>ENA-OUOG01003939-OUOG01003939.1-marine-metagenome-genome-assembly--contig:-NODE-3939-length-13272-cov-4.640318_pt1 | contig 13272 bp, 14 predicted proteins | sample MGYA00248635_ERZ508505 | MGnify/ENA primary metagenome ERZ508505 (study PRJEB26176, sample SAMN06267871) | marine metagenome | isolation source: Saanich Inlet, British Columbia, Canada | place: Pacific...
AGTAATAAGAACAATAGTAAAAAATAATATTACTGAATATTTAAATGCCATACAAAACAATATAATAACTTCATTCTATTTAACAGTAATGAAGTTATTTGAGCACACACTCTTTATTAATTTAGCTCATCGCACCGACCGATTAGAACACGTTGAGAATGAATTAAAAAAAATGGGTATCCAAGGAGAACGTATGGACGCCATTAAAAATAAAAATGGTGCGTTAGGGTGTACGATGAGTCACATTAAATGTATTCAGACAGCAAAAGACCGTGATTATCCACACGTGTTCATTTGTGAAGATGATATTACATTCACAAAACCCGATGTATTCAACACATCCGTATCCAAGTTTGAAAATAGTAGTGATATTGATTGGGATGTTCTTATTATCGGAGGGAATAATCTTCCACCATACACAAAAGTATCTGACTTTTGTATTCGTACATTCAATTGCCAAACCACCACCGGGTATGTAGTAAAGAAACGTATGTATGATATTTTCTTGCGAAATTTCAAAGAAAGTGCGGAAATGCTAATGAAAACAGAGGATGGGAAACAGTATTCACTTGACATATATTGGAAAAGACTACAAAGCGGATATTTTTGGTATATGCTTACTCCGCCAACTGTAATACAACGGGAAGATTATAGTGATATAGAACAAAAACAAACAAAATACGACTGGCTTATGCTTGACTTGGATAAAAAATGGTTTATTCAACAACAATTAGCCCAGAAGCAACAACAACTTCAAAAAATACCTATGCTTCATAATAACAAGTAAATGCTAGATGCTACTAATTCATAATGCGTAAAAACTTCGACAACACATTTTTATTTTTCTCTTCATATTTCTTTGTTTCCAAAAGAGATTCGTATTCCTTTTGTAATATCCGTTCTCTGTATTGACTATTCTGATTTGCCAATAACTGTTCTGCTTGTTGTTTTTCTAACGGATCCATTGGCTGACTATCACGCGCTCTGACATAATGCTCCATTGAATTATACTTGGGCACATTTGCATAGTCCTTTTCACTGACCGAAAAAATAGTTTGGTCTTTGTGGACTTTCCGCAGGTCATCAAATTTCAATTTACTAAACGGGTCGCACTCCGCATACAAATCTCCGTCTTCATCCTCATACAATGAATCCGCTGCTGTTGTGGAGTGTAATACTTGTATTCCATTATAGCGAACCATTGTGTTTTGATTGGTTCGCACACTTTGCAATGCTTCACCCATTGAATTTTGATTTACATTCTTTTGTACCTCATAGGTTGGTTCGTCGCTTTTGAACCAATCATTCTTACTATCGTCTATTTTCTTGGACATATTCTCTTCGAACAACGTATTGAATTGTTTTCCAAATTGAGATTTACTCATGTCTTGTAAATTTTTAGAAACCTGCTTACTAATAGATTTGTCTGTTTGATATAGACTGTCTGCTTCGTAATCTTTATGCTTTACCTCTTGATGCTCTTTTTGCTGTTGCTCATACAAACGTACAACAATCTCAAACGCTTTTTTAAAAAAGAAAAAGTATTCCGCAGATAATTTCGATTTATCAGGATGCGTCATTAATACTTGTTTCTTTGCCCTTTTTAAATCTTCTTCTGTTATAGTAGTTGATAAATGAAACAAATCCAGCACTTCTCGTAATGAGTACATATGGATATTTAGATTATGATTTTCCATTGTATACACATACAACATATTTTGTATATGTATTTTTTACCAATCAATAATAAAGTATTCATAAGAGTATAAAAACATATAGATACTTTATACAAATGCCACGTGAAATTATTCGTTCTTTTGAAAACAGACAACACTTTTTAGAAACACTAAAAGTTAATCCTGGGTTGATTATTATAAAGTTCGGTGCGGAATGGTGCGGACCGTGCAAACAAATCGACGGGTTTGTCCATGAAAAGTTCTCTTCTTTACCGGAAAACGTTCAGCCAGTATTAATTGATGTAGATGATAGTATTGACGTATATGCCTTTCTAAAAGCAAAAAAAATTGTCCCACATATTCCAACATTGTTATGCTATGTGAAAGGTAATGACCATTATACACCAGATGAAGTGGTGTTTGGTGCAAATGAAACACACGTGGGAGAATTTTTTGAAAGGTGTATGGAGCTATTGGATTAGTAATTATACCGAAATTTGTCTAATAATAGACGGTTCTATTTCAACGTGTAGCGATGTAGTAGCCGGTAAGTCTGAGTCCAACGGTTTCAAATGGTTTAATATAGTAATAACGTTCAAATTGTTGATTTGTATATACTCACTTAGGTAGCCACACTTGTCATAATTTTCCAATAATCGTTGTAGCACATCTAATCCGTGGCGTAAATAGTTTTTGTGTATTATCTTATAATTACATATATAATTGTATAAATATGGACTATACCCCAGCCATTCATAAAGGCAATCACAATATTGGGGGTCTTCCTTGATAACGTTATAAATGAAAGAGGATATTTGTGCATTTTCTTTTTCTTTTGCGTTTGGCGTGTTCATATACTTTACATAATTTACAATGCTAAATTTCGATGGAGGAACCATTCGTTCGTATAACAATGGGTGCATTATGCTCCAATAGTCATTGAATACATCAGAAGACATCATCTTATTTACAAGATAGACGTGTAAATGAGGTTTATTTTGAATCATCGAATGAATAATCTCTATGTTACGATGTGTGTTTTGGTTTTTTGAAAAGTCGTCAAATACAATTACCAATGTTAATTCATTTGGGTCTCCACGGATTGTATTTAGAAACCGAGGAATCATTTGTAAAGACGCATTTGACTTCGTGATTGTTTTATAATTTACAGTATCTTGATTCCATTTACCACCAATCGATATGTAGAAGGTGGTCCATTGTTGTTCATACAAGCAATTTTCCAAATCATTATATTCGATAGAATGAATTCTACTTGACATTGTTATTATTAGTAAATAATAATGTATATACTATATTATTATTTTGTATTGAATTTGTGGTCGTATTACTCTTATTGAAATTATTTCAATTTTACGGATAAGGCTATGTATTCTTATTACTTGGTCTTCCTTTTCTTATTCGAACTTGTTTTACGTTTCATATTCGATTTCGTTTTCTTGGATGATTTATTGTGTTTTGTTCCCCCAGTAACGGGTTTTTTCTCAATAACATCCAACGAGTCTTCATTTTTTTTACTCACCATACCCATTTCTTCTATGGATTCCGGTTCTCGTGTATCTTGTAATTCTTTCGATGGCGCGTTTTCTACCCCGTCTTCTTTATTTTCTGGTGTTTCTTGTAATCGTTCATCATTATTATCATCTCTTTCCTCCTTTTCCTTATCTTCATCTTGTTTTTCACTGTCTTCTTTGTTTTCAAGTGAATCCAGTAATATTTCGTCATCCTTATCATCTTCTATGGGAGATTGTTCCTTTTCTGGTTCTTGTGTATTTTCTTTATTGGTTGCTCCTAACCCCGCAAAGAACCCGGAAATCCCAGCACCAAACGAAGATACATATCCATTATTATCATCAGCTGACTCTGTGTTATCAGGTGTATCAATCGATGTTTTTGGTGTGTCTGGTGTTCCTTCATCTTTATCAGCGTATTCGGGTGGCATTTCATATGACTTATCAACATCTTCGCTCATAACAGTTACATATGCAAGAACACCAGCAGTAATTGTTACAAAAATATAATTTGCAATAGGAATATGATTGTCTATATCCATTTACATTATAAGGATAGTTTTTTCTATTACTAAATCAACAATATATTTCTAATTTAGTGCAGAAGTTATTTAAAATCCAGTCGTATATATATACAAATGTCTTCATTGTCAAATAAAGAAATAAAAGAGTTAAATTCAATTACACCCATTTATTCTAACCAAAACGATAAATCACCCATTGCTGCTGATATTGCTGCGCCTCACACTATTGAGACAAAAACGGAGTTGACAAAGAACATTTCTTATGATATAACACCATTGTTAAAGAAAGATTCTGGTATTGATTATGGTATGAAGGATTTTCCGTTTGTATTGGTTTCTTATTACATTGAAAAAGATAGTTATAAACCTTTTTTATTGTTCCATGTAGAAGAAACCAAGGGTAAATATGGATTTCCTGAAATGAATGTTAATAAAGAAGAAATTTTTGATAACAATGATATGGCGAATCCCGAAGATGAAAAAACATTCTTGGGGCGATTACTTGAACAAATCTTAGGAACAGGCAATGAAAATGAAAAAGATACCAAACAAGATGCTGTGTCTAAATCCGAGTCCGAGTCTGAATCCAAATCTGGGTCCGAGTCTGAATCCGAGTCTGAATCCGAGTCTGAATCCGAGTCTGAATCCGATACCGAGTTAGATGAAAATAACGATGTGATTGCAAATGAAATCCTAAAATCGTATACCTCTCTTACTGGACTACCAGAAGAATTATCAGAAAATAATTACAAAGGATTTATCAATACAAGCAATGCCTTATATTTCTTTTTTGAACACCACGAACTGTATAATAATAATAACCATTGGGCAACAATTGATGAACTACTACACCAAAAACAACTATATAACGGAGCAGTAATAGAACTTACAACAGAGTTATTTACACAAGTTCCAGAAGCTACCAGATTATTAGCAAACAAAAAAATAATCGAAAAGCCCAAGATATGCTACTTGGCAGATTACACCGACGACTCTTATTCAACACAGTACTTTGAAGAAGATGATAAGCCGTTTAGTATGGATTCATTTACAAATACAACGAGTGTGCCATTCTTTGATGATATTTATTTATTTACGTCAAAGCAAATAGCCAATACGAATGGTTCTCAAAAAGCAAAGCGAGCAGTACTATTCATGAACAAAGCGGTTCTTGTTATTGAAGATGAATTAACAACAGAAGATGCTGACATACTAAATAACTACAATATGATTTGCCACGAAAAAAAGGACAATAACTACATTATAATTCAAAAAGATACACTGTTTTACTTATTACCCTTATAGGTGCGTACACAATATATTTTATTCGTAAAAACTATATTGTATTGATTAGACGGAATATTCAAATAAGAACTGGTCTAATACTGCTGTTTCTATCTCATTCTTCATATTTTGTTCAACATGTAGTTGAATTTCGTGGGCTTCTGGTTTGCGTTCATATAATTTTTCAAACTCACAAATATAGTTATTTATTTTATCTATTTGTTTGTTTGTAGATTCCAAATGTGCTCGCAATGCTTCTTGTGCCTTATTATTTTCGTGTTGTTTTTCCAACAATGCATTCTCTTCACTTTGTCTGCGGTCGTCCAGTTGTTTTTGCATTTCTTGCATCTTCTCGCTTTGCTTACGAATAAACTCATCTTTGTTCTTGGCAGCCATTTGTTGTAATTCCTTATTCATCGCCTTCGCATTTTCGTTATCATTATTCAATACATCATACCAATTACTACGAATTTCATTGACACTTACAATCGAATCACCTACAATATCTGGCTTCTTGATTTCTTTATCACCAAATACCTTCTCAAATTCATTCACAATCTTTTGAGGGATCATTGGGCTCGTTTCCATTAAGCGGTCAAATTCTTGACGACACATTTTCAACATATGTCCTGCATCAATACGTTCATCCAACTTTTTGGCTAATTCAATACGAATATTACGTGCAAACTTATCCCACGAAATGCCCGCAACACGATGTGCCTCATTCAATTCCGATATTTTCAAATATTGTTGAACGGTTGTCAAAATACCAATCATAATATTAATAGTTCCTATTACCATAGGCGCATATACTTGCATACTAACTGGCAAACTGGTTTGCGCGAACGCGGCGGTTCCAGTAATGGTTGATAATGTAATAGCTGGAATTGTAAACCAAGCGTGTAAGCGTGAGTATTTTTGATGAGCTTTCAAGTTCAACCACTTGTAACATTGTGCTACATCACACCATTCTGCCAAAATATCTTCATTTTCTTTTGACCATTCTAAAAAGGGTGTTTGCTCTGATTCGCCATCTCCTTTCGCATTACCTTCCCCATCAGACAAATCTTTACTTATACTACTTCTGCGTGGCCTATCGTTTCCTTCATTTTCCATTACTTCTTCTTTTGGCATATTATATTTAATGTATATAATATGTCCAAATATTTTTTAAACGCATTTCAAATAATCATTTTTTATTGACTGAACACGAATACCATTATGTATTATCAATACTTCCTTTGGAACCATCTTGTGAAATAACATCCGAATCATCCAGTATCGCGGTGCTATTTGTACTTGTTTCATCATTATTTGGTTGTACATTCGGTTTCACAACAGGAGTATTTACTGGGGTTTGAATTGGGGTGTTTGTAGGAACATCTAATGCGACATCAAATGGCATATTATTACAATCCCACTGATGCACATTTTCAACACCATTAAACTCCTTATCATCATAGGTAGAAGACAATGTATCGTCTACTTCTTCTATGTCATCAATGGTATAGGTTGTAGTACATTGTAGATTGGCTTCCATATCATCATAAAATTCACTAAACTTCATAGACAAACGTTTCATTTGCTTCTTTTGCGAAATATGAAAAAATGCCAAGTAATCAATATACAAACGAATTTGCTGCAATAAAATATTAATTTCATACGTAAGTGTGTTTATCAAGTTGGAGATGGTAAACCCTACCTGATGTTTCTCATTATATGAATCTCGCTCTTTATACTTTTCTTTACATTTATTGTACAAATTGTTTAATAAAAACAGAATATTATTATGAATATCCCGTATGTCTTCTGGTTTGTATTCTTGAAATGGTTCTAATTCTTTGTATACTGGAAAACTCTTGGTTTCCGTTTCTTCAATATCTAATTCTGCCTTATTTTTTTTGATAAACTCTACAATCAACTGGTTCAACTTGTAGTAATCACAATAAACGCGGTTATTCAGTAATGCTCTAAACTTGTCTAAATGTTCCATTTCAAGTGTAAACGTTTTGTATTGAAAAAAGAACGCATCCAAACAAAATAACAACACTTTCTTATTATTTTTTTTTGAAAGGTCATTATACACCTGCTTACATTCTTGTAATTTTTTATGTGCTGTCGCGCGAACATCAGTAATATTCTTTTGTAATTTTAACAAAGACTGAAAATTGTGTTTTAATTTATTTATATTAACAATATGCGTTTCATCCATAGTCTATATACACATACCACATTATATTTTCAAACGCATTTGTTATGATTTGTAATACATACTATAAATTTTATGGTTTAGGAAAAAATTGATTTACATATAGTATAGTAAAAAAACATAATTCGTCAATGGAAAACTTGTTCAAATCGTGTATTGCCTGTCATAAAACACCTTTCAGCTGTTTATGTCGTCCTATATTGCGGCGCACTACCGTTTCTTATATGTCCATTCCCATTAAACCAACAAAAACGGATATTTTGAACCAATATAACAATTTTCAGTCCAAACGAAAAACAACAGGATTACAAAAAAAATAATTACGTATCAAAAAGGATAAACAAATACCATAGGGTATATATATAAATAAATGAGTAAAACCATCCCCGATAACTTTTACCCAATTGTTCGTGATTTAATTAATGATTTAGACCATACTTTCCCTGAATATAACGCATTATTAGCTTTTTACAAACAAGATAATTTTGAAGAAAAATTCTTGCCTTCTGTATTTGAATATTGTGTAAAATTCTTTCCTGAACGGTTCTTTGATATTTTGTACCAAAACGAAGATATTTTTTCTGATAACACAAACACTCATTTTTTACCACACATTGATTTCCAAATCTTTTTTACTTGTGAAGACGTTTCAGAGAAAACCAAACAAACATTGTGGAAATATTTACAATTATTATTATTCAGTGTTATTGAGAACGTAGAAGACAAATCTTCTTTTGGTGAAATTGGGAATATGTTTGAAGGTATTGACGAAGGCGAATTACAAAGCAAATTAGCCGAAACCATGCAAGGAATTAGTGGCTTTTTTGAAAATATGAGTTCAAAAGAAGAAGATGGTGAATCTACACAAGAACAAGAAGAACAATCACAAGAAAAATCCGAAAGCGGATCTATTCCAGGGTTTTCTGGCGCTATGCCCAACTTAGGTTCTATTCAAGAACATCTATCTCGGTTGTTTAATGGTAAAATTGGGGCACTCGCAAAGGAAATGGCAGATGAACTTGCAAATGATTTTACAGATGTCTTCGATGAAGGCGACCAAGAAAACGCAGGCGCCAATCCTACCAAGATTATTCAAAAACTAATGAAAAACCCTGCCAAGATTATGGATTTAATGAAAAAAGTGAGTTCCAAATTAGAGTCCAAGATGGCAAGTGGTGAAATCTCAAAAGATGAAATGATGCGTGAAGCACAAACCTTGTTGAGCCAAATGAAAGAAATGGGTGGCGAACAGGGGTTGAACGATATGTTGAAGCAAATGGCGTCTGGTATGGGTGGATTAGGGAAGAATATGAAGTTGGATATGAACGCGATTGACCGTTTAACCAAGCAAATGTCCCAACGCGAAGGTGTATTAAAGCGAACAGAACAAAAGAAAAAACAAGCCGAACTACAAAAAGCCCAGCAAGAAAAAGAACTACAAGAACGTATTCGTATTCAAAAGGAATTGGCGTCCAAGTATTCGGTTGAAGAAACTTCGAAACTGAATGAACTGGTATTCAAATCTACTTCTGGGGATGTCCAAGAGCGTTCGTTTATTCACCCAGACCTATTAAAAGACATTCTTGCAGAAGAAGAGAACGGTGGCACGCGAGGAAAAACGGATTTAGCAAAAAAACCCAAGAATAAGAACAAAAAGAATAAAAAGAAGAAAGCTGCGAAATAATGTTGTAATAATATATATATATATAATGGATTGTAAAAAGAAGACCAAAGAAGCGTGCAAAGCCTCTAGGAAATGTACGTATGCAAGTGGTAAAACGAAAGGCTACTGTAAAAAGAAGAACATGACCAAGTCTTTATGTGTAAAAAAGAGTAAAACCAAGTGTAAACGCGTCCGTGGATGTAAATTTGCTTCGGGTACCAAACGCAAGTTTTGCCGTAAAAACGTTACCAAGAGACGCAAGAAAATTATGAAAGGCGGTGCTGAAATGACCAAAACAGAAGTAATGTTAAATAAACGCATTGAAAAAAACACAACCGATATTGATATTCATGAAAACAGTATTGCTGAAAACAAACGTAGGGTCGATATATCCCTTCAGAACATTCGTGCTGCTGTTGACAGAATTGAAATCCTGGCAGGACGAATGGGTGACCTGGAAGGACGAATGGGTGACCTGGAAGGACGAATGGACGAAATAGCATAAACATTATATGAAACTAATGTATATAATGTTAGGAAAATACATCAATATACCTGTGTTCTTGGTAAGTTTAGCCATTGGAATTTTTGCAGTGTATATTTTAGAACCCGAAACCCGAAAAATATTTATTTACCCAAGCCCCGATAATGTAAAGAAAATGCAATACAAAGACAAAGTGGATGGGTGTTATGAATATGAACAAACCGAAATCAATTGTGCGGATGCTTCCGGTGAAATAAAAGAAATACCTGCGCAATATTAACCCGTTATAACGTCCTTGAATAATTATGAATTATTTTTATCACACCATATTCTATATGAACTTCAAAAAAGTATTAAATAGTGATACCGGAAAAATATTAATCTCTGTCTTGCTTGGTTTAGGGCTCGCAAGTTTATTTAGAGAAGCATGCCAAGGTGATAAATGTATTAATTTTGAAGGACCCGTTTTGGAAGATGTGGAAGAAAAGGTATTTAAGCAAGGAGATAAATGTTATACTTACAAATCTCACCGTGTAGATTGCAATGACGAAAAGAAAGCGGTTCCTTTTTCCGCCGAATCTTCTTTTGAACAATTTACGCCGATTGCGTTTTAAAACACCCCATAAAAAGTTTAGTGTATAATATAGTTTTTATGGAAACAACTACTACCCGTATTGCTGACCTTCCATTGTCAAATGATATGAATAATAATAAAGCCATGCTTGAACAACCGAATAATTACATGCCTATGAACGTACATCCAAACCCATACGGCAACTCAAATAACCCCGACATAATGGCTCCGCCAATAAACCCACAAGAAGGGTTACAAAATCAATTACAACAAAACGTGGAAATCCGACCACAACCTCCGCAAACGCAATATATGAGTGAAGAACAAATGTTAGAATTGCAATCTCTATCTCATCAGCAACTTCCTTCTCGCGATATACCTATGAATCCATCGCAAATCGTTCAAGATGAACAAGCAACGCCCAATTATATTCAAAAGAAAGTCCATTTTGATGACTATGTAAACGAACATTATGAATTCAGCAAAAAGGAGTTTGATAATCACGAAAAAGAAAAAGACCAAGCACGATTTTGGGATACATTATTAGGAGAAGCACAAGTTCCACTCTTGATAGGACTTATTTATTTCATCTTTCAAATGCCTATTATTAACCAGTATATATTCAAAAACCTCTCTTTCCTTGCTATCTACAATGAAGACGGGAATTTTAACTTTTACGGGCTACTATTAAAGAGCATCATGTTCAGTATTTTATATTATACTTGTATCCAATCCATACACTTTATGGCAACACTGTAAATAACTGTTCTTTACATCACTTATTTACAAACTATTACTTCAATAATTTTTGAATACGACTCATTACTCCATTTCCTTTTTTACCCGCTTTAGCTGTTTTATTTGCCTTCTTTGTTTTTGGTTTTTTCTTTACACTCTTTTTCGCAGGTGTTGGTTCTGCTTGTTTGGAACTATCTTGTTTGGTTTCATCTAATTGCAAAGGCACATAACGCAAAAACCATCTTTCAAATTCTCTGCTATTACGTTTGGATTTCAACTCCTTGAACTTTTCAGCCTTTTCAGCACGCATGTCTTCCAATGTAGATTGTCTTCCAACACAGTCCATATTAAATCGTTTTAATAACCCTTTTTGACTTAATCGGTTCTTTTCCTGTACATCAAATAAGAACTGTGCCATACATAGCAAACGGTCTGATTCGTATTCTCCATCCGAGCTGACATATAGGAAACTCAAATAAAAGGTTAATATGGTATCAATCGTAGCAATGTTAACCTTTGATTTTCCTACAGTAATGGTATTATAAGAGTGGCACGCAATTGGTTCATAAATATAAGCTAACACTTCTTGTCCGATTGATATTTCTATTTTACGTGGCACTAATTCTCCAACAGCCTCTATTTCAACGGTTTTTACATTTTCAAACCCAGAACGTTTTAACTCTTCACTTAAAATAAGAGCCGTTCTATCAATCTCAACCGACAAAACATCGAAATCAGGAACCTTTTTCAATTTACGTTGTATATTTTTCGGCATGTATTGTGAGTAAATACTGGTAGCATATGCTCCAAAGAATACTACTCCTTGGTCTACCAGATTATTACGTATAATTTCATACAGTTTATCAGAGTCGTCGCGGTTTGGTGTGTCCATATTTCTTTGAAAGTCTATTTGACTACACTTTGCACTCTTAAGTGGGTAAAATTTGTTCAACAAAGTAAGGCGTTTTAATACCTTTTCCCATCGACTAATATCACCTTCGGGTCGGGATAATTCTAAATACATTGCCATACGCAAATAATTGGGTGGAGCATACAAGATGCCTGCCCGCATAATCGCTTCTTTTTGTAATTTTTCAAATAAAGGGCTAATAATTTCGGTAATATCCGCAATAGGAATATAATTCACAAACACTTTAAATGTACCCTCATGAACCCCCGACTTTGCTTCTACATCTTCATATCCTGCCTTATAATAAATGTCTGCTAGTTCCTTTGCATCTTCCAAAGCATTATTCGAAAAGAAATCATAATCAGGTAATTCCAGTTCTGGGTCATAGAATTGAGCATAACTGGGTAAAATATTATTAATCGCAGTGCCTCCATAGCAAACTAATTTTTTATTAATAATAAACGTTTCTACGATTTCCAATATTTGTTTAATTTCATCACTGGATACAACACGTCGTGAGCGAGTTTCTTCGTTTTCATCTACTGCTTGACGTAAAACCGCCAATTCGCATTCATGAAAAGTCATTGACCGGTCGCATACATCGGGTCTTTTCTTTGATTCTTGGGTCTTTTTTTGAGAAACGGACTTGTTTTTTGGCATATATCTACTTATATAATAGATATATATTTACAGAACATTCTGGGTATAATAGCCTATTGCGTGAGACAATGGGACGAATGCGCTTTGATGTTTATTAAAGAACTCTTCATATTGCTCTAAATATTCATCCGTTCGGTAAAATTGTAATGGCACAATCTGAATACCGTGGTCTATAAACAATTCTCTTAATTCCGGATTGCTTGTTCGTTGTATTGTATCTGGAACGGCCATTCTATACTTTTCTACGTTGCTACAATAGCCACAATTATCTCCTTGTGTTAAAGCAATCGATTGTTCGTTCAAGACTTCACTGTATTGGTTAATAGAAAGGGTTGTAGTCCCGCTGTTGATATTAACATATTCGGATATATCATAACAATTATGGTCAGACACTTCGCACGCAGAAAAATCCTTATAATTTCTATCAATACGATTATCTAATAGCAGAACCACTTTTCGCATAACATCTTTTACTTTGGTCTCACCCGATACTTCTCCCTTATACAAATAATCTTTCAATACAAAATCCCCTGATTTTCCAATAGCTTTGTAGATTCCTTTGTCTTTTGATTTAACACGTAAATGAATAAACAATGGGTCATTTGGATTAGGCGATTTTTGTGAAAACCCGGTCGAAATTGCAGCAGCCAATGCATCATCCAACAACAATGAATTATCTGTTTCAATCATCTCATACTCTTTATCCAATGTATAAGATACTGTTGGTTTGCTATCAATATATAAGACTTCAAAGTCCAAGAAGCGGCATCCACGTTCCACTACATAACGGATAGCATCACTATTTACGTAATTACCACTTACAGCACAATTATACGCCCCTTTAATTATATATTGTTTCAAAGACTCGTTTGTGTAATCTTTTGACAAGCCCGCCATTTTTACAGGAACGCTACTTTTCATACTACTTACTTCCCCTTCTTGGGTGTTTCCAAACCCCGGAATTGCAAATCCTTCTTTTGTATCCCACCCACCATATAATGATATTCTTCTTTTTGCTTCA
>ENA-OUOG01003941-OUOG01003941.1-marine-metagenome-genome-assembly--contig:-NODE-3941-length-13265-cov-5.295193_pt1 | contig 13265 bp, 8 predicted proteins | sample MGYA00248635_ERZ508505 | MGnify/ENA primary metagenome ERZ508505 (study PRJEB26176, sample SAMN06267871) | marine metagenome | isolation source: Saanich Inlet, British Columbia, Canada | place: Pacific...
GTGGTGCTTCGCCAAGCGCAGGTACAGAGACGCCAAGTCTACAGAGGGTGAAGCGCCGCTTTTTTTGTTTTCCTTCGTCTGACGTCGCGAACGCGTCCCCTTCGTTTTCCCGCGTAACGCGATCCAAACGCACAGAGATACCCCTCGCTTGACCCCGGAGCAGATCGCGACGCACGCGCGCGCCGTGCCTTCGTGGCGCGTGTCGGAGGATTCGACGACCCTAGTGCGTTCGTTCACGGCGAAAAACTGGGCGTGCGCGTTTTCGTTTCTCAACCACCTGTCGGAAATCGCCGAAACAGAGGGACATCACCCCGACGTGCACCTGACAAACTACCGGGACGTTTCGATCGTCCTCACCACGCACGCCATAGGGGGCTTGTCCATGCACGACTTCGTGCTCGCCGCGAAGCTCGACGCGCTAGACGTCACGTACTCGCCCAAGTGGTTGCGCGAAAACGCGCAATAGACGCGTAGCTAGCTGTGTTTTTTCTTTTCTTCAGCACCTGAAACAGCTTCACCGAGAGATCGATTCAAGCGTCCGCTCGTCTTCCCCGGATAGCTCTTCTTCGTCGTCTTCGTATCTGCCGAGGACTCGAGCCAGTGGCGCGCGCGCGCGAGGCGGGAGATGTCGAGCTCCGCGCCGAGCGGCGGGTCCGCCCCGGCGGACCCGTCGCGCGTGCGGTTCCTGGCGTTCCTGCTGGACGACCTCTCGCGGGGCCTGCTCATGGCGCACGTGCACGAGCTCGGCGTGGCGGACGCCGATGGCTGGACCACGCACGCGGACCACGTGACGTTCATCCACACGCCATCCGCCGAGCAGCTCGCGAGCTTCCCGTGGGGCGTGGAGTGCGAGATGGAGGTGGTGGGGTTCGCCGGCGACGAGAGGTGCCGCGCGGTGCAGGTGGACGTCCCCACCTGGGTGCCGGTGCATCCGCAGGTGGCCGTGCCGCACGTCACGGTGTCGTGCGCGCCGGGCGCGCGCGCGGTGGAGAGCGACGCGATGCTGATGCGCAAGATGGCGCTCGGCGAAATCGTGTTCACGCGCGAGTTCATGCCTCTGACGCTCAAGGGCAGGTTCGGGGGCGTGACCATGGTGGACGCGCGCGTGTATGCGCAGCCAGGCGTCATGGACGCGGACACGAGGACGGCGGTCGCGGCGGTGGTGCAGGCGGACGCCGCCGCCGACGCCGCGGACGCCGCCGCCGCCGCCGCCGAGGCGAGCCGCGTCGAGAGCGAGAAGGCGGAGGCGAGGACTTTCAGCATGCGGCTCGCCGAGGAGAAGCTCGGCGAGGTCAAGCTGTCGTCCAGATTCGCGGGGCTGGAACAGGACGGAGAGGACGAGGATATCGAAGAAGAGGAGGAGAGCGAGGAGCCCGAGTCGAACGAGTCGAACGATGCCGCGCACGGCTCGCCGGCGCGTCGCCGAGGCCTGAAGACGACGTGCGAGACCTGCGGGAAACGCCACAGAGGCCGGTGCCGTCACGAGAACAAGGAGAGCGACGAGATCGAACAACGATACGACAACTCCGTATGCGAGACGTGCGGGAAACGCCACAGAGGCCGGTGCTGGCACGAAGACGACGAGATCGAACGACGATACGACAACCCCGTCTGCGAGACGTGCGGGAAACGCCACAAGGACCGGTGCCGTCTCGAGAAGAAGGCGAGCGACGAGATCGAACGACGATACGACAACCCCGTCTGTGAGACGTGCGGGAAACGCCACAAAGGCCGGTGCTGGCACGAAGACGGCGACGCGGCGATTTCGATTTCGGGCGACGATCTCGGACCCAACGAAGGAGACAAGGGCAAAGCCCCCGCGCACGCGCCGGCAACCGAGCCGGGCGCATTTGGGGACGCGACCGCGCTCGAGCGGGCGCACGATCTCGAGGGCGGTCCCACCGTGTTTCTCGACGCGGGCGCGAACGAGGAAAACGACGTGGACTTCACGGAGGCGGAGCTTCTGCTTCGCGAGCTGGGCTTCGCCGATTCCGGCGCGCCCGCGAAAGATGACGACGCGCGTCTCCGCGCATCCTCCGCCTCAGGCACCACGCGATTTGGCGCAAAGAGACACGCGGACTCGCAGCAGAAGCTGGTGTCTCTGTTCCCGGACGTGCCGACGCAGGTGATCGACGACGCGCTTTTTGAATGCGACGGGAACGTCAACGCCGCGGCGGCTCGGTTCGTCAGCGGAAACGTCCCCGCGTCCGTCCCGGCGTACGGGTGCGGCGTCGACGGTCTCAACCGGTGCTCGGTATCTCGAATGGGTACACACGAAACCCAGACTACTTCGTCGTACCCCCCCGGTGACCCGCGATTCTCTTTTCGCAATCGGCGCAAAACGGAGTGGTACCCGCGTTTGGAGAAGTGGGTAAACCCGGAGCCGTCTCCGGCGGCGTCCTCCGCGCTCGGTTCGATCGAAAAAGACGTGGGCGGTTTGTTCGAGTGGGAAAGAGCTGGGAGGCACCGCGACCGCGACGACCGCCGCGACGGATACGGCGACGATCACGGCGACCCGACGATCGGCGAACAAAACGGCGTTAAACGCTTCTACGGAAGAGGCGCCGACGTACCCGGCCCGAACGCGTTTTCGGAAAGAAGACATTCCGGAAAACGCGCAAACGGCGACGCGTCAAACTCCGGCGCTCCCGCGAGGAGCGCGAATGAGCGCCAAACAGACCGAGATGGTTCACCGAACGCCTCCGCCGTTATTAAACTTCCCGAGCTGGACATGGTGCGTTTAAAGCAGACGAACGTGAGCAAGCACGAGGCGATGCGCCGGTCGAACGAGCACCGCCAAAACGCGGACGCGCTCTTCTCCGCGCGCGCGCGCTTCGCGGGTCTGGCGCAACAAGCTCGCGCGCGCGGCGACGGCCGCACCGCGAAGGATCTCTTCGGACGCGCGAAGGAGTGCGATTTGCAGGCACACGGGCACAGAGCCAAGGCGCTGCAACTGGCGCACCTGCACTACAACGACGGCGGAGGGGGGGGGGTGAACACGATCGACCTGCACGGCGCGGACGTGAACGCGGCGACGGACAAGGTGGCGCGGGTGTTGAGCGCGGTTTCCGAGCTCCCGATGTCGGCGCTGAAGGTGATCTACGGGCAGGGCAAGAACTCGGAGATGGGGCGCGCGCGGCTCGGGCCCGCCGTGCGCGAGTTCCTCGAGGGGCAACACATAAAGTTCTACGAGGCGCAGGACGGGGGGTCGCTCATCGTGCCGCTCTCGTGAGGAGAGACGCGAGCGTCGCGCGAAGAAGGATTTTTTGAGTGAAATTTTTTTACGACATTGTTGCTCATCGCTTCACGTTTTACGGTAGACTACCGGTACAAGGCGACGACCAATCCCGAATCGAGCTCCACTCTCCGTCTCGCGCGCGCTATGGCGAAGGAGGGCGGCGGCGGCGTCGCCGCGAGTGGCGCGCCTCAGTACGGGTACAGCCTCTTCGCCCGCGACGCGTCCGCGCACTCCGCGATCCGGACCATCAACGGCCAGCGGAAGCACCTCGATCACATCCTCGTCGACCGACTCCGGGCGAACGAGCTGACGTACGGCGTCGTGGCGGGAGACGATTTGGTCGACGAGCGACGGGAGCAGGGGTCGGGGACCGGGGCGGAGGCTGTGCCGTCGACGCCGTCGGAAGAAATCGAAGCTCTCGTTCAAGAAACGCGAGCGCACCCGGAGCCGTACGACCCAACCGACCCCAAGTGGGTCACCCCCGCGTTCAAAGTCAGGGACGAGGACTCCATCACTCGAGCCAAGACGCTCTCCGGTTCTCGGTCGCCGTCGGGCGCGTTGATGAGCGCCGAGAACCCCTCCATCGCGCGTCCCCCGCCTAAATCCACGCCACCTTTGAAATAGAACGACTATGTAGTTACGAAGAGACACACGAATAGATATCGTACAGGCCGATTGGTCGTGTGAACGCGCGTGTGGGACGTGTGCGGTTTGTTTCACTAGCGGAGAGTGTTAACAACGCGATCGTGATGAGCGTCCGCCGCGCTTAGAAGCGGAGCGCGCGCGCGGCGACGAGAAAAAAACAAACGAAAGCGCGTCCGACGTCTGACATCCGTCAATGTGTCGCGAGCGCTTTCGTTTCTTTTTCTCATTCTTTTTTTCGTCACGCGGAGAGGCTCGTCTTCCCGATCGACGTCTATTCACATCACCTCTGGCCGTACTGGCCGTAGTTGGAGAACTGGCCCGCGCCGTACTGCCCGTACGCCGAGTCGTTTGCGTTCGCGGCGCGGGGCTTCGCCGCGGCGCCGGCGTTTCCGCCTCCGTAGCCCTGGTACTGCGTCTGCGACTGCGACATCTGCTGCTGCGTCTGCGACATCTGACTGGCGTCGGGGTAGCCCTGCGCGGGGTAGCCGTAGTACGGCGACTGCACCGGGTACGCGGCGTACGCGGGGGGCATCCCCGCGTACGCCGGGTACATGGGGTACCCTCCGCCCATGCCCGGCATCGCGCCAAACGCGCCGCCGCCGCCCATCGCGCCGTTGAACCCACCCGAAGCGTTGTTCGTGACGTTAGTAACGCCGGTATTGCTCGCTGAACCGCCGTTCCGACCGGTGTTTTGCGACGAACCGGGTTGGTTACTCGGGTTGGCGCTCGCGGCGCCCGGGTTCGAGGCGTTCGCGGGAGGTTTTACGGATTGCGCCGAGTCGGCGCGCGATTCGAATCCGTACGCGCCGTACCCGCCGGGCGCTCCGTCGCCGGGTTGCGCCATGGCGTGCGGAGGCATCATGTAGCTGTACGCGTTCATGCCTCCGGGAACGACGCCCGCGTAGTACCCGCCAGCCGCGTGCGTCGTCGCCGCCGCGCTCTGAGCCGCCGCGCTCGCACCCGGCGCGGGGCCCGGCGGCACGTTGCCCGAAATCGCCGATCCCGACCCGGAGGACTTGGTCAAGTCGTCGGGGAGCTGCCCATACGGGGGCGCGCGATTGGCGCCGCGCGCCCTAGCTTGCTGCGCCTGCTGCGCCTGCCCCGCGAGGGAAGCGCCGAAGGAGGCCTGCTGTTGTCCCGCCCCCCCCCGCGCGCCGCCCGCGGCAGTTCCGGGGCGCGCGTTGGGTGTAGGGCCGCCGCCGAACCCGCCGCCGAACCCGTCAAACTCGCCACCCGTCTGGCCGAAGTGCCCAAACTGCAAACCCAGCCCTTGCGCCGGCGCGCCCGCCGGCTTGGGCGCCGGGCGCCCCGTCTGGGGCGCGGCGCGCGCCTGCGGCGCCTGCGCCGGCGCGGGGACGCCGCGCCCGTCGAACCCGAACCCGAACGAGGCGGGGTCCGCGTAGGCGGCGGGAGCGACGTTTTGCGTATGCGGCTGAGGCTTGGGCGCGACGCCGGGGCCCGGGCCCCACGAGGACTCCGCCGGCGCCGACGCCGCAAAGTTGGGCGCGGGGATGCGCGCGCCGCCGCCGCTCGCCTGCGCGCCCACCGGCTTGGGCAGGGGGCGCGCGGCGCGGGCGTTGGGCGCTGGGACGCCGCCTCGAGCCTTGGGCGCAGACTGCGCGTGAGAGTTAAACGAGGGAAGAGAGGGATAGGTCAGGGAAGGCGCGCTTTTTTTTTTTCGCGCGCGTCGATCGCGGGCCGGGCCCCCGGGAGCCGAACGCTCGGGCAACCGTCGGTGTTTCGGCGCGAAAACGGCGGATCGCGATCGGGGCCCGAGCGCGGGCGGGGCCGTACCTGGCGCGCGGGCGCGGTTTCCTTGGGGCCGCCGCGCACGATGTCCGCGGCGGTGGTGGCGCCGCCCCACTTGGGCGCCGCGGCAGGCGCCGCGGCGGGCTGCGTGGGGGGGGGAGTCGCGGGTCCAGCCGCCGCGGGTCCCCACGATCTGGCGGGCGCGCCGGGGGCGGCGGGCGCCGCGGCGGGCGCGGGCGCCGCCTTCGCCTTCTGCGCGGGCTTGGGCCCGTCGTTGCGGGGCGCGGGGAGCCCGGGGCCCTTGCCGCCCTTGTTCGCGCCTGGTTATCGCGAGGAGGGAGGGGAGGGTCAGGCGGTCGGTCGGGGCGCGAGCAGACGCGTGGCGCGCGTCGTGAAACGCCGACGAGGCGAAAAGGTGTCGGGATGCGCGCGGGACGTAACGTACCAGGCTTGCCGTCGCGCCTGTCGGAGCGCTTGTCGCCGCGTTCCTTGCGTCCATTTTGTTGCGGGGCGCGGTCGGAAGCGCGTCGCTCGGGGGCCTGCGTCGTTCGAGGGAGGGACGCGGGGAGGGAACCGGTCAGCGCGCGTCGGGCGTTCGAACGGCACTTCCCGAGTGCCCGATCGGAAGGAAGTTGCGGTCTCGCCGTTTCGCGCGAACGCTCGCGGCGTCTCGCGAGCCTCTCGCCGTCGGAGGAACCGCACGCACCTGCTTTAGCTTCTTCCCGCCTTTCGCCACCACCGAGAACTTCTCCACTGTCGTTGCGCGGACGCGGGGGGAGGGGAGGGGGTGGGGTCAGCTTCGGCCGGCGCGCGCCATCACGCGGGAAAATCGAGTCGTCCCGCGACCGCCATTTGGTTTTCCCCCAGTGCCGATCACTCCGGAAAACGCGCGGTTCGAGGGGCACGCACTGTCCATCAACGCGTTCGTCGCCGCGTTCACGTCTCCATTGTACTGCTTCAGCATCGCCACCACGTCCTCGGTGGGCTGGCCGGTGATCGCCGCCAGCGTCTTGACGTCGTTCTGTCTCGCCATCGCGTGCGTCCTTGCGCGTCTCGCGTTCTGTCCTACTGTTCTCCGTTCGCCGCGGCTGCCGGGAACGGTCTGTCCTTCGTGCGTCGACCGAAGGTCTCTCCGAGCGACCGTGCGGTGCGCTCGCGTCTAATCCGTCTCGCTCGAGCGAACACGGAGTCTCGCGTGTCGTGCCTGCGTCCCGGGGGCGCGGCCAACTTTGTCGGCGCCCCGCGCCGACCCCGGAAGCGACGAAAATTTCGCGATATTGAACCCGACAGCTGGTGTTTTGTAGTCGACGGGCAGTCAACGAAATCGGCGAGGAGTTTTTTTGAGTCTGCGAAGATGGTTCGTAACAATTCCACATCACATGGTCGTGGATGCGAAACTGCGAAACGCAAGCGAGCGTTTCTCTCTGCTGTACAATGGAGGAGCGCGCTACGCGCGCGTCACGCGCCGAGCGTCGCGGCGGCCGCGAGCACCGTCCCGAGCGTCCCGAGCGCGATTCCTGCGGCGGAGGAGGTCTGGTTGGCGAACTCGTCGGTACTCGCCGCGTCCGAGGCGGCGTCCGAGGCGGCGTCCGAGGCGGCGGTCGAGGCGGAGGCGTCGGCGGTCCAACACGCGTTCGCGTCGGCGACGGCGGCGGCGTCTGTCGGAGCGCCGCACGGGTCGTGTTTCGTTCCGCTCATCGCGCACTGGGGGTCGAACACGCCCGCGATCATCACCTCGACGTCGTCGTCCGGCTCCAGGATCGCCAAAACGTCGCTCTCCGTCGCGGTCGTCGCCCACGCGTGGAACTCGGCGTAGAACGCGTCCATGTCGTCGTGGCCGGAGAAGGATAAAAAGGCTTTTTTCCAGCCTTTGTCCTCCGGGCAGTCGCCGGGGTAGTCGACTTCGTAATCGTACCCGTCCCACGGCGTGATGGCGTTCCAGAACCCCTCCGTTTTGCTCTGCCAGAACGTCGCGGTCGTACTGTTCGCGTTGTGAATCGCCCACGCCGTGGCGATCGCCCCGACGTGATAAAACAACAGGTGCGCGTTGAACTGCCCGTCGTGCGGCGCGGTGGCGCCCACGTTGATCGTCGCCACGGTGGTGTCGTTAAAGACTTCGCCATCCTTCAGACCTGTGGACTGGCCGTGCGGGGAGGCGTAGTACGCCAGGAACCCGTCGATGAGCCCGCTGCTGAACATTCCGCCGCGGCTCTTCACCATCTGGCTGTACGACGCCGAGCTCCAGCTCAGCTTTTTGTTCAACAAACAGTCGAGGTGCACGGCGCCGCCCTCGACGAGCCACACCGGGGGTTGGTCCCCTTTCATCATCTGCACCGCGTGCGCCATCTCGTGGATCGCGGACGCGCCGATGCGTGAGTTGGTGTCATCCGGTCCGGGAGCGTAATACAGCCCTGCCGACGTTTCCTTCCTCTGCAAGCAGTTACACGCGATCCCGCCCAAGCCCTTGTACTGAAAGCCCTCGGTCGCGACCTTCCACTGGCCGACGAAATTGTTGAAAAGCAACGTGCCGGTGGCTTCGCTCCCGACCATGGACTGAAACGACGTCTCCATGGATGCGTACGCGGCGTCGTCGCCTCCGAGCTCGATCAAATACGCGTACACCGGCGACGCGCCGCCCGTGAAGTTGATCGTCACCTGGTGGCCCTCGGTCACCTTGGCGATGAGGTCCGCGCTGATTCCCGAGCTCGCGACGATGGTCGGTGGATCGGAGGAGGCGGCCATGCCGCTGAACGGTTGGGGAGGGTTGTTATCGCGTGAGGAGGGGCACGTGGTGTTCTCGGCGGTTGCGCGCGCGAACGCGGCGAAGGCGGCGACCGCCGCGAGGGCGAGCGCAGAGCGTCGGATGCGCATCGTGTCGCGTGTTGAAGTCTGTCCGCATGGAGAAAGTCAACGCGGTTTTTCCGACCGACACGAACGTGACACTTGACTCGCCGAAACGTCGCGTGAGAGTCTGTGATTGGAGTCTCGCATGTATTTCCATCGGCGACACCGCGGTGTCACGGGAAGAAGTCCTCCGCCCTCGGCTCGCGCAGGTTGTCGCCCACCAGCGCCTCCAGCTTGCCGCTCGCCCTCAGCGCCTCGGTGTCCACGAGCTCGAACTCCACCCGCGCGCCCGTCCCACCCCCGTCGTCCCCGCCGGAGACGGCCACCGCGCGCAGACGGCCGCAGCACACGTACGGCCCCTTCTGTTTCCGGAGGAACAGGAGGAGGGTTTTTTTGTTTTTTTTCTCCGTCGTCGGAGACGCGCCGTTTTCTTCGCGCGTCGCCGCGTCGAACGCGTCGACGTCTCGCAGCGCCGTGGTCTCCGCCAGCGCCTTCGCCACGCCTCGCGCCGTGCCCGCCTCGCCGCCGCCGCCGAACCACGACATACGCACCGCGCGGCTTCCGCCTCCCCCTCCCGGCGAGCCGGAGACCCAGAACTCGTTGGCGTACCGCCGGCGGCGGCCATCCTCCGGCGAGTACACGTTGACGAAGACGAGCGCGAATAAACCCGGGAGCATTTCCAAGCCGCCGCCGCCGCGCCCGCCGTGGTCGCTCGGGTGCTCGGGGAAGCCGGAGAGCGCGTCCACCACGCCCTTGCGCCCGTCGAACGCCGTGCCGACGGCGCGCACGACGTCCAGCTCGGACATGGGCGGGCCGGGAGGAGGCCGCGGCTTTCGCGGCGCGGCGCCGCGCGCGCTTTTTGTACGTTTTTTTTTGGCGTCTCCTTGAGGCTCTTCGTCTTTCGCGTCGGGCGGGCGCGCCAGGGGCGCTTCCGGGTCGCTCAGCGCCTCGGCGACCTGCTCGAAAGCTTGATGCGCGCACCGGTCGAAGAGCACGGTGAGGACGTGCGCGTCGGCTGCGGCGTACTCGATTTGCGACAAAGACAGCGGCCGCCGTGCCCAGTCGCTGCACTGCTCCGTCTTGTCCACGTACGCGCCCAGCACGGAGGCGACGGTGACGGCGAGGCTGGTTTTTTTCAGTTTCCGCTTCTCCGGGAACGCCAGTAAACACAGCGTGCGCACGTCCACGAACCCGTCTCTGCGGCACAAAAGAGCGGGCTCGGCGACGCACGACAATGACTCGGGGAAGCTCCGGCGCAGACGTTTAAGATCGTGTTCGAGCCCGAACCCGAGCTTCACGACGTCGCGACGCGCGAAGAGGTCGTCTAAGAATCGGTTCAAGGCTTCCGCGAAGGCGTCCGTTTCCTCTTTTCCCGCGCAATCGGCGTCGTCGGCGTCGTCGGCGTCCCGCACACAGAGCGTCAGGGTATCCACCAGGAACACCTCGTGTCTGGTGGCGATCTGAAGCAGCGCCACGGGCGAGCCGCTCTGCGGACGCCACTCCGCGTCGATCCCGACGACGTCGAAGCGTTTTTCCGACGAAAGAGCTCTTTCGCCCGCGTCCTTCTCGTTCGGAGACGGCCCGAGCGTCGCCGCGCGCATGTAATCGATCGCGGCGACGCTCGCCACCCAGTGCGTCGCGTCGCGGGGCAAGGCTGGGAACTGCTCCGTCTTCCCCTCCCTGTTCCCGGTTCGAAGACGCTCGAGTTTCGCGGAAACGGTCGCGGCGTCGTCCGCGTCGAAAACCGGCGACTTCGCGCGCGTCGCGCCGGAGCCGCCGAAGCCGAAACTCGCCATGTCGGCGACGGCGCTGCAGGGCCCGACGCCCCACTCCTCCTCCTTGGCCTCGCGAGGCGCGTATTTGGAGGCGGGATGCGAATTCTGGCGTTCGTCGTTCGAAAACGGTTTCGTCTTTTCGTGCGTTTCGCTCCGCAGTTCTCGCGCTTCTTCGGCGTCGAAAGAGGCGAGCAAAGAAATCGCTTCCCTCCCCTCGACGACGCGCACCGAACGCGCGACGAGGTCCACCGTTCGCGGCCGCGGATTTTTTTGCGTCCGGGCCACCACCTCGACGACGCCGCCGGTCTTCACCTCGCGGAACACGCGCTCGGCGGCGTCTTCGCCGACGCGCTCGACCAGCGACCGGCCGACGATGAGCTGGAACTCCGCGTTTTCCGGGAACGGAACCGGGGAGCCGACCGTCGCCGCCGCGGGCGCGACGCGCGCGGACTCGAAGGCCGCGTCGCCCCCGCTCTCGTTTTCGAGGAACCTCCGCGCCTCGGCGCGCTGCGCCTCGTCGAAGGCGTCCGGCGCCTCGGCGGTGGGCGCCGCGAGCGGACGCAGCGTCGCGAAGACCAGGAACCGCGCGACGCGGCGCACGCGAACCACCTCCGCGAATAAACGCACGATTTGCGGCTCGGCGACGGACCGAGCCTTGGCGTCGCGCCACGCGGGAACCGGTTCCCGGCCGCGGTTCCTCAAACGCTTCGTCTCGGAGGTCGCGTTCACGGTTGCGTGTTGCGTTTTCTCGTCACGTCGTTCGTCGTACGCGGGGATGACCTCCGGGAGCGCCTCTCCTCTTGTACGCTTCTTGACGTCCAACAGTTCCCCTTCAGTGAGCCTTAACAGTTCATCCACCGATTCGACGCGGCATTCCGCGTCGGGGTCGCCGCCGCCGCCGAAGACGGGCCCGTTTTTAACCTCCGTCGGCACGGACGCGTCGACGAAAGTGCGCAACGCACGTACGTGGCCGAACGGAGGAACCGTTCCCGGAACGAACCCGCACGCCTCCACGGTTTCCTGTGCTGTGGCGAGACGTACGCGCCTGTTCGCGACGCCCATCTTTTTCGCGATCTTCTTCACGTCCACCTTGGTCAAACCGTTGGTCACCACCACCACGAACTCGCCGTCCGCGAAAAACACCAGGCTCTTGACGATGGAACGCACGTCCACCCCGAGCGCCTCGGCGCTGGACGCGACGTCGGGGGTGAGCGCGCCCTCGCACCGCACGAGCGTCGCCGAGCCGTCGCGTTTAGCGATCCAGGACGCCAGATCCTTCGACGTGCGTATCACCGGAGTTTCGGGCGACGCGACGAACGCGTCGTCCGTCGCCGAGACGACGTCGTCGCGCGCCACCGACGAAAAGGCGACGCGTCCGCTCGCATCGCGAGACGCGCGACGTCGACTGGGCGCAGCGCCCATCGCGTGTGGGGTCTTCGAGCGCGTCCCGAGCGGTGCACCGCCTGACGAGCGACCCACCGTCGCCCTCGTGCACGTCGCGCGAGCCAGCATACGCGCCTGCCTCCTCGGAGACGCGCTGCCGCAGTCTGAGCGGAGGGGCCGACGCTATCGAGAACTCGTGGCCGACGAACGCTCTCCACGTCACAGGGTATTGCTTTTTCGAGAATGTCGCAGGCTCGAGCGCGCACACGCACCCGCGCGCGGGGAGGCGCGATGGCGACGCGGGCCTCAGCGTCGCCGGTCGGACATGAACGTCATGCGCTCGCGCGCCCGAGACGCGCCACGCGCGCAGCCGCCGCGGCGCGTCCGGGGTGGCGCGCCACGACCGTCGCGTCCTCCCGTGGGGAGCCTTCTTCGTCGTCGCCCTCGCCGTCGCGACGCGCCGCGCTCATCTCCGCGCTGGCGGGCGCGGCGTTCGCGGCGCGCGACCTGGCGAGCGCGCGGGTCGCGCTCGCGGGGGAGAGGCCCGTGGACATGAAGGCGCTCGTTCGCGCTTTCGACGAGGCGATGTCCGCCGGTTCCGACTTCGCCAAAGCCGACGAGGCGTGGACGCGAGCCATCGCCATCGCGCCGACCAACGCGGCGGCGTGGTCGAACCGCGGCACGAAACGGCTCCAGGCGGGTCGCTGGGCGGACGCGCGGGACGATCTCGAGCGCAGCGTCGAGCTGAGCCCTGACCCGGACGCGCCGGACCCGCTGACGCTGAACAACCTGGGGAACGCGGAGGGCGCGCTCGGGCGGTGGGACGCGGCGATGGCCAACTACCTCGAGGCGAGCAAGGACCGCGAGATGGAGAGCATCGCGCTCGCCAACTTCGCGCTGGCGAAGTTCCAGGTGGGGGAGGTGGAAGATGCGCTGAAGACCACGCGCAGGATCCTGCGTCGCGACCCCGAGTTCTGGGACATGCGCGCCGCGCAGGCGGCGTTCCTCTGGGCGGCGGGAGACGAGGCGCAAGCCGAAACCGAGTGGTCATCTTTGTGTCGCTCGGGACGCGGGTTCGGCGCGGCGGCGTCCGCCGAGGCGATGCGCGGGGATGACGGCGGCGTGACTCCCGCGTACGCAAAGGAGCTCCTCGAGCAGCAGATCAGACAGCAGGCCGCCGTGGTCGCGGGCGTGGTCGCCATGGACGGCGCGAGGAAGGACGGGCGCGAGAGCGGGTCGAGGTCGTACGCCGACGACACGCCGTGCGCCTTGTACGCGGATGTGAAGATCGTCGCGCCGCGATGGCCGCCGAGATGCACCGCGGCGCTGGACGCGTTCCTGGGCGTGCGGCGCACCGGGAAAGCCATGGACTACGACGGCGAGGTCAAGGAGTACGCGTTCGGCGGGTGAGCGCTTAGAAGAACGGGACCGCGGCGATTGATACATCAGGAACGTGTGTCGCGTGCAGAACGAAAAAAGAAAAAAACGCGCGCGCGTCGTCGACTTTCGGCGAAAACGAAACACCTCGAAACGAGCAAAAAGCAAAAAACAGGATGCCTGATAAGGGGCTCGAACCCTTGACCACAAGATTAAGAGTCTTGCGCTCTGCCGACTGAGCTAATCAGGCTTGA
>ENA-OUOG01003946-OUOG01003946.1-marine-metagenome-genome-assembly--contig:-NODE-3946-length-13248-cov-6.430112_pt1 | contig 13248 bp, 12 predicted proteins | sample MGYA00248635_ERZ508505 | MGnify/ENA primary metagenome ERZ508505 (study PRJEB26176, sample SAMN06267871) | marine metagenome | isolation source: Saanich Inlet, British Columbia, Canada | place: Pacific...
AACATTCTCCGAAGACGAAGACCCAGAGCTAGGAAAGTAATCATGGACGGTTCAGACAAGAAGCTAGACAATCTAAAGAAGAAGATTGCAGAAGCCAAGGCTAGAAAAGCCGCTATGCCAAAGGGTGACGCTATGCCATCTGGCGAGCGCCGTAAGCCAAACCCATTTGTAGACATCGATGACATCTTGGGTAATGTACAGAAGTATGGTCGCAAGTTCACAGCGCCAAAGGGCAAGACTGGAACCTCCTACACTTTACCTCGTAAGCCAAAAGGAAAGAAGAAATAATGCCAAACGTAAATGGAAAGAAATTTGCATACACCCCTAAAGGTATGAAAGATGCCAAAATTGCTGCAAAGAAAAATGCAATGACTATGATGATAGGCAAAAAGAAAAAGTCTTACTAATGTCTAAGCCAGTCTGGGAAACACCTAACCCTAAGAAGAAGTCTGCAAAAATGAGCGCAGGCAAGCTTGCTGCAGCAAAGGCTAGGGCAAAAGCGGCTGGTAGACCTTATCCGAATCTAGTAGATAATATGTGGGCAAAGAAAAATGGCTAGTCCAGCATGGCAAAGAAGTGAGGGCAAAAACCCTTCAGGTGGATTGAATGAGAAGGGTCGTCGCAGTTATGAGCGTGAGAACCCTGGCTCAAACCTAAAGGCTCCAGTGAAGGCAGGCAACAACCCACGGCGTGCATCTTTTCTTGCTCGTATGGGAAATATGCCTGGTCCTGAGAAGAAGCCAAACGGTGAACCAACTCGCCTTTTGAAGTCCTTGCAGGCATGGGGCGCATCGTCAAAGATGGATGCTAAGAAGAAGGCTGTTCAAATTCAGAGGGCTCGGAAGTCTCAGAAGTAAGACCATCTGTAAAGAAGTCAGTTAGCAATACATGCACTGATGGGCAAGGGTACCTTACCGCTCCATCCGCTAATGCCGAGCAGTGAGCACAAGCAGTAACGCTCTCGTCATTACCCTCAAGTTCAACTTCAGCGTGAAGCTTGTAAAGCGAATCCAGAGCAAGATACATCGCAACCGATGTCTTTTGTAGTGTCTCTAGTTCTTGCGTCTCCATTATTTGACTCCCATGTCTCTTAGCATCTGGATTATTTCATCTCTTGAATAACCTTCAGCAACCCTATCATCTACAAAGCTTTGCACCTTCTCTAGGTTCTCAGCATTGATTCTTTCGTTGTACTGCTTTACTCTACTACCGTATTGGCTTTCTGCCTTCTTAATATTGACAGGTCGCTGAATGTCAACGGCACGCATACCCGTAAAAGTGTTCTCTAGCAGGCGTCGGCGGTCAGCATCAGTTAGCGGGTTAGTGGTGTCTGGGTTGCGATACTTGAAAGGAGTGTAAAGACCCATACCAGTAAGTGCGCTCATAAATCCAAAGTTAGACAAAGCCTCATCAACAAAGGCTTCGCTATTCTTGATATTGACTGGAGCACCAGTACCAGGGTCTACGCCAAACAATCCAGCGATAATTGGAGCACCTAGGATGTTAGTGCTCTTACCAACCATTCTGGCAGTTTGTTGCCCAGCCTTTATTAGGTTCTCATCAAGTGGCTTGCTAGGGTCAACGTAAACTTGCCAGAAGTCCAGCACATCTAGCGGCAAGAATGGTGGGCGGTAAGTACGAGGCCCCTGCTCGTCCATAGCGTTTGGCCCATAGACAGAGTATGAAACGTAGTCAGGCAGGGCGTTCTTGCTCTCGAAAGGTTCTGCAGGGTTTGCAGGGTTGAACCCTTCCATAAGAGCGTAGTTGTACATTCCCTTAGGGATTGCAAGCATTGAGCCAGTGTGGTTGATTGCCATGTCCAGTAGCGCCGAGTGTGCGACACGAATCCAGGTATAGTAAGTGAACGCCAACCTACCCCATTTGCGCTCAGTAGAGGCCAAGCTCTGCACAGTTGGGTGGTATTTGTTTAGAGCGTCCATGACGGCATTCATCATCTCGTCATAGCTGTTCCAGGTCTGGCTACGAGCAACCTTTAGAGCATGCGCTCCACGGATACCGTTTGAGTATGCAGCGGTAAAGTCCGAGAAGCCTTTCATGGTTGCTCGACCTGGACGAGTCACAAACTTGCTAAACATGTTCTGGAATGCTTCTTTTTGCACTTGAGTTGCACCGTTTAGCGCTAACTCTCCAGTAAAGCCCTGCAAGTCAGCCTGCACGAATCCTGGGACCAGGCCACCACGAGCAGCCAAGTCATCGGCAAATGCTTCCTTGTTGAACTTCTCAGTTACTGGCTTACCATCTTTGTAGAAGGTAAAGCTAAACTCTTCAGAAGTCATGCCAACCATGCCAGTTTTTTTGCCTGGCTCTTCAGCAAAAGCGGCTGCCATGCGGTAACCCTTTGCCTCAAAGTCCTTGCCAAACTTAGCCCAGTCTGCTTCAAAGTTCTTTGCTGTAAAGATGTTAGCTAAGTCAAAGCCGTCGCCCCAGTCTCTAGGGTCTCTTACTCCAGCAATCATTGCAGTAGTAGAGTCACCAAAAGCGTTAGTAACGTGGTGTCGAGGCATCAAGGTTGTTTGGGTGAACTTGATTACACCCATGACCTTCATTGCTTTTCTTAAGAATGGAGCAAGCTGCTTACCTTCGTACATGTTGTTGTACTCACGGAATACCGAACCAAGCTGGTCTGCAATAAATGGAGGGAACAAACCGCCGTTTTCAGCATCTGGCATGAACCTTGCAATGTTTTGCTTGCCTACTGCTTCAACGCCTACCCAGCCATCGTCGATAGCTTCTTGCATTGTCTTGAAGTGCGTCTTCCAACCAAACTGAGCAACCGCATTTTCTGCAATGCCCTTTTCCATCTTGACCATCTGTACAGATTCCATCATGCGAGTAAAAGCAAGTAGTGGCGTCATGCCAGCTTCCTTAAACTTTGTTGCTCGCTGCTGCCACTCAATGGCTTCCTGTGTTCCCTTTAGCTTGCTAGGAACAGAGCCAAACGGCAGGTAGTTGAACATAGACTGGGTTAGCTCGTCAGGAGTTTTACCAATAAGCTCGGTTGGCTTAATAAATCCATAATCCTCTTTTAGACCAAAGCGCTCAAACATGTCAGACAAGATAGAACCGTTGATGCCATGCTGGCTTAGAACAGAGCGAGCGTGACCCTTGAAGATTTGGCTAGTAAACATTTCCATGTCTTCGTACAAAGCTTTAACAAATCCGTTGGCGTCATCAGGCAGCTGACCACCGTCACGAATGATGGTCCAAGCCTGCTCCATTTCTTCAGGTGGCCTGTTGGCATACTTACGTGAAATCTTGTCTAGCGCTTCGGCAAAGTTAGAGCTTTCTGTAACAGTGGTGTTCTCAGCATGCTTTAGCAGTTGAACAACATCACGCCTACCAGTTGGACCAGACCAGCGTTCTGCAGCTTGCTTGATTCTTGCTGCTTGCCTGTCTGATTTGTACACTGGGGTGTCAGGGTTTAGTCCAGGTCTAAATAGCTGGTTGAACTCCCTGTTTGTCTTAGGTAGAGGCGTTGAATAGTCAGCGATTACTCGGCGAACCTTAATCTCTGTAGCTTCTTTGAGGCCACGGACATTCACTTCTTGTACCGCACGCATCATTTGCTCGTTAGGAGCTAGCTCTTCTATGTCCAGCCTGCCAGCCATTACCTCATCTTCAACGTTGCGGGTAACGTCATCAACGATGGCCTTAGCGTTATCAACCTGGAAGTTAGTAGTGTCCTTGTTGAACTTCTCTAGGAACTTAGCCTTCTCCTTGGCTGTCATCTTACGGTGTGGTGGAATTGTAGGCTCTGAGTCAGCTAGGTACAAGGCTCTGTCCTCAAGCCCTCTCCGACCAGCAACGTAAGCAGTGTGTACCTGTTGTGCTTCTCTCGAAGCTTTTGCAGCATCAAAGTTCTCTGTAGGAACCCAGCCATCTGGACTCCAGTGCCTAGTAGGAACCCAGTTGTTCCAAGCGTCAGCACGAGCCTTGTCAAGTCGAGACTGAAGTCTTGCTTGCTTTGCCTCCCAAGCCTTAATGGTCGTTAGGTCTTCGGCAATGTTCTGAGTCTCAATGACCTGAAGCTCGTTCATGTGAGCCTCGTATGCTGCCTCAGCTTCGCTTAGCTTTGTTTCCGCTTTTGCTTGAGCTGCAGGCTTAGGGGTCTTCATGCCTTCACGCCCAATAGGTGCAGCTGGCTTGTTCTCGTAACGGTACATCTTGGTTAGAGCCTCACGGAACAGGCGGTACTCTTCAGTACGCAATAGGTTCCAGTACTCAGCACTCTTACCGTCAAGCCCCTTGGCAACTTTTCCAGTCGGCAGAATCTTTCCGCCATCTGCAAACATCATCGCTGTTGCACGGAACATTGCCTCTGCAATAGGGCCACCCTCGATACGCATGATGTCTGATGCAATAACAAACTTGCGGAAGAATGTTCTAACTGCATCGGCTCGTGCAACATCTGAAAGGTCATTGCTAGCGTGCATTGCTACAAAAGCGCCGTCTAGTGCATCAAACAGCTCTTCAGAGAATGTCTCTGCCTTCTGCCCAAAGTCCTTCACAATCGAAGCTGCGTTGTCTAGGTGTACACCCTTGAGCTCAGCCACGACCTGTGGGCTAGTTAGAATGTCAGCCATCTCTTTAGCGGCTTCGGCAACCTCTTTTTGCCTGGCTGCTGAAATGGTCTCTTGCCCTTCGCCTCGAACTAGGAGTCGCCTTGCGATTTCTTCTAGGTCAAATGGTTCACGAGCAGCATCCATCTCTAGCACACGGCGAGCAGCGTCACCCAGCGAAATCCAGCTCATGCTGTCACGCTTTAGAACCTTGGTGTTAGTTGTGTCAGGGAAGAAGCCCTTTAGCAAGCCAGCTTCGCCACCGTTGGTTCTCATAACGCTCAAGATGTCTCCCATAGGTAGGTAGACAGTGTGCTTCGCTTTTAGGGCAGAGAAGTTTGGTGTGGTGTTAGTTTTCTTGGCTTTTGCCATTTCCGCAGCGTAAGCCTCCTGGAAGGTCTTGTCATTGCGGTTCTTGGTCCTGGAGAATCTCCAAGTCTGAGCAGTAGCAAGGTCATTCACTGCCAGCATCTTTTGGTTCAAGCTGTCTAGTCGCTCTACTGGAGTCTTAGGCACAAGCTCAGTGCCCTTTTCCTTCGCAGCTTTTGCGGCCTGGTTTAGCCTGTAAGTATCCTTGGCAAGTATCGAGGCAATAATCTTGGTCTCTGTAGACTGCTGAATCTGCCTAGAAAGCATCGCACGGCTACCGTCGCTGTAAGCCTCACCGCTCATGACAGCGTAGTCGTCTAGGGTTGTTAAGCCTTCTCTGGCATTCTCGCTAGATAGAATCTCACGCCTAAAGTCAAGCTGACCGCCAGCGCCACCCTTCTTAGCGTCACCAAATAGAGCACGTCCAAGAGACTCAGCTGCATCTGTCTGTACTGAAGGCTTGTAACTAGAGAATGCTTCAGCTGACTTCTGCTGTGTCTGCTGTGTAGCCAAGTCTTGAATTGCTGACTTGTTGTCGGACATGAACACCTTTATCATGTCGGCAACTTCAGCTTCATAAGCTAGTCCAGCGTGCTTAGCTAGCATCTCTGGGTCACGCATCATTGCTAGGCGCTTCTCTGCCTCACGGATGCTGTCAACGCCACCCTCACGAGTGAATGCACGGCGAAGGAAAGCAGAGGCAGGTTCTGCTGCAGCCTGCTCAACCTTGGAAATTATTGCACCGTCTGGGTCAAGTAGCTTGAAGATTTCCTGTAGCGCAGAGTCACTTACGTCATCTCCACGCTCAAGTCCCTTAACTAGGTCATCGTAGCCAGCGTAAGAAACTTCGCTGTTCTGGACGGAGAACTCATCAAGAACCTTGTCGAACTTTTTCCTGGTTGCATCGGTAACCTGGTCGAGGTAGCCAGTTGCCTTGACCTTCTTGGCATTGGCTTCACCAATCGAAGCAACTAGGGCTTCGTACTTACCTTCAGCGTCAAATGCTGGCTTTACCTTGTTGTTCTGTAGGTTAGCGCCACGCTTGGCAATCTGTGTGTCAATAAACTGCATGACCTGGTTTTCAAGAGTGCTGCCAGAAACACCTTCGCCAACTTCGGTAATCTTTAGGAAGTTACCCTTTGCCTCTTTGAGCAATTCTTCAAGCTTCTTTGTGCCCTTTGATGTGTAGACAGGAATCTTGTTGATTAGGTTCCACATTGCTTGTCTGTCAGCGTTGTTTGACTTGCTTAGCGCTGATTCAAGTTCTGCAAAGCTAATCTCGTTGTCAGTAAATGCTTTGAGGTCTCGGAGAACATTCTTGTCTACCTTTAGCAAGAACTTATCAAGAGCTGCTTGCTGAGTGCTCAGTGTGCGCTTGACAAGGTTTACTAGGTCAATACTGACCTCGCCTCGCCACCCGCTTGTCTTCTTTGCAATCTCGTCAATGCCCTTTAGGACACTCTTTAGCGCAGAAGCTTCCTTCTTGGTTGGAACCTTTAGCGCATCTGCAACCTTGACGTCGATAGGGGCAGAGTCAATGATAGGGCTGCCACCAGTTGTGACACGGCGACCAGTTGAAACCTCACCAGTCCTAAGAGCCTGAGCATAAGCATCAGCCTGCTTTTTGCTAGTAAATTTAGTGACGCTATTGCCAACGTTTACTTGCCACTTGCCAGACTTGCCAGTTACAACTGGCTCAACGTTTTGTTTGGCTGGAGATGTGTAGACGTCAATCCATTCATTGGCATCTGCTTCGCTGTTGAAGACAGCAACGTTATCGCCATCGTAAACAGCAAAGGTGCCATCGTCCGAAGCATGCGGTACGTACTTCTCTAGGGTGACCTCTGTGCCATCCTTAGCTGGTACGACAATCGATTCTTCAGCGCCTTCGGCTGTAGCTTCGATTCTGCGGGCACCTTGCAGGGTGGAAGCAGGAGCAAGTCCAGCTGCTACATCCAAGCCCTTACGGAGCGATTCTGCGAGCTTCTTGGCCTCGAATTCGCTGGCTGCCTCGCCTAGTAGTACCTTGTTACCGCTAAGTACTCTGTATGTGCCAGTGTCAGCGTCTTTGACAATGTTGGTCTTTAGCTTGCGACCAAATGTTGTTACATCTCGTTTAGCGTATTGCTCTAGGAAGTTTATTGACCTGGCACTTGCGGCAGTAGCAGCGATTGACTTAGCGCTAGCCTCTGCAGCTGAGGCAATTACATCTTTTGCAGCCTGACCAAATCCACGAGGTCCGTCAATCTGAACTGTCTTGTATACGTATTTACCAGCTGCAGTTTCTAGCTTTTCTAGTTCCTTGGCTGCAGCGCCACCGCTTTGTGCGACAACGCCCTTAATCTTTTCAATTCTTGCAGGAGTCTTTAGCTTGCCAGACAAACCATAGGCGTCAGCACCTGTATAGATGTTTGTTGGTGCTACTTTTTCGCCAGCCTTACGAGCTGCAAGCGCTGCAGAGATTTCACCACTGGTTGCAAGCTTTGACGCCTTGACTCCAGCTTGTCCAGCTTTTGCAGCGCCCTTGACTACCTGAGATAGCCCCTTGCCGACACCAGGGACGGACAACGGGTCAAGTGCAATGTCAAGTCCCAAGCCAGCCCAGAAAGATGCGCTACCAAGTGAGACTGGCGCATCTGCTTGACCAGCTGCAACCTTTGCTCTAGCAATACCACCTACGATTGGAATATTTTGTGCAAATGCTGCAGGAAGTTCAAATTTCTTGTTTTCAAGACCTAGGCGCTCAGTGGCAATAGTCTCACCAGTCTTGATGCCCTCCCAGCCGTCTGCACCAAAAAGGTCCTTTGAGCCCCATAGAGCTGCAATGTTTTTGGCTCCAGCTTGCCAAATGTTCTGTTCAAACTTATTTGTCTGTACACCCTTTAGTACAGAATCAAGTGCACCAAGGCTGCCTGCCCAAGGAGTTAGAAAGCCTTTTAGAATTCCTTGACCTAAGCCAAGAAGTGGGGGCAATCCTTCTGGCGCTTTTGGCTTATTTGTTGTGGCAGCTGTGGTAGTTGGAAGCTTAGGAGGAGCAATTTTCTTAGGGGTGCCAGATGTTCCGCCATAGGGATTTTTCCCTGGCTGGCTTGTGCCATCTGATGGCCCATAAGGATTTTTTGCCAAAATTGGTCCTAACTTGTTTACCTAATTATAGTGGACAACAAGTTCTATTGGGTTGTGTTGTAAGCGTTGTAATCAGCGCCACCAAGGTTTACTTGACTCAAAAGGCTACCCTCATCTTTCTTGGTGTACCTTTGAGCGTTGAACCAGTCACGAGCAGCGCTACTAATAGGAGCGTCTGCACCAGGATTAATCCTTTGCCATTCTTGGAAAGCAGCTGCAGCGCTTGGAGCATTTGCTATGTCTACAGGGTCTACGGTTGCCCAGAACTCGCCTGGGTCATAACCAGAGTCCATAATTCGACGGTCAATGCCTAGCGCATCGGAGCTGTAGCTTCTTTCACGGTTTGCTTCGTTGGCGGCAGCCAAATCGAGCTTGTTCTGAGCGTCAATTTGTGCTTGCTGAACGTCGTAGTAGCCACGGGTAGCAGCAAGACGCTGAGCTTCTTCAGCTGCAACCTTGCTTAGGTATTCGTTGTAGCTAGCCTGTCTAACCTGAGACTGTCCAGCAATCTTTGCCCCAGCAAGCTCAGACTGGATGCCAGTCTTCTGACGTGATAGCTGGTTGAGCGTGTCCTCCAGCGACTTTTGTAGCTGCTTGGTTGCCTGAACTTCTTGGAAGCCATAGCCAGAAATGGTGTTTTGTAAGTTCTGCTGGGTCTGCTGCTTGATAGCACCCTGCTGGCCTTCCCAGATTGTTGCGAATGCGTTAGAGTCTGCAATGCCCTTTTCGCCTGCAACTGTAGCTGGAGATGCTGCCAAGTTTGCAGCTGGCCCACCACCACGCTCGCCAGCAGCAGTAGCAGCAGACGCCATTGTCTGTGCCATGCCTGTCCTGGCTTCAGCTGTGCGCTTTGCAAGGGCTTCTTGCTGGCTGACGATTGACTGGGTGAACTGCTCGTTTACACGAGCTACGTCTGCCTGGCGTGCAGTGGTTAGCTGACCAAAGATGTTGGTGATGTCTGCTTTGTTGGTAGCGTAACGCTCGTTAGCAGTTGCCTTGTCGGTCTCAATCTGGTCCAGGGCAGGCTGGTAAACAGGCGTAGGGTCTATATAAAGATTCTGCGCTGCAGCGGACTCTGTGTATTCAGCCATGGTTATCCTACCGTCGTTACGCCTGCGAGGCGGTTTTGGAGTGCAATGTTAGAAGCAGCATCACGAGCTTGCTGGCCTCGAAGGGTTCCTAGCCAGTCAGAGCCTTCAGCTCCATATTGACCAACAAATTGCCTGTTTAGCTCTGAGAGCTGCTCACGTAGGCTGGTTCTTGCAGTCAGTTCACGAGCATTGCTCTCTGCTTCTGCACGGCTAAGAGCTCCGTAGCCACCGCCACCCATACCACGTGCAGCATAGTTTCCAGCCAGACGACGCCTTGCAGCCTCAGCCGTAGCTGGCCTGTCTGATAGCTCACGATTGATACCGACTTCTTGGTACTGCTTAGCACCCTGAGCACCAATGCGCTCTAGGTTGAACTGAGCCTGAGCATCAGCCAAAGCTTGCTGGTAGAAAGGGTCACCTTCAAGCGTCCACTCTGGTGCAGGCTCTGGAGCTGGTGCAGCTTCCTGCACTGGGTCAGGAGTGGGAACCACTTCTTGAACTGGTCCTACAGGTTCTGGAGTTATCTGCACTGGTGCGCTTGTAGTTTGAGTAGGCGTATAGGGTTTAGGTGCAATCTTTTCATTGATTGCATTTGCCATTGCAATGCTTTGTGGGTTTGTTCCATAAGAAGGAATTGCAACGCCTTTTTCCTCTACAGGAGCAGCTGCCGTTGCAAGGCTTTTATTTATTACGTTTTGCTTTGCTGCTGCTGCTGCGCTAGCCCCTGCTGGAACGTAACGAATCTGACCTGAGCCAGCTGAAGTTGTCCTTCTTGGTGTAGACCTAATAGCTCCTCTTGGCATTATTTCTGCATCCTTAATACATCGGCATTGTTATAGGCGCCCCTATTCATGCCCTTTACCTTCTGTAGAACGGCATTTTTACGAGCTGCAAGCTTGCGGTCCCTGTCAGCATAGCCAGTCTTGTCAACTGGGCCCATTGTTGGCGACGAGCTTACCTGCCCATAAATCTTCTTGCCAGCAGCGTATGGAGAGAACGCAAAAGTTCCAAGCTGGGATTGCTGTGCACCCATCATTAGTTTGCTCCTCTTGCTACCTTGGCCTTTACGCCAACCATTGGAGTCAGGCTAAACACCTGAACTGGCGAGGTACTGGGTGTACCATCACAAGTCAAGTATAACTCAAAATAGATACGTCTGAAGCGAAGTGACTGGTCTAGTTTGGCTTCAAGCCTAGTAAGCTGACCTACTGGCACCTCATCGATAACAGACTCAACTGAACCTGGTGTTTTGGGCCTGTCCCAGCTAGAGAAGGTCTCGTCAAATGCGCTGTCCTGAGAAAGCTCGTCAAAGTTGTAGTAGCCGTTGTCATAGACGCCATCCTGGGAAATCTCATCCCAGCTAACGTTCAGTGCACGCTCGGTAATAGCAACTGGCACCGCAACTGCACGAACTTGGCGAGCTGTAGTTAGGTCAGCTGCCCAGAAGTAAAGTCGCTTCCATTCCACAGGTGTAGCAAAATCGTAAATCTTGGTCTGCAGTGAGCAGGTCATTTCTTCTACGTGGAGTAGCTCGCCTGGGCGGTTTGTGCGAGTCCTGTCACGAACACGGAACAGTGCGTAGTCAGTTGCAAGTGCTTCTATAACTGCAGAGTCTCCGCTGATTCCGTAGTAGAGCTCTTCCTTCTCGTCTTCGCTTTGGCGAGGGACTGTAACGTAGTAGCCCACATTTGATAGCGATTGCCATTCTGACCAAGTGGAGGTATCTAGGTTGTAAGCGTAAACCCTACCGTTGTGCCATACGATACAACGACGCCCAACGATGCTAACTGCGTGCTCAAACCTTGGTGAGAAGCTGTTGTCTTCCTCAAAGTTCACACGCTCAGAGTTCATTGGGTAATAGAGCCAGTTCTGGTACTTGTACAGAGTCTTGCCAGAGAGCACAAAGTGAGCGTTTTCAAATTTTACAACACAGCGTGCTGTCTCAGCTCCGATGTCCTGCTGCATGACTTGCATCTGACCCTCACGAGGCAGCTCGCCGTAGCTAAAGCGGTAGGTTGAGCGGTTGCGGAAGATTACGATGTCGTTGTAGCCCTGAGCCATCGCAGTGACCCACTGACCATCACCAGCGCCAATCTCTACGTAGAAGTAGCCGAACTCATCTTCCCAGTCCCAGATAGAGTTTGACTCATCCTCAATACCAGCTGTGGTGATGTCTGACCAGTAGATTGTGTTAGCAGTGTTGGTGCCTTGAATACCAAAGCCAAAGAACCTGTTCTGGAAAAGCTCGATGCCACCAAGGGCAGGCATGGTTGGAGTGTTGGTAAAAGTGCCAGCCTCCCAGAATCCACCAGCACCAGCAACCGAAGAAGCCAGTACAACCTTGTTTGTAAACTGGGTTACGTCAGTAGCCCTGAATGTTGCAATCTGAGTCCATACACGAGTCTCAACATTGTAAAGCCAGGTCTTGTCGTCAGTAACCGCTACTAGCGAGCGAGCACCAGCTGCTTCGACGTATGTGCCAATGATGTCAAGCGGTTCATTGGTCGCAGGTGTTGTGATTAGAGTTTCAGTGTCTCCAACAGCATGCTCAACCCAAATTGGCGGCCTGGAAGTTAGTGCACCGTTTGTAGTTACCTCAAAGTTTACGAGGCTGGCAAGCTCAGCATCCTGAATCGAGGACTGGTCCCAATAGTTATTTAGCCCACCAGTGAAGTTCTGGAGGACTGCGCTACGCTCTCTAATCTTTTGTGACATTACATGTAGTCATCTGGGTCAGGCATAATCTGCGGGTACAGGTCAATTTGCGAAACGTTGTCCTTTACATTTAGTCGGTCAAGGCCATCTCTAAATTGGCGCAGCTTGTAAGACGCAGCATCGTAGTTCTCATCAGCTTCGAGAGCCTGTGAGGTTACGTAAGTTGTAAGCTCGTTGAAGTAACGGTCTGGGATGGAAAGAGTGCCAGTTAGGGCGTCTAGCGAAGTAGGGACCTTTACATACTCAAGCTTTAGCCCATTTGTAACTGATGTGTTAGGCACTGGGTAGAAGGTAATAATTCCAGCACGCTCATACCAAAGCTCAGGCTTACTTGAGCCCAAGACCAACTCAGGGTCTAGCTTTAGGATGTATTCACGAGCAGATTGCGAGGAGACGTTCTCTACAGGGTAGCCACTAACGTAGACTGCCTCTATGGCTAGAACCTTGTCCTCTGGAAAGCTATAGTCTTGCTGGCCTGCAACAATGTTTGAATACTTCGTAGCACGAAGGATTGTGTTGCTGTTTACGATTTCTCGTTGACCGTCATTAATCCAAGACAGGATTGCAGCATCGCTAAGCTGGGCTCCAGAGAAGTCTCCAAACGAGGAGCGAACTCTGAATGCTACATCATCACCTGTGTAGGAAAACTCCTCTGCTGGCATTGGCTACTTCCTTAGAGTCTTACCATCATGAGTCCAAGAGTGCTTCTTAGACTTCATTGCACTTTTCATGATGTCAGCTTTTTCTGCTTGCCAGTCCGCCTCTTCCTTGGCCTTTAGTAGAGCGTGTGACATCTCTAACAATTGTAGCTTATTAGCGGTCGAATTGCTGTCATGCATGTTGTTCTCTGCAAGCCAGGCTACAAGTCTGTGGTCGATTTCTGACTCTGCCATGTTACGAATGTGGTAGGCAGGAAGCATGTGAGGCTCATCTACAAGGGCAAAAGGCTTCTTTGGGTCGAAACTGGGGTGCCCTGGTTCCATGCGGAGCAAGCGCACTGTAGGGAAGATTTCCTTGATTAGTGCTGCTACACGGCGTTGCTGGTCATTGTAAAGCCCATCTATCTGGGCGAAGTTTATATATTCCATGGCTCTATCTTATAGAAATGCCAAAGGGAGCTGGCGAGACGAACCAGCTCCCTTTGGGGTTATTTACTAAATGCCGCCGAGCTCTGCAATGTTTGAGAGCTTTGCGTGGGCGTTACGACGGTATGTACCTAGCTCACCGTACATGTAGTAGCGAGCTTCGTATGCGTCGGTGTCTGAGACACGGCTCCACATTGAACCGTCACGGTCCATCCATGACCAGTCCTTCTTGCGGTTAAGCACGAGTTCCTTGGAGGATAGAGCGAACAGTGTTCCCTTTGG
>ENA-OUOG01003947-OUOG01003947.1-marine-metagenome-genome-assembly--contig:-NODE-3947-length-13246-cov-3.110639_pt1 | contig 13246 bp, 9 predicted proteins | sample MGYA00248635_ERZ508505 | MGnify/ENA primary metagenome ERZ508505 (study PRJEB26176, sample SAMN06267871) | marine metagenome | isolation source: Saanich Inlet, British Columbia, Canada | place: Pacific...
GAACTATGGATTTCGTACGCAGCAGTAATACCGGACATCGAATAAGACAGATTCACGAGAGTCTCTTCTACACCCGTTTCGCGGTCTAACTGACCGTATCCAACTTTTGCACCACCAGCTGAGTAGGAGACAGCAACTGAGTCTGCGTCAGCGACGCCGTCATCGCCATTTGAAGTTGCCGCACCCGTAGATGCATGGACCGTCAAACCCTCAACCATAGTTGGAAGCGTCCAGATGATAGCTCCATCTGCACTAGGAACACCTTGGCCGTTGATGCGAGCGAATTCAGTCACGTCGTCGATTGCGTCGGTTGCTGAGTTAACGTCACCCATATCGATCTTTCCGAAACCGCCAGAAACGGTCAGCGAGTCACCACCGTCGTTAGCACTCGTACTGCCAGCATCGTTTGCGTCGTTGTTTTGCGTAGAGTTGAAGTTAAAGTCGGCAGAAATAGAGACACCAGTAGATGTCTCGCCTGTCGCTGTGAACTTGATGCTGTTATCTGCTTGAGCTGTCGACTCTGTGCCACTGGCGTCAGTCCACGAAAACTCTGAGTAGCCAGTGACAGTTGCGAACTCACCCGCAAAAGCTGGCGCTACGAATGCAGTAGCAACTGCGGCAGCAATAATTTTTTTCATTTGAGATTCCCTCATTTAATCTAATTTAAAGGTTACTTAAGTATCCTCTTATCCGGCTGGCCGGAGACGGGAAAGCTAGACCCGCGAGGTGATCATTAAAACTAACGATCAGATATAGATTATACAATTGGTAGCCCGTTAACAACCCAGGATTGTTAGCAACTTGTTTCTCCATAGGTTTTTTTGAATATAAGGTTTCAACCCCCAACAAAGCATAAGGTTAGTCTCCGACCTCACACTTAGTTCAGGCCACACTCAATAACGGCCGTTTTTTTGAAAAAAAATTATAAAAATCAATATTTTAATTAATTTTTTAGGTTTCTGGGTCGGGCTTGACAGAGAAAAATACTAAACCAGACTCAACATGTAATGCATTAACAGCTCTTAAGACCAGATAAAAAAATGAAGTCAGAGGTGATTCTTTAATACTAAAGTATAATATTAGTTGGTGGAACTTTTTACGAAAGTTTGATCACCTCGTCCTTTCAAATTGACCAAGGGAACATTTTCACTGAGGTGTGGGAACTTCTTGACCGCCATAATGTCTAAATTGTGTCTAGGTTTATCCATCGAGGCGTTTGAAGATGAAAACTTTTATCACTAAGGCCTTCGTTTTAACATTTTTAGTCGGATCGGCACTCGCGGTTGCTGGTGACCCGATCAATGGCACAGTAACCGATCATTACGACTACGTTGTTAAACGTTATCCAGTATCGACAGAGCAATGTCGAGTCGAACGGGTGCCGGTGTACGCGAACTCTCAACCAGACCCAAGTCTGGGAGAATTAGTTATCGGAACTGCAATTGGGTCAGCGGTGGGTAATGTACTTTCGGACAGACATGGAGCCGGAACCCTAGGCGGAATCATCGGTGCGAATGCAGCACTTAGTAAACGTGGAGAAAAATCAGTTATCGGTTATCAGGAGATTGAACGGTGCGACCCAGTAACTCGATACGAGTCAGAGCGGGTCAGCCAGTATTCGCACTCCACTATTTCTTTTTGGCACGAAGGACGCCGGTACGATCTGAAATTCAAAAAATAAAGAGACACTCAGATTGAATCAAATAACTTTTGAATTTTAAGCCGATCCGTAACGTGTTTTCTCTAAATGACCTTGAAGGATCTTTATCTCATCATTCGAGGCATCCTTGTCGCGAATACCTGCGTCATTCAGAAGCTTGCGGTCCAACGTTGACACGCCGCTGAAAAAGCTTGCCAGCATGGTCTCTAATAATTCGTAAAATGCTATTGAATCGTTTGCTCGATACCAAGACTCTTCAGTAGCACCTTTGACTTGCTCTCTTTTTTCGACACGAACTAACTTTTTGTCAAATACTACGGCCTGATTATCGACGTCGAATATTGAAATGTCGACCGCCAAACCTCTAGCTATCTGTTGCTTGGATGCATTTTCTGCAGAGATCTTTCTCAAGACCTTTGAGACGTTCAGATCAATAAAATATCGAGCGAGCTCGGCCTCTTTCATGCTATCAAATATCCGCCCCATCTCGAGCTCCTCAGAAAAACGAATCGCTAGAGTCCTGTTTAGATAGTCGGTGATTACATATGGAATAACACTTGAGTTAAATGCCTCGTTCACAGCCACACCTGTAACTGACGCAAACAGGTTAACGTTAAACACTGAATCGAGCTTTAGATCGGCAAAAGATTGGGCTGCTCTCGGTTCATAGGTGACTGACCTAACCTGAATATGAGCCGGTTCATCGAAATAGTTCTCGGAGATGGCCATTTGAGACGCCAACCCACTAAATTTATCTAAGGTAGTCTCTGGCCTATCACCCATTAAGGTGTGCAAAATAAAACGGCTCTTGTCTAAATCGTTATTTTTTTTTACTAGATCCTCGCCTGCCGCTTTCACCGGTTTACTGTAAACGAGAGTGACCTGTCCACCAGATCCTCTAGGCAATTCGACTGAGTAAATACGGATCGATGAGAAAAGATAGTAATAAGAGATATCGTTATCCGCTAACCCAGCATTGATCGCATCCTGATCAAGATGGGCCTCTGGAACCAATATCTGAATGTAATTCTCGTAATCAAACCCCAGCGAGAAAATTAAACCTGGATCACTCTGTGAATCGATTTTCTGGCTATCGCCATACAAAACTTCACCATTGAAGTTACTTTTGAGTGAATTAAGTACGCCGTCATTCCATGCAGACCACCCACGCTGGTTCTCTTGTTCTAATGCTGCATCCACTGCCGGCAGCTTTACTTTTATCTCGTCGAATTGGACGTTAAATCCGGTACCACCCCAGACAACTTCCATCTGCCCATATGGTTGGGCAGAGGCAAGGTCAATTCCAAGGGCTTGGACCGATCCGACAGACGCCAATCCCTTCAAAAAATCTCGGCGAGAAATACTCATATCACTATCCGCCCCTTAATTCGTCCAGCTCAACCTCATGATCACTAGGATCTGGCAAGTCCGCTCCAGATGCTTCTGTTGCTTGCTCCTGAGCGAAGGTCGCGAGGCATTGAGACTTGGTGAGCTCCCAAACAGAGAGAATCTTTGGACGGAGCGATCTAACATCGTAATCGTTTGACATCCACGCCGCCATAAGCGGGCCATGCAACTTATCTGTCTGACTCAAGAGCCCGTACCGTTTCTCCATAGCTTCTACTAACGCCGCTTTTTGCTTGGCATCCGAAATTTGCGGTGTTTTTACCCGGAGCAACCGAGTAGCACGAGATACTCTTGGATTTTCTTGCATACCAATTTCTCGACCTTTTTGGCTTCGTCTAGCTGCCTCGGCGCCCGCTGATGCGGCTCGAGATTGAGTCTTCGCCTGAATAAATGACTCTTCTACAAGCGCATCCAAACGCGCAGCCTCCTGGTCCACTCTGGAAAAAGCTCTGTCCCAGGCAGCTGAATTAAACTGCGCCTTTCCTTGGTTCATGTCCGCAAGAAACTTCTCCCCCTGCGCTCTCTGTTCTGCGTACTTCCCGCCGGCCAGTCCACTTTCGGCAGCCCCCTTATGAGTAATTGCGCAAATTCCACATCCTCCGGTAAGGTCCGACAGCATCGCTACGTCGGTTGCGTTATCAAACGTTACACGCTCTCTTGAAGTCGTAAGAAAGTTATCGAAAGCCTGCAAATTGTTGTCAGCAATCAACGCATTACGGGCAGATAAAATGTAGACCATGGGTGACCTAAGGGGTTTCGTGAGATTCGCGAACTTTGCTTTTTTACGCGAGTCTTTCAGCATCGAAGCAATTATCGATTTGTCTTTCAGTATCGGCTCCAGCTGGAGCGCGACCATGACAAATATCGCTTTCGACTCATACAGCTGAATATTTGGCGTGGTCATTCCTTTCTTTTCCTGCTCAGCAGCAGCAATAACCTGAGCCAGATTGGAAATTGATGGGCGTTTCATAAGCGCAACACCCCGAACACGAGCCTCACCGCTGTAGATACCGCCATCCATAATGGCATCCGGCCATGAAGTACCGAGTATCGGATTAATGTCCTCACTGAAAAGTAGCCTACGAAGCGTAACTTCAGCAGTCGTACTGTCGATATCGAAATACTTTTGCACCAATGCTTCTGGGTCACCCACGGCAAAAGTTTTTAAAGTGCCATCTTTAGTATTAAACCCCCACCTCGGATCCTCGCATACCGTCCTGATTCGACCGTCTCCAGTTCGAGTTTCACTGACTTCTCTCTGTTGAGACGGCTGTTGATTCTGTTTAGGTTGGTTATTAGCAGGAACACTTTTTTTTAGCTGCTCGCCGAGAGCCTTCAAATCTCCCAAGTTGAACGCAGAAGCGCTTCCCGCGAGGGCAATAGATAAGATTGCAACGCAGGACTTTATGATTAGCTTATTCATCTTTTATCCTTAATCTGTTTTAAATAATCCGTCGAAATCTCGCGAAGAAGAGGATCGACTTGAGCCCCCTCCTCCTGACGTCGAGTTTGATAGTGAACTGGGTACTTCATAGGAAATACGATTGGCTACAAATATTTTTGTCTCCAGATCAGCTAATGCTTCTACAGAGCCTCCGATAAATGGCGAGCCGCAATCGCCTCTTGGTGACGCGATAGAAACTCTTGAACCCACGGACCGTACTACCGCCTTACATCGCAAGACCAAATTATCTTCCAAGAACTCTCCGGTATATCGATCTCGAATACCGCCAATACTTTCCTTAATTTCGACAGTGTCACCAACTGTAAAAAAGCCATCGCCTAAACCTAAAGTCATCTGCACCCCGTTCCAACCTACAACTAGTGGGGGGTATATGTGTGCGAGGAGCTTTCTACTGAGTTCAGAACCTACTTTGCCAATCAACGCCTGATTCCTAGCTTGATCCCTCGACCTCAAAGTTACAGGGGTACTGTTCTTGTATTTTATTTGTCCGGAAGAGTAATCAATCACCTCGACCGACACCTTTCCGGCCATCCTACTACCGGCCCTAACAAGATCTTTAATCGATATCACTACCACTACCTCAGGCGCAGCCACACCTTGAACCCTGACCATATCTTCGATTCGGCCCCGGTTCTTGATATCGTCGATAAATTGCAACAGGTCGTCCCGATCGTTATTTTGCAACACAGCAAATTTACGACTCTTAACCAAGGCCTCTTCTAAAGACTCCTTGGCAAATTTATTCAAGTTTGGATCGCCATCTGATCCTTCGATAATACTGATACGCTTACGGTCTAATTGTGGGGAGTCTTTAAGTCGCAATACATCAGCCGAGACGATTACCTCGTACATCTGTCCATTCATCCCTTCCGATAGGATATCCCACCGCTTCAAAACCCCGCGCGTAGCTTGAGAAAATTCTCTAGACAGGGCTTTTTCACTGGTAGAGGACGATTGCCTCTGACCGTTGTTGGACGAGGTTTGTCTAACAGATTTAGTTTTAACAGAGTTCAGGGCTGAAAGCGCCGTCGGGTTGACCTTACCAACAGCCTCTGTAAGCGCTTTAGCCAGAGCGTCGCCTCGATCAACCGAGATTCCTTTCCCAGTGACGGAAATAACCTCAATGTCCTTAGGGCCAGCAATTATATTTCCCGCGAAGCACCACAGGATAACTAAGCAGACTAGTTGACGCATGCCAATTTCCTCTCTTATTCGATGCTGTTGATAAATGCAGCCTGAATCTCAGCCCCACTGCGAGTAGTGGCATTATCAATCGCGTTGGAAACAGCTATATCTTGCGTTCTCCCTTCACCTCCTTCCCGGATTGATTTGATGGTCGCCAGGCTCCGAGGGATTCGACGAGTCAAATCGAAAATCTCGACATTAACGATGGCGCTTGCCTCGTACTTACCCTGCACCATCGAGATGCTATCAACGTCGATTGTTCCTAAAATAAAATATTGCCCACCCAAGCAACCCGAATCTGTCGTGGCGTCGAAAACACCCTTCCTCAAATTCCCTGGCAAATCTCCGGAACTCCGATCGACAATTGCTTCCATGACCACGTCAGAGCTCGGTCCACCGCAATATGCAGCGATATCTACATAATTATTAGCCTGAAAACCTGCACCGGTAAAAAAGCTATTGAGTCCATTCGTCACTTGTCGAACGTCACCAATAATATATTCGGCATCCTGACTGATCCGAGTACTCTGTCCAGACGAACGAGCCGTGATCTCTACAGCATTTTTCTCGCCGACCACAGCATTAGCTGATACGTTTGAAGAATCGCCTTCGGCTTGAAGCCTCATCGCGGCCTCTTGCATCGTTTTTGAACTAGCACCTTCCGTCGCTTCTCGTTCAACATCAAATGTTGTCGCAGATTTTTGAAGCCTCGGTAAAACCATAAATCCAATGACTAAATCAGAAAAAGATCGATCTGACCGAGTACCATCTGAACCAATAGTTTCTAGCAGGGTGGTGTTCACCAAACCTCTACCACCAACCTGAATCACCATGGCTTTAGTATCAACCTTGATTTGAGGAGACCCTTTAATCGATACGATCTCATCCAGTCTCGACTTGATCTTTTCTCGCACATCAGGTGATTCATATCTCTTCAACTTATCTGCTGATAGATTTCGCTGATGAATTTTCCAGATTTCCTCATTCGCAAGCCCTATCGCCCGCTCAAGCTCACCGTCTTTCGGTTTAGAGTTAAATCCCTTTTTTTCATAAGGGACGCTGTAAGAAAACTTATAACTAATAGTCTCCGCAAGCACAGTTGGCGCGATTGACAACATTGATGCTAAAGCGACCAACGTAATTGTGACGATCTTCATTCCACTTTCCCCATATGCTAAGAGCAACTCGATGTTGCCAGTTTATTCGTATAAATTCCATACGCATCTAATCTTGAAGAAAGCATTTTTCGATCTTCTTCAAACGAAATCGATTTGGTCACTTCCTGAATCAAGGCTTCTGACAGCATGAATTTAGACCGGCCCTCAAAGGCTATATCAACCAACCGCTCAGTTGGATGACACGCAATATTCACGATAAGTTCAGCAGTCTGACGACCAAAGTTCGAAATTGCCGATTCAAGAGTCGGCGATACTTGTTCCGACAAGGCTTGCTCGATACTAAGCTCGCCCGCCTTCAAGGACACTTGGATATTATAGTCGCCAAGCCATGCAGTCTCCTGCAAAATTGCCTCGTTACACTCCCAAAATTTGGAACTATTCCGAACAACAGCAAACTCACAAAAATAATATTGACAATAATTATTCAATTCAGCGTATACGTCGAAAGCACTCAACTGCCAACCTGCAACAGTGTCATCGGAAAAGAGCGTCTTTTTTATGTCTCCGGAATACACTAACTCAGCCATCTCGAGTTCCCGTCCGATCGGCAGACGAATCCGATCAATAGATGACTCTGGATAGCATGAAAAACTAACAAGTTTCGGCAGTACGTCCACGACCATCATCAGCTCGTCATATTCACGATCCAATGACTTCGACAAATCTTTTTCCAGAAAAAATTTACCGTCGGTCAATCTAATCTGAACATCGTTACTCAATACTTTTTCGTCAATAACCGATGAGTGGCATATCCAAAAGAACTCAGTATCCCTTCTTGTCGCTGTATCACATGGATTATTGGTGCTCTTTTTAAGGAGCCCAAGACCAAAAAAGTTTGTGCCGACTGATACTTCAACCTCAGCATCCTGAGCTGCTGAGACGCCGGGCTCTTCCCCGATCGGCCCTCGTGCCAGAGACCACGGCGACATCAAAGCCAGCAAGGCGGGCATAATGATCAATAGTGACTGACAAACCTTATGCATCAGTAGTCAGTCTCCACCGGCCCTCTACTCATCCAAGTTCCCGACTGAGGACTTGCTAAAATGCCCAACCCAACAAACCGAGTTTTCGTAAAGATCGTCCCGGTGCCTGCCGCGACCTTCGTGCTACCTTTGTTTAAACTTTTCTCAGTCACAACTCCAACTTCGTCAGCTGCGACAATGGCCGGTTCAGTCGTAGGTCGCAATGACTCATTGGTCGGTCGTTTCGTTGGATCAACCTGGTTCTGTGATGAGCGACCCATTGATGCTTCTCTAAACTCTCGTACGCTTTCTGCACTGGCCTTATCATCCGGTCTTGTCGAGTCTGCAACCCGAATTTCTTGATCCTTAACTAGAGTCTCTTCAATGAATTCAACAGAGCTATCCTTATCACGCCCTCGGACCAATTGGTCACTGGAGACAGGCTTATTTTCCGGTCTTGCAGAGTCCGCAACCCGTATTTCTTGATTCTTAAGTCGAGTCTCTCCAACAGGCTCAACCACGCTTTCATAAACATCCACCCGGACCGATTGTTCACTAGAAAGAAGCCTAGCGGCAGGTTCTGCTGCCTCTAGACGCTGAGACGACAAATCAGAAGAGCGCCCGTCTGAATTCGATCTGTCCAATTGACTAGAAGCAATAGTTCTAGGCGTTGATCGAGTCTCTTCCGCTATAGCCGGTGGCGTACTGAAATTTTCTCGCGGAGTAACAGGGAGAGATAGCGCAGATAAGTTTTTTTGTAATATTTTAAGTTGGGCAAGACTCCGCGGTGGTCCATCAGACACGTCAGCGCCTACCCCAACGACATTTTTTAAGTCTGCAAAATCACCTTGATCTTTTCTGAGGTATGCATACTCCAAGTATACATCAGCTGACCTCGGAGCGATTCGCTGAGCCCTGGCTAGTTTACCTTCTGCCTCATCAAAGCTGCCGGCGATCCGAAGTTCACGAGCATCTTGAATCAAGCCTTGGACGTGAGGATAACTAGTAGCGGCTGCGCTTTGAAGAGCCATCGGCAATACCCAAATGCCGGAAAGCAGAGTTAACCTCAAAGCTCTAACCACGCTCACGCTACGGTGCCTTAAAAATCGCGCTCGATGGTACCTCTGTTCATAAAGGTGCCGGACTGACCTTGTCCACCCTGCCCACTAGCCGACACCCGTCCGCCACTTGAAGAATCGCCTGCTTTGTTTGCGTTGCCGCGAGCGGCTTTCTCAGCCAAGTTGTTCTCGTATTCTTGATTAACGGCTTGACGACCTTCCGTGCGTCCCTGCTGAATAAGTGCAGCGTTGTTACGCGTTTCTTCCGCAGACTCGATCATTCCCTGCTTTTGGCCCTGCCTTACACTCTGAATAGCATTAAACTCCTTTAGCAGCGCATAAGTGTTAGCCATTAACTCATCTGATTCTTTCGCCAACATGCTATTAATATTTGCAACGCTCACGTAAATCCGTTTGCCAGTGGCCGGATGAATGACCTCTTCGGTGGTGATTGTCTCGAGGCCACTAAAATTACTGACCGATACCTCTTCCTTCATGTCAGCGACCATCGCTTTGTAGGTTTCTGGCTTAACCTTCCCATCAACCAATCGATCATTCCTCATCCGCTGTGCGGCACGCGTCGAACTCACTTCTCCCAGCAAAGACAAGAGAGCTGCTTGCTTTGAAAACAGCTCGGCTTCAGAAATAGCGTCAGCCTTCATACCCGAATCACTTGGCACCTCTACAGCGCTAAAGCCCAAGAAGTTGATCGACCCGTCGTCAGCGATGTAACGTCGAGGGCCCACCATCACTTCTAAGTCCTGCTGCTCAATCCACTGCGCTAGAGATGGCTTACCTGGCTTTGGTTCTAAATTACCGCCTTTAGTGAAGACCCTTCGCGCTTCCTCTTCTAACTTCTGACTCCAAACAACAGCAACTGCGACTTCCAATTCCCCATCGAGATCATTATATCGGTCAGCTGACTGAATCACTGTTGCACCAAACAATGGCATTTCAGCGCTAATTGCCATTGACGACCCCACTCGCTTCTTGGTGCTGTCGACCAATTCTGCTTCCTTTGCTTCGACCTCTGATTTCGCCGCCAAAGCCGCTTCTTCAGCTTTCTTTGCTCGGTCATAACGTTTCTTAAGATCTTCTAACCGCTTCTTTTTATTCTCGTCTAATTGGCTAGGGTCGTATTCAGCATCTAACTTCTTGATACTAGCCTCCAAGAGCTCCATGAACCGATCGCCGAAGGTCGCTCCAGCTATTAAATCTGCCTGAGCATCATCAACACCGCGAAGAAGCTCTGCAGCCTCAGCTTGAGCCGCCTCGGCTTGTTTCTGCTGCTGCTCTATCGCCTTTTTATAAATACCTTCTTTTTCTTCGATCTGCTTCATTACCGGATTATCAAATTTGGTCACCGTCCTGAGCGCTTTAGCATCACTCGACAGCGACTCGATGATACTTCTCTTGGCTGCAAGCTGAGCCTCCACTGCTAATGATTCCCTGATCTGCATAAAGTCCGGATCGTAGGCTTCAACGTTCGCGAATGCGGGCTGAATTGAAATAACTCGAATTCCAGATGCAGTCTTTTTAGAACCAGGCTCTAGACCAAACTCTTTTAGAGCTTTCTTTAGGCTCTGTGTCGCCGGGACAGTAGCCGAAGAGACCATAGACGGTTTCGAAAGCGGCTTTGCATCTACCGCCTGGATCACCGCAATGCCTTCATCTTGAGCAAATACAAGGGGTGTGATAACCGTAAAAACAAGAGCACCGACAGTGCGTGGCAAATTTTTGATTTTTAAATGATTCATACAAAATCCCGTCCTAAACCTGTTCCGTCCTTGGATGGGTTGTTGAATATAAATTAATTAGATGAAAGCACGCCTTAAGAATGAGTTCAAGACCTAAACGTTCTTCATAACCTATGGTATCCGAATTTTACAAATGCGGGCACTCATTCTTACTATTTTGAATCAGTTCAAACTCTGTCACCACGCCGTCTTTCCTGCGAAAAACGTAGCCACAAACATCGGACTGCTTGAAACAACTCAAAAATAATCCGTACTCTTTTGGGTCAGAGTAGTTGCCGCGGATAGCAACATATTTCGTACAATGTCGAACGTCTGATTCGCTCGGAAAGTAGTGCCAAATTTCGCCATCAGTATTCGTTTGGATCTTTACGACGGGCATAGACATCACATCAAGATCGCGCTCAACGACGGACGCACTGCTCCCAATATATTTGCTTCGTTCAGGCTGTCCACCTCCCGTTGCGCAACCACTAAGCGCAACGAATAATAGATAACCAAACCAGATTCGAACCATATGTTCCCCTTTATTTCCAATATTTCCAATATTTCCGACTCAACTTCAACTCTAGGTTCATCGTGACCTAATGATTCATAACCACCTATGCTACCCTTCGTTCATATAACAAACAAAAATGGTTAACTATGATGTTACTCGTTTCAAAAATTTTAGGTTTATTCCAAGTAAAAAGTGCAGATCATGAGGTGATCCACAACTCAATCCATCCGGCCCTTAAGTTCAAAGCCCGCTGGCGAAGTTACCAAGCAAATATCTTGCGCGAGATCGATCAGCACCTAAATGACAATAAACTGCATGTTGTCGCCGCTCCTGGAGCCGGCAAAACAGTTCTCGGAATAGAGACCATCCTACGCATCGGTTCACCAACTTTGATTCTTACTCCGAGGGCGACTATTAGAGAACAATGGGTCGACACTACTAAAAAAATGTTTTTATCACAGTCTGAACTGGCGAACAGCATCGTATCGTCCGATCTTGGATCGATTAGATTGATCACATGCACCACTTATCAAGCACTTCACAGCGCGTTGACAGATCTCAACGAAACGGCGAGCTTGTTGAAGCGATTAAAAACAGCAGGCATCAAGACCATCGTGCTCGATGAAGCCCATCACCTAACCAAAGCTTGGGGAGAGGTTGTTGAAGAGCTTTTAATTTCAATACCCGACTGCAGAACAGTTTCATTAACGGCGACACCACCATACGACTACGACAAACTTGCATGGCAAGCTTTCATCAACATCTGCGGCGACATTGACGCAGAAATATCGATTCCGGAACTCGTTCAAGAGAAAAATCTCTGCCCGCACCAAGATCATATAATTTTTAACAACCCTACGCTGGCTGAAAGCAAAGACATTGCCAAACTGAGAGAATCTGTCGATGCGGTTATCAAAACTACGTTAGCTTCCGAACGATTCGCCAGAGAATTAAAAAATCGACTAGACGAAATAATATCTGAAGGAGCGGCAGCAAATGTATCAACTCAATTTGCGAGAGCCTGTATTTGCCTAGCTAAGCAAATACCATCACTTCAGGCACATCTCGACAAAATACAAAACCAGTATGGCGAGATACATCAAGACCTATCAAGCGCAATCGCCTTAGATATTTTTCTCTCAGAAAACCAAGCTCATGATAATACTGAATTGGTCAACGCCACTCGTTCTGAAGCAAAGCGCTTGGGCGTCTGGAACGGGGCTAAATTCCAGTTTCACAACCCCTCTTCCATCGAAGAAAAGCTGACATTAAGTCTTTCCAAAATTGATTCAATAGCCTCAATCTGCGAATTTGAGGCGGGATATCTCAAAAAACAAACGAGAATATGCATCCTCTGCGATCGAATACATGAAGACCTTCTAGACCAAGATGTGGAACAGAGCAGTAGAAGCACCTTAGGCGTGGTTCCAATTTTCAAGAAGATCACCCCCATCTTCAAATTTCACAACCTGCACTTGGTCGTTTTAACTGGCCAGTTAGTCCTTCTACCCTCCGATATTGCAAACGACATAACCACACAAAAAAGAAACGCACGCACAACAATTGGGTCAATAGAATATGACGTTTATCGAAGTTTGAACGAAACAGAACGAGCCAATGTCATTCAGAAAGCAACAGATCGATTTAATAAGGGGGATGTCCATGGACTCATTGGAACGGCGAGCCTGTTGGGCGAAGGATGGAATTCACCTGCTGTGAACAGTCTCATCCTCGCTAGTTATGTGGGCTCTTACATGCTGTCAAATCAAATGCGCGGGCGAGCACTTCGAAAAGATCCTGACATACCCGAAAAAACCGCGAACATCTGGCATCTCGCGACAATAGAAAGTTCTGGGCAGGAGAGAAGCCAAGACTTAGACCAACTTGGGCGAAGGTTCGACGGCTTTCTAGGGCTGCATTGGAAAGATAGCGTCATCGAAAGCGGGATAGGTCGAATGCGCCCACCATCGGACGACATAGATCTCGATAACAAAACAACATATACCCTAGCCGCTGAACGAGATTCCCTAAAATTGAAATGGGAAGAGTCTTTAGCTCGTGCAAAAAACAAGGCTGTA
>ENA-OUOG01003948-OUOG01003948.1-marine-metagenome-genome-assembly--contig:-NODE-3948-length-13242-cov-6.980099_pt1 | contig 13242 bp, 9 predicted proteins | sample MGYA00248635_ERZ508505 | MGnify/ENA primary metagenome ERZ508505 (study PRJEB26176, sample SAMN06267871) | marine metagenome | isolation source: Saanich Inlet, British Columbia, Canada | place: Pacific...
ACTGGTAACAAGCGACGCAAAGCAAAAGGATGTTTAGAATCTGTATCATGTAAATCTAGACCAAGAACCTCGAAATGACCACCTCTTTTAATAAATAATTCTTGATAGTTATTTAGATTCTCCATAACCGTATGATCGACAAATTTACAAAGCGAGAAATCTACTATTACATCTTCTGTTTCTGGAATGGCTTCAATTTTTGATTTTAACTTATAGAAATTTAAAAAGCTACAAAAATGTTTAACACTTACATAATAATTACGATCCTCTTGATACATTAAAACATTTGGCTTTAATAAGTTTCGCCCAAAAAGACCAAAGCTCTTATTAATGATTATATGGATAATAAAAGTAACAAAAACACCTGAAGCAATGCCAGAAATTAAACCTACTTTTAGTGTAACTAATAGCGTAACAAAAAAGATAATAAGTTGCTCTCTACCTATTTTAAAAATCTTTCTTATGTTTTCTGGAGCGGCTAATTTATAGCCTGTATATACTAAAATTGCCATTAATGCAGGTAATGGAATACGTTGTAATTGAGTGCTAAATAGCACAATAAAAACAACTAAAAACAGGGCATGAAAAAAGTTCGAAGACCTATTGCTAGCTCCATTATTTACGTTTACAGAGCTTCTAGCAATAACGGTTACAACGTTTAATCCTCCTAAAAAACCACTACCAATTGTTGCTAAGCCTAAGGCTTTTAAATCTCTGTTTACATTACTTCGTCGTTTTTCTGGATCAAGTTTATCTACCGCTTTAATACTTAATAAGGATTCTATACTCGCAATCAACGTCAGTGCCAATACACTTGTCCAAAAAGGAAAGGTTGCTATTTTACTAAAATTTACAGTTGGTAATTGAGCAATAATTTCAGAAAACTCTGGTATTCCAGAAATCATATACTCCAAAGCGATTGGGTTTTTTTCGTGGGCTACTAATTCAAAATAATAACTAAATGCGATGGATAGTATTACAATCCACATTGGAGCAGGAATTAATTGTAAATATTTGTTTCTAATTTTTGAATAAAATATCATAATTAGAAAACTTAATACACCTGCAATCGCAGCAAAAACAAGACCTGTATTATCGTAGTGAACAGCATCGTTAATGGTAAATGGAATTTCTAGTAGGTAATCTATAGTGTCTTTTCTTTTTATACGATGCGCTAACATAATATGAAATTGTTTACCAAGAATAATTAACCCAATTGCAGCAAGCATACCTTGTATTGCAGAGGATGGAAAAAAATCTGCTAATTTTCCTAAACGTAAAAAACCAAGCACTAATAAAATAATACCAGAACAAATTATGGCTGCATAAGCACTTTCCAACCCTAGTGTAGTAATAGCTACCAAAAGCACACCAACCAGTCCGTTTCCTGGCCCAGCTATTGTAACATTACTACCTCCTAAAAGCGATACTAAAATACCACCAACAACCGCAGCAATAACACCAGCAATTGGAGGAGCCTCGCTTGCCATTGCTAAGCCTAAACCCAGAGGTAAGGCTATAAGACTGACTACAAAACCCGAAAAAATATTTTTGGGTAATGCCTTAAAAAATGTTTTTATGTTGTTCTTTTTTTTGTTCATTGAATAATTAAAACATCTGTTGGTAACTCGGTTAAAATATGCTCAATATCGTGAGGAAACAACCTGTCCCAAAAAGACATTTTTGTTGGTGCATTCATTATTAACAAATCGGCTCTCGCAATTTGAGCATAATGACCTATAGAGTAGCCTTGCGTCCCGAAAATGGGTTGCGATTTTATGGCTATATTTTGAGTATATTCCTTTGGAATATCTTCAATGATATGGTTTATTCTTGAACGTTCACGGTTTCGCAAACGTTCTTTTATAATTTGTGCTTTTCTTAAAGATTTATCATCTTCAACATTAACATGAATTTCGTTTTGTTTTATTTCTTCAACAATGGTTAATTTTTCCGCTTTAAGTTTTAAACCAATATAAAATGCAGTAGCAATAGTTTGTTCTGTTTTTGGGTCTTCCAAACCATTAACAACAATGTGTTGACAGGGTACGCGCTCTATTGATGGATTAATAAGTAATAATAAACAGCACTTTGCTTTTCGGGTAATTTTTCGAGCTACAGAACCAACATAATAAGTAAACAGTTTTTCTCTTTTAGCAGCACCAATGATTAATAAGTCAATATTTTTTTCTTCAGATGCGTTTAAAATAACGTCAACTGGATTACCAGGTTTAAAGAGGATTTCATAGCTTAATTTTTCATTTTTAAAATTGTCTAGAAAGTTTTTTAGGATTTTTATTTTTTCTTCAGAAGTCTCACCTACATGAATAATTACAAGTTTACATTCAAAAAATAATGCTAACCTTGCAGCTTCGTATAAGTTAGCTTTTAAGTTAGGTGAAAAGGCAACACCTATGCCTATGGTTTTAAATGGTTTTGGAAGCACGTACAGAAAAATTTCAAAAAAAGTGAAGATAGTATTTTTTACATTAACACAAATTATGCAATACAACTTCGTAATGAAGGTTGAAACTACAATAAAATCTATTGTTTTCTTAATTTAAGCATAGCATTGTTATGGTTAAATTAAAAAACAAAGCAACGCTGTAGGTTTTGCAGTAGTTTCAAGATGTAATAGATTTTCTATTGCATAATTTGTGTTTAACCAAACAAGTCGTTAAGATTTGTTAATAGCTTGTAAGTTTTGATATAATTATCTTTAACTTTAACATTTAAAAACAAGAACAACATTATGTTAGAATTAGCAGGAATTATTATATTAGGAATACTAGCACAATGGGTCGCTTGGAAATTTAAAATTCCAGCTATTTTGCCCTTAATATTAATAGGCCTTTTAGTAGGACCAATTGCTGCAGAGTTTTTAAGTGAAGATGGTACCAAATGGATAGAGCCTATTTGGAATGGAGAAAAAGGACTCTTTCCTGGAGAAAGCTTGTATTACTTTGTGTCTTTGGCCATTAGTATTATTTTATTTGAAGGCGGTTTAACCCTAAAGCGTTCTGAAATAAAAAATGTAGGTCCAGCAATAACAAAACTAATAACCATAGGCTCTGCAGTAACTTTTTTTGGTGCAGGTGTTTTAGCGCATTATATTTTTGAATTAAGTTGGGATTTGTCGTTTTTATTTGCTGGCTTAATTATAGTTACAGGACCTACTGTAATTACACCTATTTTAAGAAACATTCCTTTAAAGAAAGACATCTCCACTATACTAAAATGGGAAGGTATATTAATAGACCCAATAGGAGCCTTAGTGGCTGTATTAGTTTTTGAGTTTATAAGCGTTGGTGGAGATAGTGGTTTTACAAAAACAGCCTTTTTAGAGTTTGGTAAAATTGTGTTATTTGGTACCACTTTTGGTTTTACATTTGCACATGCTTTAGCTTTTGCAATTAATAAAAAAATGATTCCTCATTATTTATTAAATGTTGTTGCGTTGTCTACAGTGCTTCTTGTTTTTGTAGAATCAGAAATTTTTGCTCATGAGTCTGGCCTACTTGCCGTTGTGGTTATGGGAATGGTTCTAGGAAATGGAAAATTAGAAAATTTAAAGGAATTATTATATTTTAAAGAATCGCTTAGTGTCTTATTAATTTCTATACTATTTATATTACTTGCTGCTAACATTAATATAGAAGATTTAATGTTACTATATACTTGGAAAACAGCTTTGCTTTTTGCTGTTGTTGTTTTTATTATTAGACCAATTGCAGTGTTTTTAAGTACTCATGGTTCTAAACTAAAGTTTAAAGAAAAACTCTTTATTAGTTGGGTTGGACCTCGAGGTATTGTGGCAGCAGGTATTGCTTCCTTATTTGGAAGTAAGCTTATAAAACAAGGTGTAGAAGGTGCAGAATACATAACTCCTTTAGTCTTTATGATTGTTTTAGGAACCGTATTGTTAAACGCAACAACAGCACGATTATTTGCTAAAATAGTTGGTGTATTTTTAACAAAATCTGATGGAATATTAATTGTAGGTGCCTCTAAAGTTTCTCGTTTAATTGGGCATTATTTAGAATCTAATGGCAGACATGTGGTGTTAATAGATAGCAATCAAACCAATATTGATAAAGCAAAAGAATTAGGTCTTGAAGCTATAAACACCAATATATATTCTGATACTTTAATGGATAATATTGAATTAAACGATGTTGGCTATTTAATGGCTTTAACAGGAAGTAACGATATTAATAAGTATGCTATTAATAAATTTAGTAGCCAGTTTGGAGAAAATGGTTCGTTTAGGTTGGTAAGTGTAGACGAAATGCTGGATAGTAATAACAATCCAAAAGAAGGATTATTTTCACATACAGATGATTTTACAACACTTAGTGATGTTACTAGAAAGTTTCCTAGCATTCAAGAAATTGAGTTAAAAGACAAAGCACATTATACTAGCTTAATTGAACTCTCTGATAACGATAAAGATATTATTCCATTATTTTTAAAGAATGAAGCTTCTGAAATACAAATTATATCTTCGTATAACAAAGATATTGAAAACGTTGGAAAAAACTGGTGTTTAGTTTACCTAGGCAAACCTTTTGATGTTGAAAAAGTAGCGAATGAAGAAGATTAATTAATGAATAGTAAACTTAAAGATATACTTAATAAAAAAGCAAAAACCTTAGAACGCAAACGTAAAGTCGTTTTACTATGGTCTAAAGTTTACAGAATAATCATAGTGCCTTTAAAAATAACCTTTAGAGCTTGTTCTTTTATTTTAGCAATTATATGCGCTGCATTTCCTCCAGCTTTAGTTTATCTATTAATAACTGGAGTTATTTACTTTTTACTTGAAATTATAAATAACCCACTTAAAGCTTACAATAACAATTTTAAGAAGAACATTATACCAGCCATTTATAAAGAATTAAATACCTCTATCACTTATTATCCATCTGCAATACAGGTGTCTGATATTAAAAAAAGCGGATTATTTAAACTTTCTTATTTTAATAATAAAACACATTTTGAAGGAGACGACTATGTTGTTGGAAAAGTTAATAATACAGAGTTTTCTATTAATCACATTAAGCTTTATAACGAGGTTGTAGATTATTTAAAAACAGCAGGAGGCTGTTTGTTTTCAATTTTATTATTCCCAATCTTTATTATAAGAAACCTTTTTGCAGATTACGCCCACGATGATGAACTTCCTTTATTGGGCATTGTAAAAAAGAAAGAAGTTATTTATGATGGGTTTTTTATAAAAACGACATTAAATACGACTTTTAATGGTAGAATTATTCTTATTCCTAAAGCAATGGACAAGGCTAATGGTAAAGAGTATTTATCAGTTTTTGGTGTTAAATTAGTACATTCCTTAGACAAAACTATTGATGCTAATTATAATGTTTACAGCACTAACAATTTTTTGTCAGATCAATTTTTAATTGAAAACATAAGCAACACATTACAGTACATTTTTAAAGAAGAACAAACACCAACCTTGACGATTATTAATAACCAGCTACACCTCTTTATTCCAAGACAAAAAGAGTTGTTTAAAACGAGTGTTCATAACAAAATAAAAGATGCTTCTTTTTTCGATACTTATTTAAGAGATATAAAATATATAAACGACCTTATTTCTAAAATTAACTAAATGGATAGCACATACAACAACCACATAGACTATTCTAAATACCAAGTAGATGAAGTAACAGAAACCATTTCAGATGCTTTATTCTTTCCAGTTTACATTGGTAGGGTTTTAGTACTTAATCTGGTTGTTTTTTGGATACTGTTATCTTTGTTCTGTCTCTTTTTTATCGATAATACTTTTCTAAGTTTTTTATATTGGTTTTTAGCTTTTATAATTTCTATTCCATCTATAATATTGTTTTCAATTGTAAGGTTGTTTAGCACCATTAAAAGTGATATTGATAAAGTGTTTAAAATTACTTTAGAAACATCTAAAACGTTTATGAAGATGCAGGATTAATTAAACAGCAACGCGAAGAAAGCGTTCCTCTTAAAACAACCTTTTCCGATGTTTTTAAAGGTGTAGCGATCTATGTTATTAAACCTTCATTGAAGAAAATATTACAAAAACGAATAAAGTTTTTTGCTTGGCCACTAACATTTTTAATAGATCTTATTTTTAAAAAGACAGTTATTAAATCTCCACCAGTAATAGAAGTTGATTTAGATAGTGAAGACAATATTATCTTGAAAGAAAACACTAAACTAGATAAAATAAATAAAGGCGGAACAAAAACAACATCAGTAGCTTTTACTGTTGTTAAGTTTCCTTTTCGATTAGCGCTTATAATTTATGGACTAGTAAATTTTACGCTTAACTATTTACTTTATTTACTGTTTAGATAATGTTTATTCTTAATAAGTTTAAAATCTAATATAGTCTAAAGCAAGATTAATCATTCAACTTTAAAACAGCCATAAACGCTTGTTGAGGTATTTCTACATTACCAACTTGGCGCATACGTTTTTTACCTTTTTTCTGCTTCTCTAAAAGTTTACGCTTTCGTGAAATATCTCCACCATAACATTTTGCTGTTACATCTTTACGTAACGCTTTTACAGTTTCTCTTGCAATAATCTTTGCTCCAATAGCTGCTTGAATTGGAATATCGAATTGTTGACGCGGAATTAATTCTTTCAACTTTTCTGTCATTTTTTTACCAATATGGTGAGCGTTATCTGCATGAATAAGAGCAGAAAGTGCATCAACTGGTTGAGCATTTAATAATACATCTAAACGCACTAATTTTGAAACCTTCATACCAATTGGATGGTAATCAAAAGAAGCATAGCCTTTAGAAACGGTTTTCAATCTATCGTAGAAATCGAAAACAATTTCTGCTAAAGGCATTTCGAAAGTTAACTCCACACGAACAGGAGTTAAATACGTTTGATTAGTAATCATACCACGTTTCTCTATACATAAACTCATTACGTTACCAACAAAATCTGATTTTGTAATTATAGTAGCCTTAATAAACGGTTCTTCAACACGATTAATCATGGTTGGTTCTGGTAAATCACTTGGGTTATTTACAATAAATGGCTCGTCTGGGTTTTTATTGGTGTAAGCGTAGTACGATACGTTTGGTACAGTAGTAATAACCGTCATATCAAATTCACGTTCTAAACGCTCTTGAATTATTTCCATGTGAAGCATTCCAAGGAAACCACAACGAAAACCAAAACCTAAAGCAGCAGAACTTTCTGGTGCAAACACCAAAGAAGCATCGTTTAGTTGCAACTTTTCCATAGAGCTTCTTAGCTCTTCGTAATCTTCTGTATCTACAGGATAAATACCTGCAAATACCATAGGTTTTACATCCTCGAAACCTTCAACAATATTTGTAGTTGGGTTGGCAAAATCTGTGATAGTATCTCCTACTTTTACTTCTTTTGCGGTTTTTATTCCAGTAATTAAATAACCAACGTCTCCAGTTTTTACACTTTGTTTTGCAACTTGTGTTAGTTTTAATGTCCCAACTTCGTCTGCGTAATATTCGTTATCTGTAGCAACAAACTTAATTTTTTGTCCTTTTTTAATTTCGCCATTAAACACTCTAAAATACGTTTCAATACCTCTAAACGTATTGTAAACCGAATCAAAAATTAAAGCTTGTAAAGGTGCATCTGGATCTCCTTTTGGAGCTGGAATACGCTTAATAATGGCTTCTAAAATATTTTCAACACCAAATCCAGTTTTTCCACTTGCGTGAATAACCTCTTCAGGATCGCAACCTAAAAGCTCTACAATATCATCTGTAACCTCTTCTGGATTTGCACTTGGCAAATCTACTTTGTTAAGTACAGGAATAATTTCTAAATCGTTTTCAAGTGCTAAATATAAATTAGAAATGGTTTGTGCTTGAATACTTTGTGCTGCGTCTACAATTAATAAAGCACCTTCACAAGCAGCAATAGAGCGTGAGACTTCGTAAGAGAAATCTACGTGACCAGGAGTATCAATTAGATTTAAAATATATTTTTCGCCTTCAAAAGTATAATCCATTTGTATAGCATGAGACTTAATGGTAATTCCACGTTCGCGCTCCAAATCCATACTATCTAAGAGTTGCGCTTGTTGTTCACGAGCAGTTACAGAACCTGTTGCGTCTAGTAAACGATCGGCAAGTGTGCTTTTTCCGTGGTCAATATGTGCAATAATGCAAAAATTTCTAATATTCTTCATAATTTATCTGCTCTTAAAAAGAAAGAGATTGCAAATATAATGCAAAAATTGCCCATTTTTTAGATTTTCTTCGGAATAGAGACACCTATTGATTATTGCGATTTTCCGCAATAAAAACTAAAAAAAAGTTGTTATATTGCTTTTGCATTATCAAAATTGATGAAACACCTCTTTTACCTACTTATTTTTCTTTTTTCTTCGGAAATTATTGCTCAGGAATATACTATTTCTGGGACAGTTGTTGATGAGGAAAATAATGCGATTCCATACGTAAATGTAGTACTTCATGAATCTGTTGCACAAAATATTGAAGGTAGTTCAGGAATTTCAGGAAATAATCGAAAAGGCGCTGTTACAGACGAAAACGGTTACTTTGAGTTTACCAATTTAAAAGAATATGGATACTTTATTATGTCTAGTTATATTGGTTATAAATCTGAAAAAACTCTTTATCCAATTCAGCTTTCCAAAGACGAGTATCTTAAAATTATTTTAATAGAAGATACACAAACTCTAGAGGAAGTCTCTTTAACATCTAATAAACCCACTTTAAAAAAAGAAGTTGACCGATTGGTTTTTAATGTTGCAAACACCTCACTAAGCGAAGGAAGTATTTTAGATGTTTTGCGAAGTACACCAGGTGTTTTAATTTTAGAGAATACCATTACAGTAAAAAATGGGTCACCAACAGTTTACATAAACGATAGAAAAGTAAACCTCACTGCAACAGAAATTACACAGCTTTTAGAAAATTCACCTGCAAACACTATACAAAAAATCGAGGTTATTACTAATCCACCAGCAAAATACGACGCTGGAAGTGGAGCAGTTTTAAACATTGTTATGAGCAAAAACTTAATTACAGGTTATCGTGGTAATGTATTTAGTAATTTTACCCAAGGTGTGTTTTCAAGATATAATACAGGAATTAATCAGTTTTATAAAACAAAAAAATAAACCTAAACCTAAATTATAGTTTTACTAAAAACAAGATTAATAGAGTAAACGATAACACCATAAACTATCTTGACAATTCTGGAAATTTAGACCAAAAATGGCAAACTAATAATAATAGAAATTCTAGAACAAAAGCACACAACATAAACTTAAATTTCGATTATTTAATAGATGATAGCAACACGTTAAGTTTGTCGTCTAATGCCTTATTGACGCCTTATTATCGTTACAGAATACATGCCCAAACAGATGTTACAAATAGTTTAAATGAAAGCCTTTATAGTTTTAATGCTAATAATTATTCTCAAGACGAAAAACATAATTTAGGTTTCGATTTAGACTTTATACATCGTTTTGAAAACAAGAGCAAACTAGTATTTAATACACATTTTACAGACTATAATTACTACAGACACCAAGACGTTAATAGTACTTATTTTTTTACAAATAATACTAATAATTTTAGTACTGCTTTTTTAACAGATAATAACCAGAACACTAATATTCTAGCGTTTAAGATGGATTACGAACAGCCAGTAGACGATAGCACTGAATTAGCCTTTGGTACAAAATGGTCTACCATTAATACTAATAGCGATATTACTCAGTTTGATATTAACCAAAACACAGGTTCCTTAGATTTTAACGCTCAAAACTCTAATGCTTTCGATTATAAAGAGTCTGTTTTTGCAGCTTACATGAGTTATAAAAAAGCATGGGAAAAATGGAGTTTTAATGGAGGATTGCGATTAGAACAAACACGTGTTGAAGGTTTATCTGTGTCAGATAACGTTAAAAGTAATCAAGAGTATTTAGAGTTCTTTCCAACATTAAATTTAAGCCATCAAGTATCAGAAAAAACAAGTGTTTATACAAATTACAAACGCAGCCTTTCTAGACCTAGTTATCAGTTATTAAACCCGTTTAATTTCTTTTTAAACGATAATACCATAGCAACTGGTAATCCTAACTTATTGCCATCTTTTACAAATCACTTTGTGGTTGGTACAGAAATTAATAAACGTTACACGGTAGAGGCTTATTATAAAGATATATCTAATCAAATTAACGAGTTACCAAAACAAGATAATGCTAATAATTTTTTAATTTATTCTCCAACTAATATTGGTAAAACCAAAGAGCTAGGATTCGATTTTATAACTTATTTTGATGTGAATGATAATTGGTCTGTTTATTTTGTGACTTCTTTTTATAATATTCAAGACGAAGCTTTTATAGATAATCAATGGCTTAAAACAGATCAATGGAGTAATTACTCTGTATTTAGCAACGATTTTTCTTTTTTAAAAGACAAGAGTCTTAAAGCAAACTTTACATTAACTTATGTTGGTAAAAACCAACAAGCATTCCAAATTGCAGACTCTCGTTTGGTTTCAGATTTGTCGTTTAGCAAATCGGTTTTTAAAAATAAAGGTGCTTTGTCTCTTGCTTTTGCAGATTTATTTAACACACAAGATTTTGTAATAAGTTCAAGATTTGGCAACCAAAACAATGTTAATTATAGCGATTTAGATAACCGTTATTTTAAGCTAGGTTTTAGTTATAAATTTGGAAATACAGGATTAAAAACCAATGCTCGCAATAAAAACATTAATGAACGCGAAAGATTAGAAAAATAAAAAACATTTATTTTTTAAGCTTTTTTTAATCCTGCCACTCTGCAATAAATAAGTTTGTATCACGACCACCACCATTATTTCTATTAGAAGAAAAAGCAAGTTTCTTACCATCGTTAGAAAACACTGGAAAAGCATCAAAAGTTTCACTGTGTGTTACACGCTCTAAATTTTTACCATCAATATCTATTAGGTATAAGTTAAAAGGAAAACCACGTTCTGCTTCAAAGTTTGAGGAGAATAATACTTTTTTTCCTGAAGGATGAAAAAACGGGCTCCAATTTGCGTTTCCTAAGTCAGTTAATTGACGTAAATCGCTGCCATCTGCATTACAAATGTAAAGTTCCATATCTGTTGGCTCTACTAAGCCTTCAGCTAACAAATCTTTATAGTCTTTAATTTCTTCTTCTGTTTTAGGTCTAGACGATCTAAAGATAAGTTTAGTACCATCTGGTGAGAAAAACGCACCTCCATCATAGCCTAACTCATTAGTAATTTGCTTGACATCGCTTCCATCAATATTCATGGTGTATAATTCTAAATCACCACTTCTAGTTGAAGTAAAAACAATCTTATCTCCTTTTGGTGAAACAGTTGGTTCTGCATCGTAACCTTTTTCGTTGGTTAATTGTTTAACAATATTACCTTCTAAGTCTGCAATAAAAATATCGAACGAATCGTAAACTGGCCAAATGTATTTTCCGTTTTTACGTAAAGGAACTTCTGGACATTCCTCATCTACCAAATGTGTAGATGCGTATATTATATGCTTATTGTCTGGCATAAAATATGAGCAAGTTGTGCGTCCTTTTCCTGTACTAACCATAGGTGGTATAGTACCATTAAAAGTTTCGTCTGCATTCATTAAAAACATTTGGTCGCAACTAACATTCCATTTTTCGTAATTAGATTGAAAAACCAATTGCTTATCATCAAAACTCCAGTAAGCTTCAGCATTATCACCACCAAAAGTTACTTGACGTAAGTTTTTAAAATGAGTTTCTTCAGGGAAAATTAACGGATTATTAGCAGCTGTTTGCTCTGTAGTTGCTGTTGTTTTTTCTGTTTCCGTTTTCACTTTATTTTTACACGAAAAAGAAATTAATGCAATAAGTAATAAATAGAATAGAGGTGTTTTCATCTTTAACTTTAATAAATGACATATAATGCCTAATTTTGTGCAAAATTAATACTCTTATCATGAAATACATAATCACATCACTTATTTTATTGTTTTTAACAGCATGTAAAACAGAAACAAAAGAAATTATTAATACAGTTTCTATAAAAGAAGACGTCGCTTTTCTAGCGTCTGATGCCTTAGAAGGACGACAAACAGGAAGCGATGGAGAACAAAAAGCAGCAACATATATTGCCGAAAGATTTCAAAATATTGGATTACAAGAAAAAGGAACAGAAAAATATTTTCAAACTTTTTCTTTTCGCCCAAAAACAGATCCACACCAAGAAGTTAACTACACGGTAAAAGATGGTGATAGTACAATTACAGGAACAAACGTTATTGGTTATATAGATAACAAGGCAGAGAATACTATTATTATTGGTGCGCATTACGACCATTTAGGTTACGGAGCAGAAGGTTCTTTACACAGAGGAGAAAGAGCAATCCATAATGGAGCAGACGATAATGCAAGTGGTGTTGCTGTGCTTTTAAATTTAGCTGAAAGATTAAAAGCTAAAAACACAAACAACAATTATTTGTTTATGGCTTTTTCTGGTGAGGAAATGGGATTATTGGGTTCTAATTACTTTGTAAAAAATCCAACTATAGACACCAAAAAAGTAGATTACATGATTAATATGGATATGGTAGGACGCATAAAGGCAGATAGTACTTTAGCTGTTTATGGTGTTGGTACCTCTCCAATTTTTAAGCAAACAGTCACTGCTAACAATTCGAAATTTAAAATTGTAGCTAAAGAATCTGGTGTTGGACCTAGTGACCATACCTCTTTTTATCATGCAGATATTCCAGTGCTACACTTTTTTACAGGACAGCATGAAGATTATCATAAACCAACAGATGATACCGAAAAACTAAACTATGAAGGTATGCAAACCATTTCAAATTATATTTTTGAAATTATTACAGACCTTGATAACAACGGAAAATTACCATTTAGAGCAACTAAAAACGAAAGCGACTCTGTGCCAAAATTTAAAGTAGGCTTAGGTGTAACACCAGACTATTTATACGATGGAGAAGGCATGCGAATTGATGGTACCCGAGAAAACACTCCAGCAACAAATGCAGGTATACAAAAAGGAGATGTTGTAATGAAAATTGGAGATAACGACATTTCAGACATGATGAGTTATATGAAAGCATTAGCAGCCTTTAAAAAAGGAGATACTACCAAAGTAACTGTAAAGCGTGAGGAAGAACTAATTGAAGTTGAGGTTACTTTTTAATGAGCTAAATTATTG
>ENA-OUOG01003951-OUOG01003951.1-marine-metagenome-genome-assembly--contig:-NODE-3951-length-13228-cov-5.330469_pt1 | contig 13228 bp, 10 predicted proteins | sample MGYA00248635_ERZ508505 | MGnify/ENA primary metagenome ERZ508505 (study PRJEB26176, sample SAMN06267871) | marine metagenome | isolation source: Saanich Inlet, British Columbia, Canada | place: Pacific...
ATAATAACATCGGCGCGATCTGCGCCTAAACTCATGAGGGCCGCAAAGGCTCGCGGGAATATAAAATGCTAAATATCGAAAATCTACACGTTAAACTTGAAGAAGAAGACAAGCAGATCTTGAAGGGCGTAAACCTATCTTTGGAGCCTGGAAAAGTGCATGCGATTATGGGTCCGAATGGCTCGGGCAAATCGACCCTGTCCTATGTGCTGTCCGGTAAAGGCGGTTATGAAGTCACCGAAGGGGCTGCACAGCTCGAGGGTGTAGATATATTGGACATGGAAGCCGAGGAACGCGCGGCGGCCGGTCTGTTTCTGGCCTTCCAATATCCGGTTGAAATCCCTGGCGTCGGAAATATGACTTTTTTGCGCACCGCAGTGAATGCCCAGCGCAAATTGCGCGGTGAAGAGGAAATGAGCGCGGGCGAGTTCTTGAAAGTGGTTCGCGCCAAGGCGAAGGATTTGAAAATTGACGCAGAGATGCTCAAACGCCCCGTGAATGTTGGCTTTTCCGGCGGTGAAAAGAAGCGCAATGAAATTTTGCAAATGGCGATGCTTGAGCCGAAAATGTGCATCTTGGATGAAACAGACAGTGGCCTTGATGTGGATGCCATGAAACTTGTCTCCCAGGGCGTCAATGCTTTGCGCGACGAGAAGCGAACCTTCCTCGTGATCACCCACTACCAAAGACTTTTGGACCATATCAAACCGGATGTGGTGCATATTATGGCCAATGGGCGCATCATTAAGACCGGCGGTCCAGAGTTGGCGTTGGAAGTTGAGCAAAATGGCTATGCGGACCTTCTGGAGGAGATCGCCTAATGGCTGCACCTTCACAGCAAAAGCGAACCACCCGCGCCCTGCGCGATGCGCCGCTGATTGACAGCTCAGGCGCTTGGGCCAAAGAGGCGCGCATGATGGCCTCGGATCGGGCGCAGGCGTCTGGTTTACCTCAGCGCAGGGATGAATATTGGAAATACACCCGTCCCGATGCCTTTGTTCAGGCCGATGTGACGCTTCACGCATCTCAACGCAGCAGCCTTGGTTTGTTCGACCAACGCGCCACAATTTCGGTCGCATTTGAAGACGGGCAGATTCAGGCAGCGCCGCTTCCCAGCGCGGCCCATTGCACGCTCGAGAGCTTGTCCGCTGCTGCTGATTTAGACCTGCATTGGGCTCGGGATATTTACGGGCATTTGGAGGCGGCAGGACAGAAACCGGTTCAACGGAGTCTGGCGGCTGTGAATACCGCCGTTGCGCGGGATGGGTTGCTGGTCAATGTGACGGGTGCCGTCGCGGCCCCCATTCATATCCACGCCAGCTCCTCCGGCCAAAGCGATTCCACAATCCATCATGTGATCAAAGTGGCCTCTGGTGCAGAGGTCACCTTGATTGAAACGGGGCAATATGGGGCGCGGTCCAATGTTGTTTTGGAAGTTGACGTCGCCGATGGAGGGCGCTTCCACCACATCCGGGTGCAAGACGGCAATGAGCGTCACATGCTCACGCATATCTTTGGCAAGATCGGTGCAGAGGCGGTGTTTAAATCTTTCACCCTGACTGCGGGTGGTCAATTGACCCGCAACGAATGCGTTTTGCAGCTCTTGGGCGACGACGCTTCTGTGTCCGTGGCCGGTGCCTGTTTGGGTGATGGTGATTTTCACCATGATGATACCGTGTTCATCACCCATGATGCGGTAAATTGCGAAAGCCGCCAGGTGTTCAAGAAGGTCTTACGCAATGGGGCGGTCGGAGTGTTCCAGGGCAAAATTTTGGTGAAGGCCGGGGCGCAAAAAACCGATGGCTATCAGATCAGCCAATCCTTGTTGTTGGATGATGACAGCCAGTTTTTGGCAAAACCTGAGCTTGAAATCTATGCCGATGACGTGGCCTGCTCGCATGGCTCCACCTCCGGGGCGATTGATGAGCAAGCGTTGTTCTACCTGCGCTCACGCGGGGTGCCTGAGGCCAAGGCCGTGGATCTTTTAACCTTATCTTTCGTGGCTGAAGCAATTGAAGAGATTGAAGATTCAGATTTGGCGCAGGACATTCTCGATCATCTGACCAACACAATGTCGGCACGGTAGCGCGCATGGCTGTGACACGGGATATTGTGGAAGCGCATGTGCACCCACGGCGTGTTATGGCCCGGCTCCGAGCCATGGGCCTGCGCGAAGATCGGGCGATCGCGATGCTGATGGGCTCGTGCCTTTTGTTGTTCATGTCGCAATGGCCCTATCGGGCGCGGCAGGCCCATGAGACGGGCGGCACATTGACCGACACCATCCAGCACGATGCGGTGGGATTGATCTTTGTCCTGCCGCTTTTGGCCTATGGCCTGGCTGCGCTATTGCGCCTGGTGACCCGCGCCATCGGCGCGAAAGCGGATTACTATTCGGCGCGATTGGCGCTATTTTGGGCACTTTTGGCCAGTACCCCAGCGGTTGTTTTGGCCGGGATGACCAAAGGGTTCATCGGGCCCGGACCGGCCCATACCGCCGTGGGCGCGCTATGGCTGGTGATTTTTCTTTGGATCTTAATCAACTCTCTTATTGAGGCAGAACAATGAACCTCTTTCCAGCGCTTTTGCGGTTAAGCCTGACCAATCCAACGGCCGCAGGGCAGATGTTGGTCAATCTGCGCCTTACCCTCAGCACAGCTTTGAGCGCCTTTGCACTTGTGATCATCGCAGCCGTGCTCATAATGTTCGGCCTGTCCGGGTTCCAGGGTATGGCGGTCCTGCCGGGCTTTGTTCCTCTTTCCCCATGGGCATTGACGGCGCTGATGGGGGGGGGCACCTTCGGCCTCGTCTGCTGCATTTGGCTGATCTCTCGGGCCTTTAGCCAAAATGGGCGGTTCGCCGATGGGTTGCTGGTATTTGCCTGGATCCAAGTGCTGCAAATTTTGCTGCATATCGCTCAGACAGTGCTGATGGTCATCTCTATAGCCATGGCCGGGCTTATTGGCCTATTCGCCACGGTCTTGATGTTTTGGATCTTATTTGGCTTGATAAATGCTTGGCTTGAGTTGGACTCTATGCTCAAAGCAGCCCTCTGCTTTGTTCTTGGTTTGGTTGCGCTGTCTTTGGGCGGTGCATTTCTTTTGGTATTGCTCGGATTTGCTCCGGCACAGGTGGCGCTATGAGTTTTGATGTATCCCGTATTCGTGCAGATTTTCCGATCCTGTCTCGGCAGGTCAACAATAAGCCCTTGGTATATCTCGACAATGGCGCCTCGGCGCAAAAACCACAGGTGGTGATCGACGCTATCACCCAGGCCTATAGCTCTGAATATGCAAATGTTCACAGGGGCTTACACTACCTATCTAACCTTGCAACTGACAAATATGAAGCCGTTCGCGGCAAGCTTGCACGATTTTTAAACGCGGCCTCAGAGGAGCATATCGTCCTCAACTCAGGCACCACCGAAGGCATCAATCTGGTGGCTTATGGCTGGGCAATGCCGCGCTTTGAGGCGGGCGATGAGATCGTCCTATCGATTATGGAGCATCACGCCAATATTATCCCATGGCATTTCCTGCGCGAGAGACTGGGCGTGAAGCTGACTTGGGTGGATGTAGATATCAACGGCGATCTGGATCCCGAGGCTGTCATTGCCGCCATTGGGCCCAAGACAAAGCTGGTGGCTATCACCCAAATGTCGAATGTGTTGGGCACGGTGGTCGATGTGAAATCCATCACCCAAGAGGCTCACGCGCGCGGCGTTGCGGTTTTGGTGGACGGATCGCAAGCGGCGGTCCATATGGCGGTCGACGTGCAGGATATCGGCTGTGACTTCTATGCGATCACTGGGCATAAACTCTATGGCCCAAGCGGTTCTGGCGCAATTTACATCAAACCAGAACGCATGGCTGAAATGCGTCCCTTCATGGGGGGCGGTGATATGATCCGCGATGTTGGCCGTGAAGAGGTCACCTATAACACGCCCCCAATGATGTTTGAGGCCGGAACGCCAGGTATTGTTCAGCAAATCGGCCTTGGTGTGGCTGTGGACTATATGATGGAAATCGGCATGCAAGAAATTGCCGCCCATGAAGCCTCTATCTGCGCCTATGCCCGGCAAAAACTCGACGGGCTCAATTGGTTAACCGTTCAAGGGCAATCTGCCAGCAAGGGCGCAATTTTTTCCTTCACCCTCGATGGCGCAGCCCATGCCCATGACATCTCAACGGTCTTGGATAAAAAGGGCATTGCCGTGCGGGCAGGGCATCATTGCGCGCAACCGCTCATGGATCACCTATCGGTCAATGCCACCTGCCGCGCCAGCTTCGCGATGTATAACACTACGGCGGAGGTCGATGCGCTGGTTGAGGGTTTGGAGTTTTGCCACGAGCTTTTTGGCTAGGGCACAAAGCGCTCAACCCGAAAATACCATATATCTGCGCAGTTTTGGAGCGGGTAACGGGAATTGAACCCGTAACTTAAGCTTGGGAAGCTCGCGTGATACCTTTTCACCATACCCGCGCTGCGCCGATGCCTAGCGGCTTCATAACAAGCGGTCAAGCCGCGATTGGCGGCGGCCCTAGCGCCGTTTGCGCCGCCGCCCGCCAGAGGCGCTGTCCCCGCCACCCGTGTTGAAGTTCACATCAGGCAAGGGCACCACCGATTTCAAGGTGGTGAACGGGTCATCTGAATTGGGAATTGCCGAAGCATTGACAAAATGCTCCTGAAATCTTGGCTCAATCGCAGTTTCAATTTTCTCAATCTGCTGCACCGTTTGCTCAATGGCAGCCCGCTGGGCTGTATCAATCAAAGCAATGCGCGCGCCGGATCCCGCGGCATTGCCAGCAGAGGTCACCTGGTCAAAGGGCACATCGGGGATCATGCCCAAAACCAGCGCGTGTTTGGGCGAAATATGCGCCCCAAAGGCGCCTGCGAGCACAACGCGGTCCACTTTATCCACGCCAAACTTATCCATCAGGAGCCGCGCGCCGGAATAGAGCGCAGCTTTGGCCATTTGGATGGCGCGGATATCCGGATTTGTGACGGTAATTTTGGGTCCGCCCTCGGGGCTGCCATCATACATCACATAGCTGTGGGTGCGCCCGTCTCGCACGCAGCGCTCGGTTCCTGTTTGCTCTGCCGAACCGATCAGCCCAGATGGATCCAAAATTCCCGCCATGCGCATTTCGGCAATGGCTTCGATGATGCCTGAGCCGCAAATGCCGGTGATGCCGCTGCTTTTTATCTCCCCCCAAAACCCGTCCTCATCTGACCAAAGCTCACAGCCGATCACGCGGAAGCGGGGGTCTTTGGTCACCGGATCAATTTCGACCTTTTCGATGGCCCCCGGTGCGGCGCGCTGGCCTGAGGTGATCTGCGCCCCTTCGAAGGCCGGGCCGGTCGGAGAAGAACAGGCGAGCACCTTTTCGCGATTGCCAAGCAAAATTTCCGCATTCGTCCCCACGTCTACAACCAGCACCAAATCCTCTGAGAGATTGGGCGCTTCTGACAAAGCCACTGCGGCGGCATCGGCTCCCACATGGCCGGCGATACACGGAAGAATATAAGCGCGGGCGCTGGGGTGGATGTTGATATCTAGCTGATGGGCAAAAAGGCGCAGGGCGCTTGAGGTGGCCAGCGCAAAGGGCGCTTGTCCCAGCTCAAAGGGGTCAATCCCGAGGAAAAGATGGTGCATCACCGGATTGCACACAAATACGGCGTCCATGATCAAGCTCTTATCAATCTCTGCCTCAGCCGATATTTGGGTGAATAGTGCGTCCATACCGTCGCGCACCGCGCGGGTCATTTCCTGATCCCCGCCGGAGTTCATCATCGCATAGCTGACCCGGCTCATCAGGTCTTCACCAAATCGAATTTGAGGATTCATTAACCCAGAGGAGGTGACCACCTCACCGGTGCGTAGATCGCATAGATGCGCGGCGATTGTGGTGGATCCAAGATCCACCGCCATGCCATAGATTGTCCCCTCATAAAGACCGGGCCACAAATGGATGATCTGCGGATGGCTGTCCGCATCGGCTTGATGGACCGCGCAGGTCACTTTCCAACCGCCCTTGCGCAAAATTGGCTGCATCTGCGGCAATATGGTGAAATCGGCCTGCACATTTTTCAGCTGCCATTGGCTCTCTAAGGCGGCCACCAAGCGCTCCACATCCCCTGACGGTTTGTGCATATCAGGTTCTTCCACCTCGACATAATAAATCCGTGTCGAAGGATTGAGCGTAATGTCGAGCACCTCTGCGCGTTTGCGGACCACTTGCTTGTGCACCTGGCTCTCTGGCGGCACGTCAATGACGACATCGCCCTGAACGGTCGCTTGGCAGCCAAGGCGGCGGCCGTCAATCAAGCCGCGCTTCTCTTTGTAGCGGTGCTCAACCGCATTCCATTCAGACAGCGCGTCGTCCGCAACGGTGATCCCATGTTTGGAAAATTCTCCATATCCCGGTGTGATCTGGCATTTGGAACAAATGCCGCGACCTCCGCAAACCGAGTCGAGATCCACGCCCAATTGCCGGGCTGCGGTGAGGATCGGTGTGCCGGTTTCGAAACGTCCACGTTTGCCAGAAGGGGTGAACAGCACCAGATGCTCTTGTGTCATGGGGAACCTTTAAAGAAGAAGTTGCGCCCAATTTACTGCGCTTCAGCCAAGGGTAAAGGGCGGGAACGGCTGAAAATGGTCATTCCGCGGCAGATCGGGTTGAAACAAGAGCCGGGTTTCGCAAATTGTCCGATAAAACCTGAGTCGCATGTGCCATGATGACCCGAATGGGCATTAATCGACCAGACCCCCTTTCGGTCCAGGTCAACCCATGCGATAGGAAAGCGCCAAGTGATACCTGCTCTAGGAGGACTCCCATGGAGATTCGCGAGGCTTTAACTTTTGATGATGTTTTATTGGTGCCGGCGCAAAGTTCGGTCTTGCCCTCTACGGCAGATACCCGCACGCAGGTCACCAAATCCATTCGATTGAATATTCCACTCCTATCATCGGCTATGGATACGGTTACCGAAGCGCGTATGGCGATTGCCATGGCGCAATCGGGCGGCATGGGGGTGATCCACCGCAATCTCGATATCGAAGAGCAGGCGCGGCAAGTGCGGCGGGTGAAACGCTTTGAAAGTGGGATTGTTTATAATCCGGTAACCCTGACGCCGGAGCAAACTCTTGCGGATGCGAAAGCCTTGCAGGAGCGGTATCGGGTGACTGGATTTCCCGTGGTGCAAGCTGGTGGAGTTGTCGGTATCGTGACCAACCGTGATATGCGCTTTGCGACAGATCCCAAAACGCCCGTCTCGGCGATGATGTCCACCGAAAATCTTGCGATACTGCAAGAGCCAGCGGATCCGCGTGAGGCAAAGCAATTGATGGCGGCACGCCGGATTGAAAAATTGCTGGTGACCGATAAGACCGGCAAATTGACCGGCTTGCTGACATTAAAAGATCTTGAGCAAGCCGTATTGAACCCAAGCGCCTGCAAAGATGACCTTGGGCGGCTAAGGGTGGCTGCAGCCAGCACCGTTGGTGACGCGGGTTTTGAGCGGACGATGGCGCTGATTGAGGCGGGCGCAGATATGGTTGTGATCGACACGGCGCATGGGCACTCTGAAGGTGTGGCTGTAGCGGTGGCGCGGGCCAAGGCGGCGGCTGGAGACACACAGATCATGGCCGGTAACGTGGCCACTGCCGGGGCGACCACGGCTTTGATTGAAGCGGGCGCGGATGCGGTTAAAGTTGGTATTGGACCAGGCTCTATCTGCACCACCCGCATGGTTGCAGGCGTAGGGGTGCCGCAATTGACGGCGATTATGGACTGCGCGAGCGCCGCCCTGCCGCACGATATTCCCGTCATCGCGGATGGCGGCATTAAGTTTTCAGGTGATTTTGCCAAAGCCATTGCCGCCGGCGCCTCCTGTGCCATGGTTGGCTCCATGATTGCCGGTACAGATGAAAGCCCCGGCGAGCTCATTCTGTATCAAGGCAGAAGCTTTAAATCCTATCGCGGCATGGGCTCATTGGGCGCAATGGCGCGCGGCTCGGCGGATCGCTATTTCCAAAAAGATGCGGCCAGTGATAAGTTGGTGCCTGAAGGGATTGAGGGGCAAGTGCCCTACAAAGGTGCCGCCGGAACGGTATTGCATCAATTGGTTGGCGGGCTGCGTGCGGCCATGGGCTATACCGGATGCGCGAGCGTCGATGAGATGCGCAAAAATTGTAATTTTGTGAAAATCACCGGTGCCGGTTTGAAGGAAAGCCATGTGCATGACGTTCAAATCACCCGCGAAAGCCCGAACTATCGGGTCGGCTGATGACACCCGGCGCCCGCGTTGCGGCACAGATTGAAATCTTAGAGGCGATTTTGCTTGGCGTGCCGGCAGAAAAGGCTTTGACCAATTGGGCACGCGGCAATCGGTTCGCGGGGTCAAAAGACCGGGCAGCTTTGCGCGATTTGGTCTTTCAGGCGCTGCGGTGCCGCCGGTCGGCTGGCGCCTGGCCGGTGGCACAATCTGCGCGGGCCTGGGCCATTGGGGCATTGCGCGCCAATGGCGCGGATCCAAGTGAGTGTTTTACCGCAATTGGGCATGCGCCAGCGGCATTGAGTGCTGAAGATGTCGCCCTAGCTCCGTCGGACCGCGATCTATTGGATCTGCAAGATTGGGTGATTGCGCTGTTAACCCAGCACTATGGTGCCGACCGAACGGCTGAGATGGGCGCGGTTTTGCGCCATCGCGCGCCAATCACCCTGCGGGCAAATTTACAAAAGGCGACGCGCGAGCAGCTTCAGGCGGAATTGGCTAAGGCGGAAATTGAAACCCACCTTAACCCTGCCTCTGATACGGCGCTGACGGTCGTGACCAATCCCCGCCGCGCCGTGCTTCAACCCTGTTTTGAACAGGGTTGGTTTGAGCTGCAGGACGCCGCATCACAGGCTGTGGCAGATGCGATTGCGGTCAATGGGCGGGTTTTGGATTATTGTGCGGGGGGCGGTGGCAAATCTCTGGCCCTGGCCGCCCGCAGTGCCTCGAAAATTTTTGCCCATGACATTTCCACCGCGCGCATGTCGGAAATTGCGCCGCGAGCGGCACGGGGCGGCCATGATATTGAGGTTATTTCACCGTCAGATTTGGCACTGGGCGCAAAATTTGACACGGTGGTGTGCGATTTACCCTGTTCGGGCAGCGGGGCCTGGCGCCGATCTCCGGAAAGCAAATGGAGTCTTACGCCAAGTGATCTTGAAGCCTTTGTGCGCTTGCAACGCGATATTATTGCCAAAGCCATCACGCATTTGGCGCCAAACGGGCATCTCGCTTTAATCACCTGCTCGATCTTTGCCTCAGAAAACCAAGAGCAGCGGCAGTTTGTTCAGGACAGTTTCCCTGAATTAACCTTTTGCAGCACAGCGCAATATCTGCCCAATGCGATGCAGGATGGGCTTTATTTGGTTATCTTTAAGAAAGCTGTTTGAGCGCGGCCATTGCTGTGATAATTAATATTCAATTAACCAATTTTCATTATGTGTCGCCCTGGAGTTATTGCAAACGAGCACACGATTTATATGAGAAATATTTTACGAATATTTGATGCCTGGCATGAGTCCTTTGCCCTCATTAGTTTCTGTCTTTCGGTTGCATTCTTCATTGTTTTAACTGGTTTTTTGCGCACGGGGCATTGGCTTTTGGTTCTGGCGCTCTCGATCGTGATCTGCGCGGGTGGGCTGGCCTGTTTTTGGGTGCTGCGCTGGCTTGCACAGTTGCGGCGCTCGGAAATTTTGGCGCAAACCTATGAAAATTGTGACTATGGCGTGGTGATCAGCGGGCTGGACGGTGTGACGACGCATGTGAATCTCGCAGCAAAAGAGCAAAGTTTTTCTGCAAAGCCCGGCCCGATGGAGCAAGTGTTGCCAAAAGCCTGGGGGGATCTCGCGCCGACCCTAAAAAATTTGATGCACCTCGCCATCACGAAAGGTTGGGCGCAAGATGTTGTGACCATCGGCGGGCAGGGGCTTGCGATTGATCTGTGCCGATCTGCGGGCCGGTTGGTGTGGAGTTTCAGGCCCGTGGCTTCGCGGAACCTGCATGCGGGGCTTGCACAACCCGCCGTGCCCATGGTCCGAATGAACGGGGATCGCATCGTCACAGACGCCAATGCGGCGTTCCAAGCACGGTTCGGTGACACGCCGCGCTGGATTGATGTCTTGGCCAATGGCAACCGGGTGCTGCGCAATCAGGTGCAAAAACTCAAGACCTTAGACGGCGAGCGCAGTTTTCATGTTTTAGACCATTGGCCCGGTGATGAAACGGAAGAGTTGTATTTCTTTCCGGTAGATGACGAACAGCAGGTCACAACCCAAAGTTATTGGGATCTGTTTGAGCATCTCTCTGTCCCCTTGATCAAGCTCTCAACCAAAGGGGTCATCACAAGCGTCAATGCCGCGGCGCGCAGTTTATTTGGTAAGAAAATCAATATTGGCCATGATATTTCGGAAGTTTTCATCAGCAATCAGCAATCGCTACTGGCTTGGATTTCAGACGTATCTGAAGGCAAGGTTTGGAATAAACCCATTGTTTTACAACTTCCAAACGCCAAATCTGGAACGATTTTTCAAGCGGCCTTAAGCCGTGTGTTTGATGGGCAGGAGCATGTTTTAATAGCTGCATTTTCCGATGTCACAGCTTTGAAGTCTCTTGAGCGGCAATTTGTGCAAAGCCAGAAAATGCAGGCCATTGGTCAGCTTGCCGGCGGCGTGGCGCATGATTTTAACAACTTGTTAACTGCGATTTCCGGTCACTGTGATTTGCTTTTGTTGCGTCATGATAAAAATGACAATGATTTTAGTGATTTGATGCAAATTCATCAAAATTCCAATCGGGCCGCAGCCTTGATTGGGCAATTGTTGGCTTTTTCTCGCAAACAAAATTTACAAGTGAAACTGCTTAATATTCGTGAAATTATCTCTGATTTGGCGCATCTATTGGATCGTTTGGTGGGCGAGAAGGTAAATCTCTTGCTGTACCATGGCACAAATTTACCGATGGTGCGGGCGGACAAGCGGCAGTTGGAACAGGTTTTAATGAACCTCGTGGTCAATGCCCGCGATGCGATGGCTGAGGGGGGCGATGTTGTCATCCGCACGCAATCCGAAACCTTCGAGAAGGCACAAGAGCGCGAGAGTGCGGTTATCCCAGCTGGAGAATATGTGAAAATCCAAGTGGAAGATTTTGGCGCCGGTATCTCACCAGAATACCGCCAGAAAATATTTGAGCCGTTTTTCACCACAAAACGCACGGGCGAGGGGACGGGTTTAGGGCTATCGACGGTCTACGGAATTGTGAAACAGTCGAACGGGTTCATCTTTGTCGACAGTGAGATCGGCAAGGGCACTGTGTTTGAAGTGCTCATTCCAGCTGTTGATCGGCGCACCAAACAGAAGGAACAAAAATTGATCACTGAAGTCGTGTCCCCCCCGACCCAACGCGAACAAGTCGTACTTTTGGTTGAGGATGAGGCACCTGTTCGTGCCTTTGCATCTCGCGCGTTACGGATCAAAGGTCTTACGGTTTATGAGGCCGATTGCGCCGAAGCTGCATTGAAGATACTCGAAGATAAGACATTGAAAATTGATGTATTCGTCACCGATGTGGTGATGCCAGGGTTGGACGGGCCAAGCTGGGTCCGGCTTGCGCTCATGGACCGGCCTGATACGCGTGTCGTCTTTGTCTCAGGCTATGCTGAAGATGCGTTTGAAAAACAACAATCTGAAATTGAAGGATCGGTGTTCTTGCCAAAGCCGTTTTCACTAAATGACCTGACACAAGCTGTGCTGGATGTTGCGGTGCCCGTGTCATAGGGCGCGGCTTAGGTGAAGGCGTCACGCCAAAGTTGAAATTCATCCGCGTGGATCTGCCGGTACTGCGCTTCAAGCGCAGGATCCAGCGGCGCAGGGCTGGCGGCGGCTTGATTGAGCCATGGCAAATCCAACTCGAGTTCCAACCGGTTTTCCAAGAATTTACAGGCCACATCCATTTGCTCATATTGAAACAGATGGGTGATGGGCCCGCCATTGCCGCCGGGTGACAGAAAACGCGTTTGGCAACCGATTTGGGCAAAAGGCGAGGGATCGTCTGACATCGTGTCACGGACAAATTGATCGAAGCTGATATGACAGGTCGAGGTCGGCAATCCGGCCATAGAGTTGCGGGCACGATACCGATACCAACTGCGCAGCCAGCTAATCGGCTCGAGGATGAGCGCAAAGGTTTCGGGATCCTTTCCTGTGGTTAGCTGCAAGAGTGGCCGCACAAAGCGATTGTAGCGGTAAAGTGGTAAATGCTTCAATTCTGGCGGATTGCCGAATCTGCCATCCGCCTCCTGACCCAAAGCCACTTCCAAAGCCGTTGAGCCCGTTTTAGGCACAGCCAAGAGGACAAGGTTATAGCGCGAAAATATCAGCATTAATTTCTTAAACTCAGATCAATTTCACCAATATTTAAAGATTATTGACAACAATAAAAGACGAAATTGAAGAAAAATCTTGATTTGTTCCCCTTTTGATCCGATAAAAAGAACAAGAGGCGAACATTACATCATTGTCCCCCCGTCTTGGGTGTGGAATAAGGAGCAAGAAACAATGGCAACGGCAGATTTACTCACCATGGCACCAAAAACAGGCGACCGCCAAAAAGCGCTAGACAGCGCATTGGCACAAATCGAACGTCAGTTCGGCAAGGGTTCAATCATGACACTGGGAGAGGGCGCAGTCATCCCCGGGATCGAGGCGACCTCCACCGGCTCAATCGGCCTGGATATTGCCCTCGGCATTGGCGGCTTACCCAAGGGTCGGATCATTGAGATCTACGGCCCGGAGTCGTCCGGTAAAACAACTTTGACACTGCATTGCGTGGCCGAGGAGCAAAAAAAGGGCGGCGTTTGCGCATTTGTCGACGCCGAACACGCGCTTGATCCGCAATATGCGCAAAAATTGGGTGTCAACTTAGAAGAGCTGCTGATTTCGCAGCCTGACACTGGCGAACAGGCTTTGGAAATCACCGACACTTTGGTCCGCTCCGGTGCGGTTTCCATGGTGGTGGTCGATTCTGTGGCCGCTTTGACACCGAAATCAGAATTGGAAGGCGATATGGGCGATGCACAGGTCGGTGCACAGGCCCGCTTAATGAGCCAAGCCATGCGCAAACTGACCGGCAGCATCAGCAAATCCAACTGTATGGTCATTTTTATCAACCAAATTCG
>ENA-OUOG01003952-OUOG01003952.1-marine-metagenome-genome-assembly--contig:-NODE-3952-length-13228-cov-3.120675_pt1 | contig 13228 bp, 13 predicted proteins | sample MGYA00248635_ERZ508505 | MGnify/ENA primary metagenome ERZ508505 (study PRJEB26176, sample SAMN06267871) | marine metagenome | isolation source: Saanich Inlet, British Columbia, Canada | place: Pacific...
CGTGTGCTCTTCCGATCTAGGTGGTGTGTGTTCCGTGACTGTACAGAATGCACATTAGGTGCACCGCGGCCCTCGCTTTCCGTTCGCTTCAAGACGTCTTCAACTGGGACGATAGTGGCTGGGTCGGCTTGAGGAGTGTTCTCCGTCATAGAGGAGGTACCAGCGACAGCGATAAAGCGAGCAACGAGCTTCATCTTCACAACCTAACCAAATCAAAGTAACGGTCAACAAATTGAGCCAGCAACTCAAGGACCCTCAATTTTTTCCTCCCATATTCAGCGTCTGGCTCAAAACGTGACGCGGGAGGCAGGAAACGCATCATCGCAGTTCCCGCGGACTGGACGAAGCCGTCCCTCAAAGCGGCGTCAATGAATTCTCGGGTCGGCTCCGGCTTCAACCGCTCTGCGGCAATAATTTCGCTAAGCTCGCGCTCCCGTTGTTTCTCGACAAAAGTCCGCCATTGCTCCTCTACCGAGGTGTTTAGAGTCAGCGACTCGATGAACGCGTCGATGAGGTCTTTCTTGTTCCGTAGGGATGGCGATGACGCAACCGAGCGACGAATTGTTTCTTTGATTTCCTTGTCGTTCCCGTCACCGAACTGGTCTCGATGTTTTTGAACGAGCATAAGGATGTAATCGACGTTTATCTCAACCTGTTTGATTAGTTCAATCTCGAACACTAAGTCGTCATTGATGGCTTCTCGGTCAGCATTGTCTCGCCTGGAGCGGTCTTGGTAAATGTTGAGGTAAACACTCTTATAGTCCTGGTCCTCGCGGTCGCCTAACAACGCGTCGCCAGAAAACTCGTCAAACGACGCGAGAATGTTTTTGAGACGCAGGATTGCTCCGTACAGTTCGACGAAGCTTTTTTCGGCCGTCTCACCAACGATCGGTTCCCCCGGAGGAAATTCGGTCTTGAGCGTTTCGACGCTGGCTGAGTACTCCGAGTAATAGTCCTGGAATGGCTTGAGCAGAACCACCCCTTTGGCGTCTTTATTGCCGAAAAGGGATATCGCGTCGTTGGTTTGTTTCTCCAAGTCGCGGAACGAGACGATATTGCCGTACGTTTTCACCGAATTGAGGATCCGATTTGTTCGGGAGTATGCCTGTACAAGGCCGTGAGAGCGAAGATTCTTATCCACCCACAAGGTGTTGAGTGTTGTCGCATCGAAACCGGTCAAGAACATGTTCACCACGATGACAATGTCGAGCTCACGCTGCTTGAGCCGCTGGGAAAGGTTCTTGTAGTAGTTCTGGAAGTTATCCGAACTACTGTCATAGCTTGCCCCAAACATGGTGTTGTAATCCTCGATTGCCCCATCAAGGAAAGTTCTTGCATCAACACTGAGGGCATTCGTTTCGAACTCTTCCTCCTCGAGGATTCCGTCAGCCACTTCTTCGTTAGCGGGGTATGAGTAGATGATTCCCACTTTGAGCTTCTGATCATCAGGGAGAGCGGCCTGCTGCCTCTTGAATTCCTGGTAGTAGATCTTTGCTGCATCGATAGAAGCGGTGGCAAACAATGAGTTGAATCCAGCCATGCGTTTGCCAGCCAGTGCATAGTTTTCTGAACGTCGGGTCTTTTGGTCAAAGTGCTCAAGGATGTAGCTCACGATTCCTGAAATACGGGCAGGATCAAGAAGTGCGCGTTCCGTGTCGATTGCGGAAATCTTTTTGTCTTGCAGATTGGTGCCCGCCTTGACGGTGTTGACGTAATCGATGCGGAAGGGCAACACATTCTTGTCGGTGATGGCATCAACAATTGTGTAGGTGTGGAGCTTGTCACCGAACGCCTGAGCTGTTGTCTTCAGCTGCGGGTTGCCCCCGGTTCCCGCATTGGCAGAGAAGATTGGGGTTCCCGTGAAACCGAACAAGTTGTAGCGCTTGAACGCTTTGGTAATGGATTTGTGCATGTCGCCAAATTGGGATCGATGACATTCATCGAAGATGATGACGGCGTGGCCGCCATAAATGGCATGCCCTCTGTTGCCATCGATGAACTTGGCGAGTTTCTGGATAGTCGTCACGATGATGCGCGATGTTGGATCTTCGAGCTGCTTCTTGAGAATGGCGGTTGTCTTGCTTGAGTTGACCGCACCTTTTTCAAATCGGTCGTATTCCTGCATCGTCTGGAAATCGAGGTCTTTTCGGTCCACAACGAACAGGACTTTCTCCACGCTCGGCATCCGCGATACGAGCTGAGCAGCCTTGAAGCTGGTCAGCGTTTTTCCCGAACCCGTGGTGTGCCAGATATATCCCCCGGCGTCGACTGTGCCCAAAGTCTTGCAATTGATGGAGGTGTTGGCCCTCTGCAGGATCTTCTCGGTGGCAACGATTTGGTAGGGGCGCATCACCAACAACATGCGGTCATGTGTGAGCACACAGTACTTCGTCAACACGTTTAGCAAAGAGTGCTTTGCAAAGAACGTCTTCGCGAAAGCAGTCAGGTCTTGAATGGGCTTGTTGTTCGCGTCAGCCCACCATGAGGTGAACTCGAAAGAGTTTGATGTCTTCTTTTTGCCCCCTCCTCGAGCGTCTTGGTTAATTTTCTGCTGACGGATGGTGTTCGAGTAGTACTTAGTCAGAGTGCCGTTTGAAATGACGAATAGTTGGACGTATTGAAACAGGCCGGAACCCGCCCAGAAGCTATCGCGTTGATAGCGATTGATCTGATTGAACGCTTCCCTAATGTCGACACCTCGACGCTTCAGCTCAACGTGGACCATAGGCAATCCATTTACCAACACAGTCACGTCGTAACGGTTTGACCGTGCGGCACCACCTTCACCCTGATCCACCTCGTATTGGTTGATCACCTGAAGTCGATTGTTGTGAATGTCACCTTTATCGATAAGGACAACGTTCTTTGTCGTCCCGTCATCTCTTTTCAGAAGTTGGATGTGGTCCTCTTGGATGCGGATTGTCTTTTCAACAATCCCTTCATTCGCACTCGCTAAACAGCTGGAGAAGAAATGGTCCCACTCTGAATCACTAAACCTCATGGAGTTGAGGGCCTCGAGCTGTGCTCGAAGATTGGCCACCAACGCTCCTTCGTTGGCTATTGGAAGAAATTCATAGGCCTGGCTCTCCAGCAGACGGATAAATTCCTTCTCAAGCTGCGCCTCCGACTGATAGCCGGTGGCAACCTTTTTATCGGTAACGTATTCAGAAACAACGGTGTTCTCACTGCTGACCACGATCGGGTCGTAGTGAACTGCAGAAGCCTCACTCATGTTGCAAGTTTCTCAAAACTCAACAGCTTGTCACTGTAGTACTCGTATTGCTTTCGGCGGGCGGCAATCTCGGCGGGGAGGCCTGCAGAGAGATCCGTCACCAATGAATCAAAGGCGTCAAGGATTCGGACTATCTCAAACTGGACCGGGATGGGTGGTAACGGAATTCGGTACAACCGCAGCATTTCCAGATTTAGACCGCCCCGGGTGCCATCCCCGGAAGAGATCTCTCTCAGTCGCGCGTACTGCGTCTTGAGATAGAAGTAGAGAAAATCACCATCCAGTACTCCTTGTGGCACAAGCGACGCAAGCGATTGGTTGGTGCAACAGGTCAACCGTGTTCTACCAACCATTCCACGGGTCTTTCCCTGACCTGCCAACGCGACAATCACCGAACCAGGAGGAATAAGTGTGGTGCTGCAAGAGTCATAACCTGCCTGGGATATGTAGTTATCCGCCTTCCGTACTGATCCTTTGTTGACCTCCCCCGAATTCAGCCAGGGGATAGTACCCCCCGTCCAATACTCGGGAACTGACTTCGAGGGCGTGGCTCCGGCTCGAACCTCAGCTAGGTCCCCGATCGGAGCAACGGCCACCCCGTCTGGACAGAATTCCCGAATCAACCCAGTCAAAGGATGATCCTCCACAGCATCAAAATCCATCAGGCGGTTGCGCGTCTCCTCGTACTGGGAAGTCCTTGCCTCTAGTTCTGCCTCTAGCTCTGCCTCTAGCTCTGTGAACGTGTCAAGGATCCGGACAATTTCTTCCTGGGCGCTCTCTGGAGGCACCCACAGCTTAAGCTTCCTCAAATTTGAAGCGTTGAGAGCAGGGATTCCATCATGCGTGCATAGAGCTTGGATTTCGTCGCGAAGGCTCAACAATGCGTGGTACAAAAACCGTGGATTCAGGTTTAACGGATCTTTCGGCGTGCATGAGTAGTTCAAATTACCCCTGAAAAAGCGCCCAGTGTTCCAAGTGACGAGCCCCACGCTGCCACGGGATGCGATGCCTATCGGGTCGTCCTCCACGTTGTATTGAGCGAAATAGCCAAGCGGCTCTCGACCACTATTAACAACCGGATAACTTCCGGGACTACTTGCGATCCTGTCCTTGTTGATACTGCTACCCGCCTGGATAACGCATACCTCTCCCAGCGATCGACTCGGCACACCCTCAGGACACAACTCACGAATCAATTCATCAATGCGACTCATCAGTTGCCTTCAAGGTCTTTGACAATCGCATCGATTTGAGTGCGGAGCTCGGATTGTCGTGACACGATGCTTTCGATCTGTTTGTTGAGCTCGGCGATGTCGATGACTTCTCTGGTGTCTTCCTTCGTGACATAGGAGGACACTGAGAGGTTGTAGTCGTTCTTCGCTAGTTCCTCGTTGGCCACGAGCTTGGAGAAGTAGTCGTTGTCTTTTCTGTTTTCAAACCCTTGCAGGATGGTTGCTCGGTTCTGTATGGAGAGTTTGTTCTTGGTGTTTTCTCGGATGAACTCTGCTGAGGCGTCGATGAAGAGCACGGAGTTATCTTTCTTGGACTTCTTGAGCACCAAAATGCAGGTGGCAATCCCCGTTCCGAAGAACAGGTCTGACGGCAGCTGTATAACAGCATCCACAAAGTTGTTATCGACCAAGTACTTCCTAATCTTCTGCTCAGCACCCCCTCGATACATGACCCCTGGGAACTCAACAATGGCCGCCGTGCCATCGACTGCAAGCCAGGAAAGAATATGCATCGTGAAGGCGAGATCGGCCTTTGATTTCGGAGCAAGAACGCCAGCTGGGGCAAACCGTGGGTCATTGATCATCAGGGGGTTGGCGTCGCCATCCCACTTGATCGAATACGGGGGATTAGACACGATCGCGTCGAAGGGTTCCTCATCCCCGTGAGCAGGATCGGTGAGAGTGTCACCATTGGCCAGTGAAAACCGCTCGTAGTTAACGTCGTGCAAGAACATGTTGATTCTTGCGAGGTTAAACGTGGTCAGATTTATTTCCTGACCATAAAAACCCTGGGTGACGTTTTCTTTCCCCAGCACCTTGGCAAACTGCAGGAGCAGCGCGCCCGACCCGCAGGCAGGGTCGTAAACCCTCGCAACCTGTTTCTTCCCGACAGCCGTGATTCTGGCCAAAAGTTCGGACACCTCTTGGGGGGTGAAAAATTCACCACCGGACTTTCCAGCACTCGAGGCATACATCGTCATTAGATACTCATAAGCGTCACCAAAAGCATCGATGCTGTTGTCCCCAAATTTGCCGAACGGTAGGTCCCCGATTGCGTTCAGGAGTTTCACTAAACGCTCGTTTCGTTTAGTGACCGTAGAGCCAAGTTTGGAGGAGTTCACATCGAGGTCATCGAAGAGCCCTTTGAGGTCGTTCTCACTTTCTGCACCAATTGCGGACCCTTCAATCGCTTTGAAGATCGCCTCAAGATCTTCGTTCAGGTTCTCGTTGGAAGCGGCTTGCTGTCTGACGTTCTCAAACAGGTGGCTTGGCGGAATGAAGAAACCTTTTTCGGCAATGGTTTCTTCCCTGCCAAACTCAGCTTTTTCATCGGTGATGCTCGGATAAGCGAAGTCGGCGTTGCCGGCGCGGTGCTCACTGGCGTTTAGATAGTCAGTGAGGTTCTCAGAAATGAAGCGATAAAACAGCATCCCGAGCACGTAGGTTTTGAAGTCCCACCCATCGACAGCGCCTCTTAAGTCATTAGCTATCCGCCAAATGATCGTATGGAGTTCAGCTCGCTGGGTGTTGCCGCTCATGATGTCTCCGATTGTCTGCCGTCGGATAACAGCCTATTGCCGGTCAGAGGACCGACCCCGGACCCAAAAGTGAGTGCCCCAACCCCATGGACGACGACACGACGGGCAACATTCGGTCTCGTCACAGAGCGAACGTCTCGGAGGGGGCGCCAGCCGCCAACTCCTTGAGAGGATTAGGCCTATTTGTCATCCGGGTTTCTCATACCAACATTTGCAGTAGACCCACACGTCCAAACAGTCTGAACATATTTTTCCCTCGTTGAAGGGTTGCGCAATCTGGATATCGTCCTCGTTCAGCCCGAGTCGCTCTGCGACCTGCGGCGGGCATGTAGCCCACCAACTATTGATCAGCCGCATCGCAACTCCAGGAACGTCTCGGCCTAACTGGATAGCGATTGCCTCAATGGGCAAACTGCGTCGATACAGTCTCCTCAATTCACCATCTTCGAGGGCTTCCCAACGTTTGCGGAAGCGAGGAGCGTCGGGGTCCTCATGCATACGCGAGACCCCAAACAAGAGGGAACTCAGTTCTTTGTAAATCTGAACGGGCGTCTCCGAGAAGTGGCAGCCCAGCATTTCGATATCCATCCCGTCAAAATAAAGCTCCAGCAGTTCGCGCTGCATCGCCGTATCCCAGGATTTTGGAATCCTGATCTCGTTGACTTCGCGGTTTTCACTGTCCGTGCTCATATTCAAAGGTTAGGCACAACCCCTGACATTGTCTTGTCGGATCTTGGAGTCCACGGCAAACCTCGGCTTGGATCTAAAGAATTGCTCTCCCCAACGTTGCTAGCCCGATCGCGATGAGAATCAGCATTCTGATACCAGCGGCTATGTTCTGATAGCCGTGGCGGCTCTGTCTCGACATTTCCAACACTGCTTTATTGGTTCCACTCGGCTTCTTCGTCAAACCAGCTTCCATATTGGGTTTCCGGGTAGGCAGTCCCGGACGAATAACCGTGTGGCCCACTGTGATAGTCCCCCTGATTTATTAGGTCGTGACCGCAGTCGTCACAGGTTTTAGCCCCAGGAACCCACGGTGCATCGCATTCCGGGCAGTGATCGGGTTGTGTCGCTGTCATTCTTGTTCCCCTCCGACCTGGTGAAAAGGAAATTATCAGCGACCACTGACACCAATATGGCCATCGCCCAGCCCACGGTCATGTCGAAGGTTGCCTATGAGGTCCGTCTTCCAAACATCAAAGGAGGGGCATATGCAAAGGCTATTTATGTGACGTGATTTAGGTCGGAGCGACCGAGGGGAACTCTTGGCCCAGGCTTGAGTGAATACCGGTGCTACGTGAAAATCATGGCAATCAAAATCGCCGCCGCCAGTTCTTCGCGTCTTCTTCAGCCTGACGAAATCCTCGCCCGTTTCCACTTGCGATTTTTCGGGTGTAATCAGGTTTCATTTTTTCCCGGCGCGTTGGTGACGGGCTGCGAGACCGTCTCTTGGCCGCATCCGGTTTCGGCGACACGTCCTGTGGTTCGTGGGAAGCCTTTCGCGGTTTCGGAACAGAGTCAGCATCAGGGGCATCGTCGGGGCGCGCCAAATCTATCTTTTTTGCTTCATTGAGCCTTTTCCGCACCCCAGGCTCAATAATTCGCGCGGCGCGCATAATCTCAACCAGCTCCTCTGAAGAGCTGAAAGCTTGCCGGAGGACGGCATCTTCGTAGTGGATCAGCTCTTGTAGCTCAGCTCTGCCCTTCCACAGAGTGTCGAGCCCCGGCTCCATCTCTCCGTGGATGCTAATCCAAAGCTTGAGGAGAGTATCTGGGGTATGTGGCTTCTCGGATCTCGGCCTCGACGACGCCTTTTCTGGCTTAGCCTCCGGGAGCGATTTTGATCGAAGTGGAAAGTTTGGTTCAGGAAGTGCAGGTCTCGTCAGCCTCCCGACGCCGATCTCGGCCTCGAGGGCTGAGACCAACTGCCCGAGATTTTGGCTGGTGCGGATCATGCGGACAATGGTTGTCCCGTCAAAGGATGTGATTGTCAAGATTTCTGGCGAGGCGAGAAAGATTTCTTTTGCGGCCGCTTCCATCGATCCGTGCTGCAATTCCCAAAGCCTCAGCAGCTGAGTGGCATTCATGCTGGGCCTCATGAAACTAGCTTTCCTGGTCCAAGAAAAACGCGTCGTACAGAATATCGAGGGTGAATTGATTGCGAAGTTTGCACGCAGAATTTTGGTTGGCAAACATCCCTTTGCGCCAAATCGCTTCCTCTACCGAGACGACTTGATCCCACTCGACAGGTAACACCCACTCCTCGGCACCGTTCGCGTGTCGGTAAAGAAGATCGTCGAGACCTTTGATCGACGCGAGATGAGATTCGTCGAATACTTTCGGTGGCCCGGTAACAACTCCGTGGCCAACGTAACCAGTTTTTGGAACGCAAACCCAGATGCGTGCGCCCTCGGGAACCCGTTTGAGAGTGTTTGAGTACCAATCCCCTCCCCCTGCCGAGATGAACCCGTGGGTGACCGCGTCTTCCCAGGACCGATTGAACGCCACGTACCAGTCGCGTTCGTTCCAGAGTTCCTTCTTGCTCGAACTTTTTCGCCGACTTCCAGCGGGTTCCTGGTTCTCCTCAATGAGATAGTTCCGTGCAATGTATTCCCGATCTCCCTCTTTGAAGTAGCGGAAGAAAATCACGTTTATGGGCACCTCGTACGCGGCGTCGAGATACTCAATAATCTCTTGGGCGTCCCGATCGATCTGCGTAGATACGAGGGTGAGCTTGTGTCCAGCATTAATTTCATCGGGCGGGGCAAACCCAAAGGTGTTTTCGAAGGCCTCTTCGAAACTTATCTCTGGTGAGGATGAGGTGAACAATTCGGTGATGTTTTCGCGCGACAGCTTCTGCACCCAGGCCCCGTACTCCAAAACTTGGGCAACTGCTTCTCGTGCCGCCCGACCACGCTTAAGTTCGAGAATCCTCACCGTTCCGTCCTCATCAATTCCGAGCAGGTCAATGCGTTTACCCCGGTCTGTCTGGACTTGACGCCCAATAACCATCAGTCGATCACCAAGGATGGTGGGATCCTTCTCGAGAAGACTCTCCAGCTGCTCCTCGGTTGGGATATCGCCGAGATCTACCTGCTGGATACCACTATCGATCCGCCAGACTCCGATTTCCATACCCATTTGTGAAGTCTATTCACCTTGGCCCACGCAGAACCCATAGCTTGGTTCGCGCGGGCCTTTAGAGGAAATTTAAGCCTGATCCGCTGGCGACCCACGGAGACAAAGTCGTCCACTCAGGCTGATGGCTGAAACGAGCTTTCTCACCCAAATCAATCGCTCTGGGACGGTTACAACTAAGAGAAAAAGTCTTCGTCGATTTCAACTATTGATAGGGCGCGAGTTTGCTGGACGCCAATATGAAAGCGAATCATCAAGCGCGCCAACTGCTCTCCGTCCACGAGAATGACTCTGGTTGGGACGTTAGCGGCGTAGTCCACGGCATCGCGCGAGAAGCGCCCAGTGGTTATGAAGACGCCCGAGTCTGCTTTGCCGCTTAGGGCTCCGACAAAGGATTGGATATCGGGACGACTGACAGGCGAAGAATTGAGTCCATATCGCTTGGCTTGAATGTAAACCTTGTTCAGTCCAAGAAAATCCTGATCGATAACCCCATCAATACCCCCGTCATTACTCTTCTGTGTCGCCCAGCCCCTGCCGAGTTCACCGCCGTAACCCATGCCAATCAAAAGCTTGACAACCGCGTCTTCAAAAAAATATGGATCCTTTGATACCAGCCGATCTATTAGCTCGGTCGACACCTCATCTTCGATCAGACGAATTCCGGCATCAATCAACTCAAGCGGGGTTCTCACCTCGTCTTCTATGTCTGGTGTGGCGAGACCCTCTTCCTTCCGGACCGACGGCACGTACGGAGTCAAGCCAGAGTTTGGCTGAAGCGCTGCCTCCTTGACATCGAGTTGGCTCAGACCTGACGACGAGCTGGCGAGCAATTTCTGACCGCCCTCGGTAATGACATATTCCCCACGGTTTGGTCGCGCTAATGCGCCTGTTTTTGCGAGAAGTGACAAACCCCATCCAATTCGGTTCGCATGGACCTCTTGCCCGGATGCGAGCATTGCGGCCTTTTGATCATCAGAGAGGCCCGCATCCTCCGCAACGGCCGGATATATTTCACGACGAGACCTGGTTTTGCCGTCGGACATTACACGCAGTGTGGAACTAATGAACTCTTCCCAATTCGGCATTGAATCCATCTGATTCCTTCTTTTCCGCCTGCGCACATGCGACGAAATCGTCACTCAACAACCTACCAGCGCGAAGAAGGCAGAGGACTGCCGAGGAAATCGGGCGAACTGGAGCCCTAAAGTCCTAGTTGGCAAGAGCCAATACCTTGGGATTTTGCACGCAGCCCGAACTACAGCACCTCCCGAGGGCGGGGTGGCCGGGGGGGGATAGGTCCCTCCCCTACCCAATAAGGCCGGGATGTTCTTGCTTTGGTCGCTGTGCCGTGTGCCTCTGTCTTGCCGATCTTGCTTCAGCAGAGGTTCGAGTCAGAAAATTTCGTCTTCAGGCGCAGGTCTAACGGTGCCTGGTTTCCTGACCTCAGGCCATACATCTTCTCCTTGCCTTTCCTTCCTCTCCTTGCCTAGCCTCTCCTCTCCTACGTCACGTGGTACGTCACGCGTGACAAGACTGGAACTACGCCGTTTAGCCTGTCGCAGCCGCGCCTTTTCCCGTCGCTCAGTTACGTAGGCAGCGGTGGATTGGCCAAAATCAGCTTCCCAGTCACCAGCGTATTGAAATCCACCCTCCACGGCCTTCCAGAGCCCCTTAGAGACCAGTTCCTGAATCACTTCGGGCTCGTTCGAATACCCAATCACACGCAATGCAGAGGAGGGAATGAGGCCGTCTGTTAGATGTGTATTGCACCACATCAGCGAACTGGTGAAACAGCGCCAAGCAGTATCAGAGAGTTCAAGGTAGCGAGGGTCTGTTAGCCACCGGTCAGGAAGTCTCGTGTCGACCATTCTTATTTCCCATTTAGCCCTGAGACAAAGGCTCGCAGGCACTGTTCTGGCACAAAAGATCTCCTACCAATCTTGACGATTTCCAAGTCGCCGCGCTTCGCCAATACGTAAATTGTGCTTCTCGATATTCCGCCGAGACGATGGCTAACTTCACTGATGGAGTGAAGCGCCCGCGGCGCCGATTCGCTTACAGGATCAGACACGCTTAATTCCTTTCACGTCAGAGGGCATTGCGGCCCCAAACCCTCACCGGAATCCGGTGTAAAGTTTCTTACATACTTATTTAGTACATTCACTGTATCAAATTATGATACAGTTTGCATGTCAACTTCTGTACAATAAGGGAGGCTCCGTGACTTGGAAGCTAACAGAATCGTCCAAATCTCAGGTCTGGTTCGAAGAGAGACTTGTTCCCCAGTGGATATCGGTCAGGGCGACTCCAGAAACTGAGCTACGCCCCGGCATCGCCGCGGGGAGAAACAAAATCAAGCTGCGCTTCACAGTCCGGTACTCGGAACGGGACCCGGACATTGTCTGCAACATTGGCGAGAGGCTTGCGATCTACTGCACCTCGATCACCTGGTCAGGATTTGTCGATCCGGAAACAATTGGGGCTCTAGATCTCGATTCAATCGGGCGCCTTGCTTACGCAGAGTGGCTGGACCCACCCATCTTCGGCCTACTAAATACCGAAGCCAAAATTGTCGGTGATCGTCGCAACTGGGCCAAGAAAGCCGCGAGTGTTGGCAGAGACCACGAACTGGAAGAAGTCGCATTCTTGTATCTCCAAGCACCTACGAGGGGAACGAAGAACGTCCAAGACGCTATGGGGTACGGATCCCGAGCCACCGCATCTTTACGGGTCAAAGAGGCGCGTGCGCGGTCACTGATCCCTCCCTCTGGAGCATCAAGCCAAGATCACATTGAAGCTCTGGCTCGCCTGATGATGAAGCGGCGCGCATGAAGCGTCGACTCAACGAGGAGGGCTCTCTCTACTTCGACCCCAAGAAAAACCGTTACAGGGTGACCGCCCGCATCACCGACGATGAAGGCACCAGCAAAAGACTCGCCTTTTATGGCCCCACAGCGGCCCAGGCGCTCGAGAAGATGCGTATTGCCAGGAAGCGTGTCAAACAGGGCAAACCTGCCTCAGATGCCCGCCTGACGCTTGGCGCTTGGCTCGAGGAGTGGTCCTCGGGTCCTCTCGAGTACTCCAACCGCAAAGAGACAACGAAGGACGCGTATCGCTATATGTTGCGACACGTCCAATCTGCGACGATCTCAACCAAAGAGCTCCGCAGGGTGCTCCCCAACGACCTGACCAAATTCTTCTCAGGCATGAAAACATCGGGGCTGAGCTCAGCCACTATCGCGAAGATTTTTGCGGGGCTGAAACTCGCCTTTGATGATGCTGTCATCGAGCGAAAAATTGCGGAGAATCCTTTCGACCACGTCGCGCGGCAAAAGGTTGAGACGGTGGAAGCAAAGTTCCTCACGATCGAGCAAACTCGAAAACTTGTAGAAGCCGCAAAAGAGAGCCGACTATACGTGGCAGTCAAACTCATTTCCGAGACTGGCCTTCGCCGTGGCGAAGCACTTGGGCTCCGATGGGAAGATATCGACTTCGAAAAAGGAAAGATGCACGTCAGGCACACCCTTGCGCGTAGCAAGAACGGGCTGTACCTCACTCCACCAAAGACCAAGGCCTCACGTCGAGTGCTGGACATTGCCCCCTCACTCGCTGACCTCCTGAGGTCGCACAAAATTGCTCAAGGCGAGGAAGCGCAAAGCGCAGCAAACAAGTTTCTCAACAAGGAATTTGTTTTCTCCACCAGGACAGGCGAGCCCGTCGATCCGAGAAACCTTCAGCGTTCGGTGGCGCTCGCTTGCAAGAAGGCCGGCCTCGACACCGTCGGCCCGCACACCCTTCGTCACTCCGCAGCCACAACCATGCTGGAGTCAGGAGTTCCGATTCACATCGTGAGCCGAATACTCGGGCATTCCAAGATAAGCATCACCGTCGACATCTACGGACACGTATCTGACGAGGGAGCCGCGAATGCGATGCAACTCCTCAATAAAAAACTGAACTCCCAATAAAAGGAGTCCCAAAAAGGAGTCCCACTAGGGGCTGGGGCGTCTACTTCCTTGTGGGCGATACTGGGATCGAACCAGTGACCTCTTCCGTGTCAGGGAAGCGCGCTACCGCTGCGC
>ENA-OUOG01003957-OUOG01003957.1-marine-metagenome-genome-assembly--contig:-NODE-3957-length-13219-cov-5.883275_pt1 | contig 13219 bp, 9 predicted proteins | sample MGYA00248635_ERZ508505 | MGnify/ENA primary metagenome ERZ508505 (study PRJEB26176, sample SAMN06267871) | marine metagenome | isolation source: Saanich Inlet, British Columbia, Canada | place: Pacific...
TCGGCGACGCCCGATTGGAAAAGACGCGTCGGGTCGTGTAAGGAAACGGGTCGCGTCTTTCTTTTCGTCTTCGGAGGGGACGATTCGTTTCCTTCGCTCGATTCGCCTTCGGAAGGCGTTTCGGCGTACACGACTGGCTCGTGAAACAGAGCCGGGGGGGCTTCGGCCACCTCGAGCTCGAGCTCGGCGAGCTCCGTCGCCGCGGCGGCGCCCGCGAGGTCGCGGGGCGCCGCGCCGAAAAGAACCGACGGAGCCGGAGCGTTTCCTGGAAAGGGTCCCGTCTCGCGTCTTTGGGCGGTTTCGGTTCCGGCGAAGACACACTTCGCGGGAACCTTCGCGATCGCTTCCACGTCCGCCCCAGCCTGGAGCAGGAGCCTGTAGATCCGCACCGCGTCAAGAGCGCCGGCAGCCTCCACGGCCAAAACCTTCCTCGCCTCCGCCGCTTTCAAGTGCGCGTCGCGCTTTTTCTGTTTCAAAGCGTCCTTCTCTTCCCTCCGAACGTGTTTTTTTTGTTTCGTCTTGTCTTGCGCCGCGGCGTGCCGGCTCTCCCGCTCCGACGCTCCGACGCCCGTCCGGTCCCGCGCGCGCAGACGCTCGAGCTCGGTCTCGGCGTCCTCGAGATCCCGAGACGCCCGCGCGAACGTCTCGCGCCGCGCGAACAGCGTCGCGGCGAGGTGGAGCGGCGTCAACCCAAACGCGCCGGAACTCGGCTTGTTCACGTCCGCGCGCTCTCCGTTCGCGAGTTCGCCGCGGAGGATGGCTTTGACCAAGCCCGCGTGCCCGCGCGCGACCGCGACGTGCAGAACGGACCCCACGCCCGCGATGTCATCGTTCACACTGTACACGTCCTCGTTTAGAATCTTCGCGAGCAGAGAGACGTCACCGACGCTCGCCGCGCCGTAAAACGTCGTCGGAGGGTAGAGCGCGTACGCGACGGGGGCCCGTTTTTTTTTGGGCGCCGGAGGAGCTTTTTGTTTCGCCTCCGCTTTCGCCTCTTCCTCGTCGTACGCGTTTTCCACGGCGACAAGCCACGCGTGCAACTCGTTGTCGCCCGCGAGACGCGCCAGGTCACTCGGGCGGAAACCCTCGTCGTCCCTTCGGAGGTGGTTCGCGTCCACCAGCGCGCGCGCGTTTGGGGTTTCGAGGAACGCGCTTTTGAACGGCGCGCGCGCTTTCGTATCCGTCTTCTCGAGAGACGCATCATCAAGAGGAGCCGGTTTTCGGTTTTCGGTTTTCGGCGCGTCTCGCCCTTTGGGCCACCTGTGCCCGAGCAGGAACGCGCACATGTCGCGCCGGCCCCTCTGCGCGGCTTTGTGCACGACGCCGTGCCCGTTCGCGTTGATCGGGCGGAAACTCACGCCGAGGCTCGCGACGTACGCGGCGGTGGGAGGGAAGTCGGAGTTTTCGTCGGAGTCGGAGTCGGAGTCCGTCTCGGATTGATTCGCGACGGGTCCCGTCTCGCCGTCGCCGCGGGACGTTTTAGAGTCCGCGTTTTTTTCGCGCTCGTCGCGGTCCTCCTCCGCGCCCTGCGCGCACCACATCGCGGCGTTGCACCCGAACGTGTTCACCGCCGCGAACAAACACTTGCCCTCCTCCACTAACCAACGCGCGACCTCGAGCCTTCCTCTCCACACTGCCCAGTGAAACGCCGTCGTGCCTTCGTCCGTGCGGCGGTCCACGTCGACGTTTTTTTTTTCCACCAAGTACCGAACGACGTCCAGGTGGCCGTTCCGCGCCGCCCAGTGCAACGCCGTTCGGCCCCGGTACGCCCTTCTTCCGGTCTGATGCGTTTTTGGGTCGTTCGGGTCCAGAGGTAAGCGTCCTTCGGGCGCCTCCTCGCACAGAAGACGCACGCACTTAAGGTGGCCCGCGCCGGCGCTCCACAGCAGAGCGCCCGCGCCGTGCCTGTCGCGCGACGAGAGGGGGTCCCAGTTTTTCTCCATCACCAACTCGCGCAACGCCCGCGCGTCTCCCCGGCGCGCGGCGTCCAGCCCCGGGTCGACGAGCGCCTCTATCTTTCCTGAAGACACCAGCGCGGCGAGAGCCGCCTCGTCCCCGCGCCGAGCCGCCGCGAGACCGGCGGCGAGATCGGAAGGCGCGCGGACGGAAACCGAACGCGCGCGGTTTCCGCGCGCTGCGTTTTGGTTTTCCGAACCGCCGCGAACGTTTGCGAATACGTCGTTCGAGATACCGAGCGTCGGTTTCGTCACGAAGAGCGCCCTGGATTCGTTTTCCGCGTCTGCGGCCGCCTCCGCGTGCGTGATGCCGTGCTTGGTCTTGCTGTGCCACCACAGCGCGCGCTCGCCGGCGACGAAGCGGCCGCAGAGTTTGCATCGCAAAAACCCGTCGCGCCGTCGCGCGTCGTGATACGCCGACGTCGTGATGCGCACGACCCCGGAGTCGCCGGGGGCGACGCGCGCGTCCACCAACAGCCCTTTCGCGTTTTCGTCCGTGCCGACACGCTCGGCGATCTCGAACGCGAGCTGGGTCGCCGTGAGCGCGCGCTGCAAACCGAACCGAGACGTGACCACCACGGTCTGCGAAGTCGAAGCGCGCCGCGAAGGCGCCTCCTCGCCGGAGAAAGACCCGGCTCGTCTCGTCTCTTGTTTTTCGGGCGGCGGTGCCGTGCGTTCGTCCCCGACCGTCCCGGCCCGCGACTCGCGCTCGCGCCTGCGCATCCCCCAGAACAGAGCCACCGCGACGTGCGTCTCCAGGTCGCCGCCGTCGCCGCCGGGCGACGGGCGCAGGAATATCGTGGTCGGGGGGGCATCAGCGAGCACTGCGGCGGCATCCGCGTGCACGTCGGACGCCGCCGAGAACAGCGCATCGAGCAACGAAGCCGCCGCGGTGGCGTCGAGCGCACCGACACCTTCTCCTGAGCTCATGCCGAAAAGGAAACCGCCCACCCCTCGCTCGCTCAGCCCCGCTCCGCGTGTGGTCCGCCCCGCGCGACCGAGACGTCCCGGAGACGCCGCGGCGTTCCTGGGAGTGGTCTCGGAAAAACTTTCCGGACGCCAGTTCGCTTTCGAGTTCGGTTTCGTCGTGGTGCCGTCGTCGGCGTTCGCCATCACATCATCCCATCATTCGGGAGCGCACGAGTGAGGGGCGAGGCGCGCGGGCGCAGGCTCCGGCGTGAGCGTGCGTCCGGCAGGCATGCGGCGCGCGCTGGTGGCCGCGGCGCGGGTCTCGTGCCGTCCCCGGGGATCGCTGTTGACACCGCGCGCGACGACCGGCGCGTTTTCCCACGTGGGCGAGTGCGGTGACGAAAAAGACAACCACCACGATTCTTCTCCTCACCGTCGATGGACCTCGACCGCGGGCGTTCGATCGTCGTCCCTCGCGGCGTTCGCGCAGCGCGTCGCGCTCCCGACAAACGCGGTGGTCCCCGTCACGTTCTCGCCCACGCGAGCCTTCGCCGCCGCCGCCGCGAGTTCCGCGAGTTCTTCGCCCCCCGAGCGACCGAACCGATCCTCCCCGTCCCCGTCTCCGCCCGAAAAAGAAGAGAGAAAAAAACAAAACGAGACCAACGTCGAGGACTCTTTTTCGGTTCAGCCTTGGTCGCGCGAGGACGTCATGACTGTCCCCAACTACATCTCTATGTCGCGCGGCGCGTTCGGCCCGGTTCTCGGCGCGGCGTACGTCGCGGACGCGATTTCCCCAAAGCTGATGCTTTTGGGCGTCGCCGCCGCGGCGCTGAGCGACTGGGCGGACGGGTACGTCGCGAGAAGGCTTTCTTTGCAATCGGTGGCGGGGACGTACCTCGACCCATTAGGGGACAAGATCTTCGTCGCGAGCGTTTCTTTGGCGTTAGCGGCGAAGGGCGCCATACCGCTCTGGCTCGCCTGTTCGATGGTCACGCGCGACGGTGCGTTGATCGCGGGCGCGTGGTTACAAAGGGGAAGAGCGCTGGGGTGGCGCTGGGACTCGTGGGGGCAGTTCTTCGCGGGGACGCGCGGCGCGCGATTCGGCGACGACGTCGTGAGAAACGACGAAAACGAAAAGATTCAAAAACACAAACGCGAGGGCGCCGCGCGTCTCGCGCCCGCCGTTCCGCCGATGCGCCCCGAGCTCCTCGGCAAGTTCACGACCGCGACGCAGTTCGCGCTGTTCGGCGGCGCCATCGCGCACGGCGCGTTCGGCTGGCCGTCCGCGGAGGCTATGCGGTTCGCGTACCTCGCCGCGGGCGCCGCCACGTTAGCTTCGGGGGCGTCGTACTTTTTAAGAAAAGACGCCTTCGCGCGACCCGGACCGAGCGCCTAGTCGCGAGGTACGCCGCGGCGCGTAGCGGCTATGCGTAGCTATTTTTTACAAGTCGACCGTGATCGTAGTCTAACTGCTACAGTCGTACACCACGCGCGATATCGTTCAAAAGCACGCGTGGACCGTCATATTTTTCCCCTCATCATCAGTACTGCCCCGTGTTGTACAGCCACCCGAGCGTCTTGGTCGCTTCGACGTTTCCGTTTGTGGAGGCGACGCGGAACCACTTGACGGCGGTGACGTTGCACGCCTGCGTGCCCTCGCCGTCCTGGAACAGGTACCCCATGATGCACGCCGCGGTGGAGAGGTCCTCCACCGCCAAAGGCGAGCTCGAATTCTTCACCGCCTTGCTCAGCCAAAACAGCGCCTCCTCGCCGTCCACGCCGTGGTTTCCCAGCCCGCGGTAAAAAATCTCGCCCAGCTTAAACTGCCCGACGGCGCTGCCCAGCACGGCGGCTTTTTTCCAAGCCTTGTGCGCGCGCGCGTGGTCGCCCTGGTGGTCGCGCAGCAAACCGAGGCACTCCAGCGCCGAGACGTTCTTGGCGATCTCGCACGCGCGCTCCAGCAACACAGGCACGCGCGGTGCTTCCGGTAAAGCGCGGGCGGACATGTGCGGCGGAACTCCGCGGCCTCGAAAACGCATCTCTCGCGAAACCGTCTCCAGGACAGTGGCGTCTTCCGAAACGGACGCGCGTTCGGCGTCGAACCGCGCGTTCTGCGCGTCCATAGATGCGCGAATCACATCCCGCGCCTCGTCCCTGCGCTTGCTCGCCCACGTGCGCCTGTGCGCGACCGCGCCGCGCACGGCGCCCAGCCCGCGGAAAGGCTGGTTCGGGTTCAACTTAAACGCGAGGCCGTTCAAGTAGCTGTCCTCGCTGAGGATCGCGTCGCGCCATCCCTTGCACACGCCGCACAGCGCGTTCGCGGTCGCGGCGTTCGAGGGGAGCTTTCCGAGGATGATCCACAAAATCTCGCGAGGCATGTCCTGGAGGGAGACGCGCGCCTCCGCAGCCTCGCCCGTGCCAGTCGGCGCGCCGTCCTGCGCCGACTCGGCGGGGACCGCCATCGTGCCGGATGCGGTGGAGGACTCCCGTGCGGACCGGAGTGGGGACAGGGACGGGGCGTGGTTTCGTTTTGGGAAAATGCCGCGACGTGGCCACAAATACGCTGCAGTTCTTCGGCTGTTCGGCACCGTCCGAGATTTGCGCGTGACGCCGAATTCGGGAATCATCGGCTCGCGCACACCTCGGAGGCCATTGCGCCCGCGCGGTCGTCCTTCCCCGACCCGGGCCGCGGCGAAGGCGAGCATGACCGCATCGGGTGCTGTCGCGCTCGAGACCAAGCGTCGCCGCGTGTGTCCCCCTTCGCGCGTGCCGTTCGAGGGCGAGACGCTCGCGGCCCTCCTGGAGCACCTCGAGAGGGATGCGCCGTGCGTGCGGGTGGAGGCGCTGGACGCGCTGGGCGCGCCCGTGCCTCGCGACTCGAAGGAGACGCCGCTGGAGGACGCCGCGGAGTCCATCCGGGTAACCGCGGAGGGCGCGTTCGTGGCGAGGATCGAGGGGCTGGGCGGTGCCGCGCGGCTGGAGACGCTCATGGCGGGCCCCCCGGTGGACGACGTGAACGGGGCGAAGACGAAACAAACCGAGACGGGATGGTCCGTCGCGTCCGTCGTCGTCTCCGCGTCGCCGGTGACCGGGGAGGACGATAAGGCGGAGGGCGAGAAACCAAATGCGCACAGACACGCTCACGGACGCGCGTCACGCGCGCACGAGCTCTTGAGCCTGCGCGCGCGGGAGGTGCTCGCCGCCGCCGCAAACGAGGGCGATGAGACGAAGACGAAGGAAAATAAAGCGGACGGAAGCGGCGCCAAGAAAAACGTCCTGGCGGCGATCTACGCCCTGGTGTCTTTTTTCGACAACCTCCACGACGTGTTCACGGCCCCTGACCCGAGCAACTTCGGGAGGATATTCGCCCCTGACCTAAACGCGGGGGGGACGCTCGTGCCGTCGCGGCTTCTCGTCGGCGCGAACCCGTAGTTAGTTTATCACAATTTGGGGTAAAACAAAACATAGTAGGGCCCTCTCGCATACCTCGAAAACACTATACCTCAACCTCAGTGGGCGGTGTCGTCTTTTTCGTCGTCGTACTGGTGCGCGTCCCGCCCGTCGCGCACGGCGTTGGCCACCTTCGACCGCGCCGAGCCGTCGGCGTAGCGCCCGATGTGCGCGAGGTAGTCGTCCCAGGGCGGGCACGTCTTCTTGACGTGGGGAAGCGCGTGCATGGCGTCGAGCCAGTCGTGGTATCGCGCCAGGTTGGGCGTGTTTTTGGGAATCGCGAAGTCCACGCCTCGGTAGTGCTCGAACACCGGGATGCGGTGCGCCCAAGGGAACAGCGCGTAGTCCACGAGGCCCGGCGACGTCGCGCCGCCGAAAAACGATCCGCCGGCGGGTCCGACGAGTTCGCCGCCGAAAGCCTCGATTCCTTTGAGGAGCGCCTCGAAGCCCTCCCTCTGTTCGTTCGCATCCTGGCGCACAAGCACGTGGTAGTACTTGCTGCAGATCTGCTTGTTCACGACGTCCGCGGCCACGCGCGCTCGCGCGCGCTCGTACGGGCACGAGGGCATGATGGGCGCGTCGCCGCCGTTCACGAGCTCGTCCACAAACTCGATGGCCACCAGCGACTCGCGCACGGGCGGTTTCCTCGGGCCCCGGCTGTCGTCCTCCAGATACGTCGCCTCGCTGACCAGCGTGGGGACCATCCCGAGCGGATTGTGTTTCATGAGCTCGGGCGCCTTGAAGTGGTACCAGTTCTCGTGCTCTGTGGCCAACGAGGCGCCCTTCTCGTGCGACGCGCCCGTCGCTTTTCGCTTCTCCCACCCCAGCGCCTCGATCCACTCGTACGTCAGGTGGTCGCCGTGGTGCTCCAGCGCGAGCGTCGCGCGGTGCGCGAACGGGCAGAACCACGCGGACATGTAGTACAGGTGCGGCTTCTTGGTCATCGTGCTCATCGCTCGTCTCGCGACGGAAGCGGCCATGACCCTCGCGGAGCGCGCGTGGGAGTGAACCCTAACGCGCTCGCGTCTCGGAAGTTTCGAGAGAGCGAGAAAAAGCCGCAGCTCTGCCACCGCCGACAGCGCATTTCTCGGCGCACCGCCGCGAAAGCGCGATGGCGCCTCGCAGCGCCCCACCGCCCCTTCCGGACCTGAACGCGCCGTGTCCGAACCCCTCGATGCACGCGCGTCTGGTCACGCCCGCGCGCGCTCTGGACCCCGAGTACTGGCGCGCGCTGTGCCCCGAGCTGCACGTCGACGACGAGGCCTTCACCGATTCCGTGCGCGCCATGTCCGACGTCGGCTCCGGCGGGTTCGCGCAGGACGTGCGTTTGCGCATCATCGAGCAGGGCTTCGTCAAGATCCCACGCGAAAAGCTTCGCTGGCGAACGACGAATCACCGAGTATTGGCGAGCGCGGCGATGCGTTTGATGCAGCACGGCTGGAACCCCACGTGGCTACTGGCGTACGACGAGGCGTGGGCGGTGGCGAACGAGATCTCTCAATTTGTGTTTGACACGACGGGCAACAAACTGAACCACGACGCGTTGCTGTGGCACGTCGGGGTAAACGACCGTTCCCCGACCGCGTTCTCGCCGCACAGGGACAGGCAGCCCGATGACGCGCATAGAACGTTCCGAGAGGACGGCACGGCGATGTACGCCACGGCGTGGGTGCCGCTCACCGACGCGACGCCGCAAAACTCGTGCCTTTTCTTCGTACCCGCGCCCATCGACCCGGGATACGTCGACGGCGACGACGACGGCGACGACGACGACGGTTCTTCGTCAGAGGATGACGAGCCAGAAGACGTCCTCTCGGTGGACGTGACCTCAAACCGAAAACCTGAAAGAAAAAGAAACCGCCAAAAAGAGACGGACCCTCTGCGTGTCGCGTTACCGGACAAAGAGGCGTTTCAGCGCGTCGCTTGCGTCCCCGCCGAGGCGGGCTCGGCGATCGTGTTCACGCACCGGGTCATCCACTGGGGCAGCGCGCCTCCGCCTCCGCACCCCCCCTCGTTCGGCGAGCCGGCCGAGCCTCGGGTCTGCGTCAGCTTCGGGTTCGCGGACGAGGCGTACGAGCCCGCGTACTTGAGACGAAACGACGGGTCGCGCAACGACGCGCGTTTCCCGAGACTGCGCGAAAGAATCGCGCTCGTCGCCGCGCAGATGATCTCGTACCACGAGCGTTTTCCATGCGACGCGAAGACGCTCGGCGTGTTCCACGCCCTGGTCACGACTGTAAACCCGGGGAATGACGACTCGCGAGGAGAGCCACAGCGAAAACAGGCCGCTTTCTTCTTGTGCCCCGAGTACAAGCGCAAGGTGCTCCGGGAGTACGTGCGCGCGGTGGCGGAGATCGGCGCGGCGCGCGGAGGGAAGAGCGACGGGGACGGGGACGGGGACGGGGACGTCTCTGACGACGACGACGGCGACTCGGACGCGATGGAGGACGCCATGGACAACGCGCTTGATGCGATGCTGGAGGCGCAGATGGCTGGTCGAATCGATGAGTTCGATGATGATTTCGATGCCATCGCCGCGGAGGAAGCCGCGGATCGGCGAAAGAAGAAGAAGCGACGGCGATGACGACGGCGCGCGTTGAAAAAGTCTATTACGAGCGATGATTTCTACCCGACCTCGCTCGTCGAGGCGGTTCCGCCTCGGGCTCCTCGGTTTCTTCCGCCTGGATCGTCAAGACGACGACGTCCCCGTCGTCGACGACGTCCGACACGAGGTCTTGCGGGAACAGCACGCACCCGTCATCGTCCCGCACGTTTCCCCCGTCGCCCAACGTGAACGCCTCGTTCGTCAAACGCTTCACGCGCTCCACCGCGCGGTCTCGCAGGCTCCGCACCGTCCACGGCGCAACGGGCGGATGAAGGAGAGGCATCACGAACCGCAGCTCCACGAGCCCTTCCGTGCGCACGGTCACGCGGAACGCGCCGACGCCGGCGGCCATGGCGAGCGCGCACCGCGACGCGAGCGAAGCGCGACGAGGTGTGCGCGTCCGACGAACGCGGGAATCGGTTGACATTTGAACGACGTGTGAAAAATACCAACCGTGGAGTTACTTACATTACATGCGCCCGCGCGCGCTCGGCGTCTACGCGCCCGTCTACGCCAGCGCGGGGATCGATTTCCTGAGCAGCGTTTTATCCACGGCGATCCCCGCGACCATGGCGACGAGCCACGCGGCGACCGGCGTCGGGTTCACGCCCGAAGCCAGCGCTACGACCGCCGGCCCGGGGCAGATCCCGCCAATTCCCCACCCGACGCCGAAACACGCGCCGCCCAGCGCGAGCTTAGCGTCCATCTCCGTCGCCGTCGGCGTGGAGAAGTCCACCGCGCACGCGGGGCGCTTGATGGTCTTCCGCACGACCGCGAAGCCCGGGACGCACAGCGCCAGCGCGCCGCCCATGACCAGCGCCAGGCTCGGGTCCCAAGCCGCGGACGTCGCCGAGAGGAACCCGGAGACCTTCGCGGGGTGGATCATCCCCGAAACGACGAGCCCGGCGCCAAACACCGCGCCAATCACGAAATCGGAGACGACGTCCAGTTTCTTCTGGCGCGCGGACAGCGCTCCACTCGGCGCGCCGGATGCCTCCTCTAACCCCTTCCCCAAAAGCGCGACACCGGACCCGGCTCGTGTTCCGCGCGGGGACGCGAGGAAGCCGAGCGCGGCGAACGCCGCCACCGCCGCCGCCGCCAGCGCCGCCCAATGCGCGACGGAGGTCGCCGCGGGGTACACGACGTTGTTCAACGCGCTTCGCTCCACGACACCCAGCGCCGCGTTCGTCCCCGCGAGCGTCGCCGCGCCGAACCCGAAGAGCATGAACACGCACGTGTACGCCATCGAGCGCGGCGAAAGGCGCGCGTTGCCGCAGATGCCGTGCCCGGACGTGCACCCGTTGCCGAGGCTGCTGCCGACGCCCACCAGGAAGCCCGCGAGCGCGGCTTGCGCGAGCGGGACCATGGGCTCGTGAGGCATCGCGGCGACGCCTCCCGAGATAAAAGTGTGCGCCGCGCCGGCGAACAGCAACCCGGCGACGAACGCCGCGTCCGAGCCGCGGACGTCGCCGGTGATGGGTCTTTTGAAGGACTCGCTCACGCCGAGCACGCGACCGGTCAGCGCGAGCTTCGCGATGGAGGCGATCCCGAGGAGCGCGCCGCCGCACAGCGCGTGCACGGGGGTGAACTGGAGCGAGGTCATGGTCGCCGTGACCGCGGCGGCGGGCGCGGCGGCGGCGACGGAGAGCGCTGATGAGCGCGCGGACCTGGGGGCGCGGCGCGCGAGGCGGCTAGAGGGCACTAGGTGTGCGCCGGAGACGAACGCGGACCGCCGCTGTTTGTTCGCGAAAAGCCCCGATTCCGATCGCGCCTCTCTGGGCGAAGCGCGAGCGCGCGCGGAGGAGACGCGAGCGGACGCGGCGGGGCGGAGCGCGTGTGCGATGGACGACGCGGACGCGGCGTGCATGGTACCGCGACGACCGGAGGTCGCGCGCGGACAGGAGTGAAGACCGCCGCGCGGCGCACGACGGTTGAAGCGTATTTGTCACGAATGGCGCCGAGACGCGGCACTCGAAGTTTCTGAGTTCTCTTCAGCGTCGCGCGTTGACGGTTCACAACTGTGAGCTTCCAAAGCTTTCACGACTCCTACACAAAAACCGCGCCGCGCGTCTCTTCATCTAAGGTCTCACCTTCAGAAGTGCGTGAAGAACCACAGCTTGACTACTATGCCGAACAAAACGTGCATTCCCACGACCGAGCCGCAGAAAGGCGTCTGGAACGCCACACCCCCCTTGGCGTCCTTCGACAGAGGGCGCGCCGCGTTGTTTAGAAGAAACGTCGCGCCGGCGACGGTGGCGAGGCCAAACGCGAAGACACGAATGGATTCCGACGGAGTCACCGACACTGCGCTCGCCGGTACAAACGGAACGCACGCGTAGCCGTACGTGCACACGAGGCCTATCAACGACAGCTTATTATTTTCGGTCGGGACGTTCGCGAAGCACCGCACGACCCAGTACAGAGCAAACGGCACGATGAACGCGTAGCCGTACGTCGTCGCGGCGCTCGTCGCGACGTCGCGCGCGTCGAAATTCCAACTCGCGCGTTTGTTTTCGTCGCCCGAGAGGTACGACGCGTATTGTCCTCCCATGGCGATCAGGAACACCAGCGTGGCGCACACCCAGAACGGGCCGTACAGATCAGGCGTGTCGTCGTACAGCGTCTGGAACCCGCCCCGCCAAGGGGTGAGAAGCGCGTGTCTGGCGCGCGCGAGCACGTCGTCGGTGTCGACGTCGAAAAACTGCTGGTAGTACGCCGCCGAGAACACCCAGGATGTTTTTTTGAGTTTTTGTCTCTTCTCCGTCTCCCCGGCGGGATCGGACGCGAACGGCGCGGGGGACGGTTCCGAGGAGCTCCCGCGGGTGGACATCGAGCCGACGCTGGCGAGGCCCGTGGCTCCGCCCGCCGCGAACGGCAGGGCGGGTTTCGAGGGGGCGGTCTCCTCCTTGGTTAACAGAGGCTTCGCATCGGTGTTTTTCGAGCCAGCCTCGTCGTCTTCGTCGGTATCCTCGAGGACGTGCGTGGGTGGAGGGGCGTACGTCGGGGGTAAGCCCCCGAACCCGCCCCCGCCGAACCCGATGTCGTCCGTGGGGAGGAACGGGTTGTGTCCGCCCTGAGACATGCCGCCCGTCCCGACGACCGCGCGCCCGTGCGCGCGCAAGTGCGAGACAAGCGGAGAAGACATCTCGTTCCGCGTTTGAGTTTTCGGCTCAGTCGGTCTGGCTTTTAATTGGCCAATCTGGCATTCGCGAGGGCGCACGGCGCCGGGATGGTGAAGCTCACGATGCTCGCCCGCGTGGCGGACGGCTTACCCCTCGCGGAGGGGCTGGAGAGCGATCGTCAGGCTGACCTGGAGACGTACAAGCAGCAGGCGAAGACCCTGTTCAAGAAGCTCTCCGCGGGCCCTCCCCCCCCCTCGCGCATGAGCTACGAGTCCGGCCCGTACTTCCTGCACTACATGATCGAGCAGGGCGTGTGTTACCTCACGCTGAGCGACCGCGGGTACCCCAAGAAGCTGGCGTACCAGTACCTGGAGGATCTGCAGAGGGAGTTCGCGGCGCAGAACGGCGCCGCCGTGGAGACGGTGGCGCGCCCGTACGCCTTCATCAAGTTCGACACCTTCATCCAGAAAACCAAGAAGTTGTACCAGGACACGCGCACGCAGCGCAACTTGAGTAAACTCAACGAGGATCTGCACGACATACAGAGCGTCATGACGCGCAACATCAACGATATCCTCGGTCAGGGCGAGCGTCTGGACCACGTCAGCTCGATGTCCGAGACGCTGCGGAACGAGAGTAGGAAATACAGCTCGCGAGCCAAGGATCTCAGCAGGCAGGCGCTGATTCAAAAGTACGCGCCCATCGCGGTGGTCGTCGGGTTCGTGCTCGTGCTCCTCCTGTTCCGGCGGTGGCTGTTCTGATGACTCCGGTGGGTAACGGGGCGATCGAGAAGGCGATAGAGCAGGGTGGTCATCGACACGACCGGCTCGCGTGGTGTCGCGCGCGACGATCAGCGGCGAAAAATCGCGCGCGAGTAACAGCTAAGAGCTAACGTAACAGAGATCCCATAACAGAGATCCCATAACACGACGCTCCGACTACGCCTTCGTCTCGCGTCACTCCGCGAAGAACCTGTGTACCATCCGGTGCGTGTACGTCTCGTTTGGCGAAAGCACGCACGACTCGAATTTTGGTTGGTTGACGCAATCCGGGAAGTGCTGCGTCTCCAGGCAGAACCCCGCGTGTTTCCCGTACGAAACGCCGTTCTTGCCGATCTGGCCGTTCAGAAAATTGCCCGTGTACAGCTGAACGCCCGGCGCGTCGCACTCGAGAACCAA
>ENA-OUOG01003959-OUOG01003959.1-marine-metagenome-genome-assembly--contig:-NODE-3959-length-13217-cov-4.922298_pt1 | contig 13217 bp, 12 predicted proteins | sample MGYA00248635_ERZ508505 | MGnify/ENA primary metagenome ERZ508505 (study PRJEB26176, sample SAMN06267871) | marine metagenome | isolation source: Saanich Inlet, British Columbia, Canada | place: Pacific...
AAGATGCCATTACTGCCATGCGCCCGTATTCCGATAAGTTGACTGAATTGATCCAAAACCTGAGTCATTCCATTGATGGTGATACGCCTAACCCATATACCCAAGAACGCCCTGTCAAAAAGGTATTGTTAGTAGCAATCACCTCCAACCGAGGTCTGTGCGGTGGATTCAATTCTAACATTATTAAAGCGGTCAACCAATATGTTGAGCAAAACAGCAAGCAAGAGGTACGTTTAATCACCTTGGGGAAAAAAGGAAACGATATCTTGTCTAAAAGCAATGCCATTGTATCGAATGACAATGGAATTTTTGATGACCTAAGTTTTGCCAACGCAAGTAAAATAGCAGAAGGCTTTATGGATGCCTTTGCCAACAAAGAGTACGATAAAGTTGTGGTGATTTATAACCGTTTTAAAAACGCAGCTACACAAATCATAACAACAGAAACACTATTGCCAATTGTTGCAGAAGCAAAGGAAAATTCAAGCACTATAGCCGATTATATTTTTGAGCCAACTCAAGAAGAAATTGTCAACGAATTATTACCTAAAAGCATCAAAATGCAGCTTTTTAAGGCATTACGCGATTCATTTGCTAGCGAACATGGTGCACGTATGACTGCCATGCACAAGGCAACCGATAACGCAACAGAATTGAGGGACCAATTAAAATTAACCTACAACAAGGCCCGTCAAGCTGCTATCACCAACGAGATTTTAGAGATCGTGGGAGGTGCAGAAGCCCTGAATAACTAGTATTTTTTTAGATTACATTTGTCAAGCCCCTTCACAGGGGCTTTTTTTATTCTCTAAACTAGGCTGTCCTTCTGAATACGAGACTCTAGCAACGATAGCGGAACAGCTTAAACGTATAGTCCATCCTTATTGGAAACTTTGGTCTTGATTTTTGCCACTCCAAACTTAATCCCTGTCATTCCGGACTTGATCCCTGTCATTCCGGACTTGATCCGGAACAAAAACCTCCAAACAGTCTCCTTTTCCCTGAATGCTGAGTTGTTCAATAGCCGCGGGAATAAGCAAACAACTCCCATTGGCGAGGGGATATTCTTCTTCAGCATAGTTAATGCCCAGGCTTCCAGAAACACACATCAAAATACGAAAGGATTCACAATTAGGGTATTCTCGCTTTAAGGTTCCATTGACCGGAAGAAAAGATGTGGTGAAATAGGGTGTTTCAACGATTTTGTTGACTTGATTGACCTTTTTTGGATAGTCTATTTTATGGGTTTTTTGAACAGAAAAGTCTAGGGCATCAAGCGCTTGATCGTTATGTAATTCGCGCGTTTTACCCGTTTGGGCATCTACTCGATTGTAATCATATACCCGGTAGGTGACATCTGAAGATTGTTGTATTTCGGCCAACAACACCCCTCCGCCAATGGCGTGAATACGCCCAGTAGGGATGTACACCACATCGCCAGCAGATACTTTTTCTCGATGTAAAACTTCCTCTACTCGATTTTCTTTCAACAATTTTTGATACTGCTGTTTATCAATTTCCTGATTAAAACCCATAATTAATTCAGCATCGGGTTCTGCATCTAGAATGTACCACATCTCGTTTTTGCCAAATGAGTTATGGCGCTCTTTTGCCAGTTCGTCATTTGGATGAACCTGAACGGAAAGAGGTATTTTTGCATCAATAAATTTGATGAGTAAGGGAAAAGCACTTCCAAATCGCTCTGTTACTGCTTCGCCCAATAGCTCTTTTGGAAAAGCCGCAATCAATTCTGTTAGTTTTTTTCCTTTGTGTTTGCCAGAGGCAACCTCTGACTCAAAGCCCGGAACAGCAGAAATCTCCCAGGATTCACCATTATTTTCTCCTTGACCTTTTTTGTTTAGTTGTGTGGACAGCTTATTTCCTCCCCATAAGCGGTATTGTAATTGAGGCACAAAAGAAATTGGGTTAAAAGAGATCATAGGTTCAAAGATACCTCAAACAACCAAAAAGCAGCGCCAACCGCTATCATTTATTTTGAACAATTCCGTTATTTACATGAAAGGGGGTTTATTTTAGGGGGACACGATAACGATGGAATCTATTCATTACTTTCCTTTTATACCTATTCACCTATTAATGCCAGTTAAAATTGAGCTGAGATTAAAAAAGGGGTCGCTAAAAAGGAAAGTTGGCCCAACAATTTGGTTAATAACCCTCGGATATCTCCTAAACTCGAATTGTGTTCATTTCCTTACATTTTGTACTTTAGGTAGATAAAATAAATTACATGATTCAGCTTCCCATCATCAATGATAGCCCGTTTGATTTGCCCACCTACGCAACGATTTCTTCCGCAGGTTTAGACCTTAAAGCCGTGTTGGATGCGCCCATTAGCTTGGCACCATTGGAACGAAAAATCATTGGGACTGGGCTTAAAATAGCTCTACCAGAAGGCTATGAAGCACAAGTAAGACCTCGCTCAGGTCTTGCGGCCAAACATGGGATTACCGTTCTAAACGCACCCGGAACCATTGATGCCGATTACCGAGGAGAAATTGGGGTAATCTTGGTCAACGTATCCAACGATAGCTTTACGATTCAACCAGGGGAGCGTATTGCGCAGCTTGTGGTTGCTCAATACACCCAAGTGAGTTGGCAACCTACAACCAACTTGGAGGAGACCGATCGAGGGGAAGGGGGTTTTGGAAGTACGGGAAAAAAATAAATGAAAATTAACACATGAAAATAATCGTTCCAATGGCAGGGCGTGGATCGCGCCTCCGTCCTCATACACTCACTATTCCTAAACCATTGGTTCCTGTTGCTGGAACCCCCATCGTAGAGCAATTGGTCTACGACATTGCCAAGGTTGTTCAACAACCCATTACTGAAATTGCTTTTGTATTGGGTGATCCAGCTTTTTTTGGGGAAGATGTGGTAACTCACCTTAAGGGAGTAGCAGAAAGTTTAGGAGCAAAAGCGAGTATTTATCGACAGCTAGACCCGTTGGGAACAGGTCACGCCATTATGTGTGCAGCAGCTTCTTTGGATGGTCCAGCCGTTATTGCCTATGCTGATACGCTTATTCGTGCAGATTTCAAGATTGACCCCAAAGCAGATGCCCAAATATGGGTAAAGAAAGTAGACAATCCCTCGGACTATGGTGTAGTAAAGTTGGATGAGACGGGTGCAATTACTGAATTAATCGAAAAACCGAGTGAATATGTGTCGGACCTAGCCGTTATTGGGATTTATTATTTTAAGAATAGCGCCGAGTTAAAAAATGAATTACAAAAGGTGTTGGATCAACAACTTACCCATGGGGGTGAATACCAAATCAACGACGGAATTAAAGGCATGATGGCTTTGGGGAAACGTTTTGTTCCAGGGGAGGTAGAGGCCTGGATGGATTGTGGAAACAAAGAAATTACCGTGGCCACAAACGCCAGGATGCTTCAGTTTTTGGAGGAAGAAGGAGAACCCTTGGTTCATTCGTCGGTAAAATTAAATAACGCGACCATCATTCCCCCCTGTTTTATTGGCAAGGATGTTGTATTGACCAATGCAACTGTTGGCCCAAGTGTTTCTATTGGAGAAGGGACCCATATTAAAAATGCATCGATCAAAGATTCCATCATTCAACAACACACGCTTATAGAAAATGCCGTTTTAGAAAAGGCAATGATTGGCAACCACGTACGTTATAATGGTATCCATACTCGGCTGAGCTTAGGCGATTTTACCGAATTAATATAAAAATGAAGAATACCCAAAAATACACGGCACTTTTTCTTTTACTTGCCCTGATGCTGTCCTGTAAGTCCGTTCGGGTACTGCCGAACAAGGCTCCAGTAAAACGCGTCGATTTGGCTGTTTTGGGGAGTGAGATTGTCAAGGCTGAAGAAAACATTAAAAATTTTCGTGCCCGAATTAAAGCAGTATACGATGATCAAAAAAGGAAACAACAGCTTAGTGTTAATTTTCGAATGGAAAAAGACAAAAGCTTTTGGATGAGTGCTAACATCTTGATTCCAATTGCGAAAGTATTGGTCACCCCTGAAAAGGTTCAATTTTACGAAAAATTTCAGAAGACCTACTACGACGGAGATATTGCCTTTATGAATCAACAATTGGGCTCTTCTTTTAGTTTCGACGATTTACAAAATATTTTTTTGGGGAACCCTATAACCGATTTTAGCAAAACGAAATTTGAACGAATTTCCCATCCTCAGTATTATGTCCTGAGTCCTAAGGAAAAAGGACAACTTTTTCGCCCAACGTACTTTTTCGACCCTAACACTTTTCGCCTAAAAGAACAACGCTTTATGGTGGCAAAAACGGGACAAAGTTTGAGCATAAAATACATCCAAAACCAACAGGTAGAGGGAAAAGAAGTTCCCAAGAAAATTGAAATTTCTGCCTTCGATGGAACAAATTTCCTTCAAATTTCCTTGGATTTTTTGCGGGTTGACTTTCCAAAAAACCTTGTAACTCCCTTTGCAATTCCCGAAAATTATAAAAAAATAGAACTCTAACATGGGGAAGAAAGCCATCCTCTTACTCTTTGTTTTCTGCATAAGCCTTAGTGTTTTTGCGCAGGACAGTCGGCAAAAAAAATTAGAGGCCCAACGCAAACAACTGGAGCAAGAAATCAAGCAAATCAATACGCTTTTGTTTTCCAACACCAAAAAAAAGAAATCGGCTTTAACAGAGGTTGAAGACTTGGCCGTAAAGATTAACTTGCGTCAACGCTTGATTCGAGTGACCAACGAAGAAGCAAATCGCCTTACCCAACAAATCAATGTAAACCAGCGAACAATAGATAGGCAACGAAAAGAGTTACAGGTTTTAAAGGATGATTACGCCGAAATGATTCGTTTTTCTTATGCCAGTAAATCTGGGCAAAGCCGATTGATGTTTTTGTTTTCTTCCGATAATTTTCTTCAGGCGTACAAACGGTTTCAGTACCTTAAACAATACACGAGTTTTCGGAAGAAGCAAGGGGAATTGATTGCCGAGAAGACCCTCACTCTCCAAGCACTGAACAAGGATCTGCTGGTGCAAAAGCAGAAAAAACAAGATTTGGTGAGTGCCAATCAGCTTGCACAAGTTACCTATGAAAAAGAGCGTATGGCGCAGAAAGAATTGGTCACTGCCCTCAAAAAAAGGGAACGTTCCTTTGCCAGTCAAATAAGAAAAAAGCAACAAAAAATAGCCGCCTTTGACAAGGAGATTCAACGCCTGATTCGGGCAGCAATCGCAGCATCTAATAAGGCAGCAGGGAAGGGAAATGCAGCGGCCTTTACATTAACACCAGAAGCACAGTTAATCGGGAAGAATTTTAGTGCTAACAAAGGAAAATTACCTTGGCCAGTTGAAAAGGGGGTAGTAACCCTTGGTTTTGGCACCCAACCTCATCCAGTGGTTAAAACGACAAAAATCCAAAGCAACGGGGTGACCATTGCCACCCCAGATCACGCAGAGGTTAGGTCAGTTTTTGAAGGAATAGTTTTGAGTATTATAAGTTTTAAAGGGAGTAATCCTGCGGTCCTTATTCAGCATGGAAATTATATCACGTCCTATTCTAATATGGAAACTGTATTTGTAAAAAAAGGACAGAAAGTAGCTTCAAAAGAGGTTATAGGAAAAGTCTTTACTCACCCTAACACAGGAAAAACAGAATTAAAGTTTGGGGTGTTTCAAACCTCTACTCCGGTTAATCCTAAGGGTTGGGTATACCGGATGTAACCTAGTTGCTTTCAGCTAGGAACCATGCTTCTTCTTCAAGCGTATACTTAACGAAGTTCAACAATTGATAGGCAGCACGTTTGGATTTAAATCGCCCATAGGCTACACGGTAAAAACCTTCAGCACTTGTTTCAGCAAAAGCAGCTTCAAAGCCATCTGCTTTGAGTTGAGTGAGCCTGCGTTGCGCATTTACTTCATCGCGGTAGCTACCGGCAACAATGCTATAAAAGCCACCACCTGCAACAGAAATTCTGTTATCATTAGTAGTCTCTGGTGTTGGGCTTATATCTGCAGCAACATTAAGTTCAATTGGCGCTATGGAACCCAGTTCAAAAGTGGCTTCCTGAACGTTTTTGGTAATGCGTTTTTGAGCCAATTCAGTTGACTTGATGCGCTCATCTTGAATGTATTGATTGCCAAAATAATAGCTCGCACCAAGTATAGCCACGGCAAGCACACCGATGACAGCATATCTCATTGTAGAAGAAGAACTTCCTTCAGGTTTTTCAGGGGTAAAGGCCAATGGTTCTTTGTTTTCATTTGACATAGTTGAAGATTTAGTATTAGTTGTTTTTGGAACGATAGGAGGAACTACAGCCGCAGCTTGCATTTGCTCGCGAAGCGGGATGCGCTTGAAGCGATGTAGGCCGAAAGCATTTAGATCAAAATTGATTTTACCAAAGGGTAGAAAGCGTAAGTTGTTTTCAGCAGTTAGCGAAAACTCACCCACTCCCGGCAGTACAACCATTTGATGAGTCAATTGTTTTTTCCAAGAACGAATTTCGTTTTCTAACAAGGCTAGAGCATCAGTATAATTGATTCCTTCACGTAAAGCAATATAGTTGGCGACTAAGCCATCGTTTTGTTTGATTAGGCTATTGAATGAAATTTCTTTAGAAGGCGGTGAAAAGTCGCCTGTAACACGATTGACTCGAATGGGTACCGTTTGGGTCAATAATGCACCAAAACCCGGAAGGGTAACACAGTCGTGTTGATAAAGTAATTCTTTGATATATTGTGTTAATTTCATGTAATAAAGATAGGAAATAAAATTTTATTTTTAATTTGAAAAATCAGGCTCATTTTGGCCTTGAAAAGCCCCTCTCTATGGATCTAACGTCGCTACAAGCCGCTTTATTGCTTTGTCGATTAGCCAACCTTGGCCCTCGTTCGGCAAAAAAACTTATTGACGAATGTGGAAGTGCTCAAAGGGTTCTTCAAGAAAAACCTTCTAACCTACTAAAAATAAACGGTATAGGGGATTCGCATTTAGCAGGAATTTCCCAATGGGAAAGTGTTATTCCACAGCTTGAAAAGGAAGAACAGTTCCTTAAAAAAAAGAAATTGACTCCTTTTATTTATGGCCAAAACACTTATCCAATTACCCTTGCGCACAGCAGTGACCCACCTGTAGTTTTTTTTCAAAAGGGAAGGGTGAATTGGGAAAATAAGAAGATTATAAGTATTGTTGGTACACGAAAACCTACTGCGCGCGGCATTGCCTTCTGTGAAGAACTAATCGAAGAAATTGCTCCCTATTCTCCCCTTATAGTGAGTGGTTTTGCCCGCGGAATCGATATTGTCGCCCACCGAAAAGCGCTAAAAATGGGATTAGAAACTGTGGCTGTACTTGCCCACACTTTTGATCAATGGTATCCCAAGGAGCATCACGTTGAGGTGGATAAGGTTTTGAAAAACGGAGCTTTTGTCACTGAATTTTGGTCAGATGCACCCTTTGAACGCGCGAATTTTCTCAAACGAAATCGCATTATTGCTGGTTTATCCCACGCAACAATTGTCATCGAATCTGGTGAGAAAGGGGGCAGTTTGGTTACCGCGAGTCAAGCCTTGGCCTATGGGCGGGAAGTTTTTGCTCCTCCTGGAAGAGTTTCTGACACACAATCTAAGGGCTGTTTGAATCTAATAAAAGCAGATCGAGCACGTCTTATAACCAGTGGAACAGACATAGCCACTTGGTTGGAATGGGAAGAGAAAACACCGATTAAAGCAGTACAAAAAAGTCTTTTTGTAGAGCTTAGTAAAGAAGAGGCCGAGTTATATGATTTGTTGAAAGAACCGCTCTCCTTGGATGAAATTACGCTAAAAACAAAACGTCCGGTGGGACAAATCGCTGCAGACTTAATGCAGTTAGAACTTAAAGGAATTGTTCGATCTCTAGCTGGGAAGCGTTTTGAACAACTTTAGTAACCAATTTTCTTTCGCACTCGCCACAAAACAGTATGGGCAATTTGACGTGCTTTTTCGGCTCCTTTGGTCAAGGCAATGGTCACTTCAGCAGGATTCTCCTGGTAGTAATCATAGCGCTTTCTTGGTTCATCAAAGGTGGCTAGAATCAAATCGAAGAGAGCTTGTTTGGCGTGACCATAGCCCATGCCTCCCGCAAGATATTGGTCGCGTAAAACCTCAATTTGCCCCTCATTGGCCAAAAGCGAATACAAGGCAAAAACAGTACAAGTATCTGGGTTTTTAGGTTCTTCAAGCGGGGTTGAATCGGTTTTGATTCCCATGATTTGCTTGCGCAACTGTTTTTCAGGGAGAAAAACATTGATCAGGTTGTTCTTGGATTTAGACATTTTTTCACCATCTGTTCCTGGAACGTATTGTGTAGATTCTTGAATTTTAGCCTTGGGAAGGACAAAGGTTTCTCCTAACTGACTATTAAAACGTGTAGCCACATCTCGGGTCATTTCCAAATGCTGTAATTGGTCTTTCCCAACAGGAACAATTTCAGCATCATAGAGTAAAATATCAGCAGCCATCAGCATAGGATAGCTAAAAAGACCAGCATTTACATCTTGTAAACGATCGGCTTTGTCTTTAAAGGAATGAGCAAGGGTTAGGCGTTGGTAGGGGTAAAAGCAGTTAAGAAACCAGCTCAATTCAGTCACTTCACTCACATCACTTTGTTTGTAGAAAACCGTTTTATCGGTATCCAATCCACATGCCAACCATGCAGCAGCTGTATTAAAGGTGTGTTGCCGCAAGGTATCACCATCTTTTATTTGGGTAAGCGAGTGCAAATCTGCGATAAAAAGGAAGGATTCATTTTCAGGATCCTCTGCCATTGCAATTGCGGGAAGAACAGCGCCTAATAAATTCCCTAAATGGGGTGTTCCTGTACTTTGTACTCCGGTCAAGATTCTGGCCATGAAAAATATTTTCCACAAATGTACTTTATTTCCCTAAAACTAATTCCAATTCGCTAAATTTGAAATTGTGAAAAAAATACTAACGCGTTTGTGGCGGATATGGTTTTACTTTTTAGCCGGAATTCCGATCCCCTTTTTATTTCCCTTTTTAGCGGTCGCACTATTGTTTCCTAAAGGATATACCGTTGTCTTTTGGGTGGCACGTAATATATGGGCACCTATTATTTTGGGTGGAAGCGGTTTTCATACAAAAATCAGATATGCCAAGCCATTACCCAGAGGAACCTCTTATGTTTTAGTGGCAAATCACACCAGTTATATTGATCCTTTTGTAATGCTAAGGGTTTCTAAAAATCCATTTGTATTTGTTGGAAAAAAAGAGCTGGTCAAGATTCCTATCTTTGGATATCTCTATAAGCGGGCGGCAATTATGGTGAACCGAAGTGACAAGAAAAGTCGCTGGGAAGTTTATGGTCGTGCCGAAAAAAAACTTGCTCTTGGTTACAGTATTTGTATTTTCCCAGAGGTATCTTATGAAGATGACACCATTTTTTTAAACCCCTTTAAACGCGGAGCATTTAAAATCGCAATCGACCATCAATTGCCAGTCGTTCCTATGGTTTTTTACGATTGTAAACGCAAGCATCCCTGGTACCCCAATTTTGGTTATCCTGGCGAATTAAGGGTTCAAACGTATTCTGAGATTTATCCTCCTAAAACAATGGAGGAAGTTGAGAGCTTCCAAAATGAGGTGCGTGATATAATTGAAAAAGGACTGCAAGAAGACCCCAAAAGAAGACAATATATTGCAGTAGAAATCGAAAAAGCTATCGCACAAAACGCTTAATATTAATTCTCCGCCTGCAAGTGGGCGAAAATTTAGTATTTTACTTAAAAACTAATTTTATGGATTCTTCAGCATCGATTATTCTAGCTGTTGCTATTATGGTGATCATGATGGGAATGGGACTAAGCCTTAGCCTTTCCGATTTTAAACGTGTGGCGCAAAACCCCAAACCTGTTCTTCTTGGGCTTACCAATCAAATTATTTTACTGCCTTTGGTCAGTTTAGGACTTATATATTTGTTTCAACCTCCAGCTTTTATTGCGATAGGTATGATTCTATTAACGGCCTGTCCTGGGGGAACATCTTCTAATTTGGTGACCCTTTTGGCGAAAGGGGATTTAGCACTTTCCGTTAGTATGACTGCTATCAATAGCATTATTACGATTGTCACCATTCCTTTTTGGGTGGGCTATGCTTACACGAATTATTTAGCAGAGGCGTCCAGTATGTCCTCTCCTACGGAAGATATTTTTAAAACCTTGATTATTATTTTGGCTATTCCATTAAGTATAGGAATGTTGGTAAAACAACGTGCCCCAGCATTTGCTAAAAGAATGGAGCGCCCTGTTCGAATTGCGTCTTCTGTTTTTTTAGCTGTGGTTATTTTGGGCCTGTTGGCCCGTGAATTTGATTTGTTTCAGCAATATGTGGGCGACACCTTGGCCATAGTAGTTGCATTGAACGCCATTACCATGGGACTGGGATATGTTTTAGCAAAAGCCTTTGGTTTAAATTTAAAACAAGGGTTGACCATAGCCATTGAGTCGGGCATTCAAAATGGAACCTTGACCATCAGTCTGGCCGTCATTACACTGAACGAACCTGACTTTGCCATTGTGGCGGCGATTTACTCTTTGGTGATGTATGCTATGTCAAGCATTCCCATTTATTTTGGGAGCAAAAATCAATAGTAAATGACCCCAGGTTTTCCACTTGAACAATCGAACTTTTTTTGAAAAAAGCCTTCAAACATATCCTTTGTAGCTCGTTGAAAATTGCGGTAGGCATCTTCATTGTCATAGCTTAACCCCCAAACATTGATGTGCTCACTTTCACATTCGGTATCAGAAATTATGATTTGAGGATCCTGATGACGTCCAGTCAAGATGTGCCCCCCTTGACACAAATGTTCGAGACCTAAGATATCGTGTCCGAATTCGTGCCACATTAGACTGAGGCGATAATCGTTAAAGTCTTGTACAATTTCTTTGTTCCAATCACTCTCTCTTAGACCAATCCCAATTTTAGTGGAATCACACACCTTGTAGGCGTAGCCACCTGCTCTGTCAAAATCATCGGGTTCCCAGATCAATTCAAAGTCACTGTGTTTTAAGTAACTTATGTCCACTCCATGACGAGTAGCGTCTTTGATAAATGCATCTAAATGAGAATAGGGGTTAAATAGATCTATAGCGGCATAAATGGAATCAGAAAAAATGCCCCTTCCTAGTGCTCGGTATTCTGCCAGTAGTGCTCCATTTGTTTTTTTGTAAGGGATGGATTCAGTGGGAGACAAAATAAGGTCGGCAAAAAGCGGTACTTCATCGTCTTCTCCTCGGTTTCTGGTTATGTCCAAGACCAATTGAAATTCTGTTGCATTGATGAGTTGTTGATTGATGACCGTACGGGTTGAATAGTAATTATTTCGGTAATTTAGTTCTTGAAAGTAGGGGAGGCTATTGAAGGTTGAACGATCTCGAACTACTCCCCAAAAAGTAATAAGGCTATCGACAACCTGGTAATGAGAGGTAAAAACAGCATCATCTTCGTCATAAGGGATGGTGTCCAAAGAAGCGATGGTAGGGCCTAATTTAATTTTTGTTCGTTTGTAAAGACCATCGCTAATTCCAGACAACAAATTGAGCTGATGAAGATAGCCATTTAGTAACTCTTCTGCAGTTGCTAAGTCAATTCTTGTATTTGCCAAGTCAATTTGCAGCTGTATTAATTGTTGGTTCAACTGAGCGTTTTGGCTTAAAATGGTTTGGTTTTGAACAAACACCTTGCTTAGCTGATTTTGCAGGCGGGTTTTTTCTTCATTAATGCGATTAATTTCGGCTTGTGCGGCATTTAAATCGTCGAGATAATAGTCCTTTTGGCAAGAGAAAAGCAGCAATAATAAAACGAGGGAGAAAGAGGGGCGTACATTCATTTTATTCCGATTTGGCATGCAAAAGGTATAAAAAAAACCCCCGATAATTATCGAGGGTTTAAAAATTTTAACATCTTGGGAACTATTGGTTAACAGCCTTTAAGGTATTCATGATTTTAGCTTCGAGTTCTTCCATTAAATCAGGATTGTCTTCTAAGAGCGTTTTTACTGCATCGCGACCTTGTCCCAGTTTGGTGTCACCATAGCTGAACCAAGACCCCGATTTTTTGATGATTTCGTAGTTCACCCCAAGGTCAATGATTTCACCAATCTTGGAGATTCCTTCCCCATACATGATGTCAAATTCAGTTGTTTTAAAAGGTGGAGCAACTTTGTTTTTCACCACCTTTACACGGGTTTTATTTCCCAACACTTCCGCATCGGCATTTTTAATCTGAGTCGAACGGCGGATGTCTAAACGCACTGAAGCGTAGAACTTTAGGGCATTTCCTCCAGTAGTGGTTTCAGGGTTTCCAAACATCACCCCAATTTTTTCCCGCAACTGGTTGATGAAGAAAACAGTACAGTTGGTTTTGCTGATGGAACCAGTTAGTTTACGCAAGGCCTGGGACATTAAACGCGCATGAAGCCCCATTTTGGAATCTCCCATTTCACCTTCAATCTCACTCTTTGGTGTCAAGGCAGCCACCGAGTCAATCACCACAATATCTACTGCGCCTGAACGGATGAGGTTGTCAGCAATTTCGAGGGCCTGTTCTCCATGGTCGGGTTGTGAAATGATCAGTTCATTGATGTCAACACCCAATTTTTCGGCATAAAAACGGTCGAAGGCATGCTCTGCGTCGATAAAGGCAGCAATGCCTCCCTGCTTTTGGCATTCGGCAATGGCATGTAAGGTCAAGGTCGTTTTACCCGATGATTCTGGCCCGTAGATTTCAATGACACGTCCGCGGGGATAGCCTCCCACACCCATGGCAATATCTAGTCCAATGGAGCCAGAAGAAATGGATTCCACATCCTCTATGGCAACATCGCCCATTTTCATTACTGACCCTTTTCCGTAGGTCTTGTCTAGTTTGTCTAAGGTAAGTTGTAGCGCCTTTAGTTTGGCGGCTTTATCATCGGCCATAAGTGTTCTTTTTCGTTGGTTAAAAATAAAACTTTCTCCCATTCTTTGTGCATTTGTCCCTGAGGGGTTATTAACAACTTTAGTCTTTTTTTGCCATGTTTGAAGTCAACAGTGTCTAAAGCTATTTTATATTCACGAAAAGCCGATAATTTCACATTTCCCCCTAGCAGGTGTCTGTGACGCGTGAACCCCTTTTTGATTTTGCAGATTTTTGTTACCTTTAACATTAAACATACCCCAAGTCTGTTC
>ENA-OUOG01003960-OUOG01003960.1-marine-metagenome-genome-assembly--contig:-NODE-3960-length-13217-cov-4.394597_pt1 | contig 13217 bp, 12 predicted proteins | sample MGYA00248635_ERZ508505 | MGnify/ENA primary metagenome ERZ508505 (study PRJEB26176, sample SAMN06267871) | marine metagenome | isolation source: Saanich Inlet, British Columbia, Canada | place: Pacific...
GCCCGATCGGCTGCTCGGCAGAACCACTCGTCGAAGAACTGATCAGGGCCACCGGAATAACTATTGCCCCACTCATCTGCTTCGCTCACATGACAGAGAGCCACATCAAGTTTCAAAGCCGGCATAGCGACCAAGCTTTCGCCTGTATAAGGGTCTTTGATAAGTTTAATTTCAGGGTTATAAGTCAAAACATCCGTACCCAGACCCGCGCGACACGGCAAAAAAGGCAAGCGCTGAGCAGCCGCTTTAAGGCCAAGCTGAAACATTCCCTCGTCTATTTCCATCACCTCGAAACCACCTGCGGCGCGGGCACGACGAAAGTGCTCATCCATGGGTACACTGTCCAATGAAACAAAACCAAAAATTAGCTTTTTAATTTTTCCGGCACTCGCCAACATGCCGACATCGCAACCACCGTAAGCGGCAATCGTTAAATCAGTCAGGTCAGATCTTAAGATTTCGCGAATGAGCGTCATAGGCTTACGCCGACCACCCCAGCCACCAATACCGACTGTCATGCCACTCTCAAGTGAGGCGACGATGTCTGCAACCGCCATGCGTTTATCAATTGTTACTGCTGTGGTCACGCCATATCTCCCATATCTGGCACATCATATTCGTGCCCCCAAAGGTCACCAACCGTCGACTTTGTCGGCGTAAATTTTGACCAGTCGTCAAACTGTTTCCCGTCATAGCCAATTTCAAAAACAAAACCACCTGGTGCCACAAAGTAAAACGACACCATGCCATCATTTGCGTGACGACCGAGGCTGGCAAATATATGTAGCCCCGCCTGCTTAACCCTATCCATGCAAGCCCCCACTTCATCGATAGAGTTAAGCTCTGCCATTAAATGAATAAGCCCAACAGGATTGGGAAAGTTATAAAGACCTAATGTATGGTGGCGCGGGTTATCCGCATGCATGAACAAGATGCGTTGTTCGGGCATTCCTTCGGCAAATGCCGGGAGACTTAAATCATCCGAAATGCCAAAACCAAACAGCTCAGTATAGAACTTCTCGGTCGGAATATTCTCGGCGGCAGGTAAAACCAAGTGCCCCAAACCCATAGGGTCGGTTTTAAAGCCGCTCACTCCAGCATTTAAAGAAACAGCACCCCCTACCCCGCGCGAGTGATAAAACTCGACAAGGTTGCCCGATGGGTCATTGCAACTTGCATATTCTTGGACGGCCCTTTGCGCAGCGCCATCTGCGGTACCGTGCGTAACCACAACATGCGCCGCCTCAAGTGTCGCGACCTGCGCATCGAAGGCCACTTTATCGGCCAGCTCATAACCAGCCGCGATAAAGTAGTCGCGTTCATTTTTTTCGACAATATATCTAAACGGTGCTTCATCCATGCGCAGGAAGGCAACATCCCCAGATATTTCGCCTACATTGAAGCCAAGAACATCCTGCGCAAATGCAGCCCATTCGGTTACATTCTGAACACCCAAACGCACATAACCTAATTGCTTAATACTCATTTACTTCTCTCCCCCAAAAGCGTGACATCGCGCGAATTTTAAAACCAAGTTTTCGACAATCGCATGAAGCATTTAACGCGCAAACCAACGCAACGCATTACCCCTTAATCGTTTAATAAGAAATCCAAACTTATGGCGTTAAACATTCTCGCATGCTCAATCATGACCCAATGCCCACAATTATTAATTTCAATAAGCCGCGAGGTTGCATTCGCGCGCAAACAAAGTTGCTTGCCCGCTGGCGGCATAAAGGCATCATCAGCGCCCCAAAAAGTTAATATCGGGCAAGTTAACTCGGTTAGCCGCAACCCTAGATTGGGCGTCTTCATTGTCGTCAAAACTTCCTTAGGCTGATTTTCAGCAACTTGCCAACGCATCGCGATAAGCTCTTCATCGACATGAGATGGATCGACGACAAAGTTTCTTAACACATCTCCCAATGTGTCGCGCGTAATACCATTTTGACTGCTCGCCATCATTTTAGCGATACCGGGCATCTGGAAGTAATTGGGCTGATCATCGATACAACCTGGCCCCATAAGTACAAGTTTCTCAACAAAGCCTGGATGATTAAGTGCAATTTGAAGCGCAACACCAGCCCCGAGCGAATTACCGACAAAGGAGCACGACGTAACTTCAACAGCGGCTAAGCCAGCCATCAGCGTGTCGCAAAATAGATCGAGCGTGTAGTCACCAAGGTCCAACGGTTTGTCACTGAAGCCGAACCCGATAAGGTCGGGCATAATGACCCGAAAACCCGCCTCAGCAAAAGCCGGCGCGTTAAAACGAAAATTAGCATGCGCGCTATTTCCAGGACCAGAGCCATGGAGAAAAACCACAACTGGCCCATCTTGCTTACCATATTCGAGCATGTGCATCCGAATGGGGCCCGCGTCTACATATTTCCCTTCAGGCAACATGATATCTCTCCCTTAATTTAAACAGCTTAGATTTGTATTAAATTTAGACAAACACATCCGTACTATCAGCGCCGAGCAAAACCGCACCCATATTACGACCATAAGCAACAGGGCTATTGGCAACATGAGCTCGCGCAATATGAATATCATGCCAGATATCTTGAATAGGTGCGCCATTAAAAACGCTGCGGCCACCAGCGACATTAAACAGTAAATCGACAGAGGCCATCATACGTTCTATGACCAGGCTTGCTTGGTAACGATAACGAACGCGATCATCCATGGAGATTTCGCCGTTGCCGTTCACCGCTTCCATCAACCGATCGAAATTGCGGAACATAATGACTTCTGTTTCATCGATTAAATTTGATGCCTCAGCAATACGACGCGTCACATCGGGGTCGCCAGCGAGCCGTGTTTGATCGGTTGAGCTGAGATTTGCATTTTCAATAAACAACTTGAGCGCGTGTTTTGCTGCCCCAATCGCTGGTGTACAAACAACCCGCACGAACATTTGAGCCCACGGAATGCTATACATTGGGTTCTCTTGAAAATGCTTGCGGTTAAAGCCATCCATCTGGTGATGTGTCCGATATTCAGGCACATAAACTGGCTCTTCGATAACAACGTCATTAGATCCCGTACCCTGAAGGCCCATCACATTCCATGTGTCTTCGATAATATAATCGCTCTTAGGAACGAGGAAGGTGCGGTAATGAATATTATTCTCTTGGTCAAAAATAAGACCACCCAATAAAGCCCATGAACAGTGGCCAGAACCGCTGCTCCACGCCCAGCGACCACTAAGCTTAAAGCCACCATCAACTGTTTCTACTTTGGCGCCAACCGGATTGTAAGACGAACAAACCATTGTGTTCGGATTTTCTTGATAAACATCTTTCGCCGCTTGCGGGTCCATAAGCGCTAATTGATAAGCGTGGACCGCAATAATGCCTGACATCCACGCCGTGCCCATGTCGCGCTCAGCGATATCTATCGATGCCTTAAAAAACTCTTGGGGCGTACACTCAAGGCCGCCATATTGCTTGGGCAAAAAAGACAAGAAGTAGCCAGTATCGACCAAAGCATCCATCACCTCTTGCGAGATCTGCCTGTTCTTACGTCCCTCTGCTGCATATTTCGACACAGTATCAAGCGCAGACGATACATCTAATAAATTTGGTTCAATTTTCAGCGCTGCTTGGCTCATAATCCGCTCCTCTGCAAATTTTATGTTACCGAGCGCCCACACTTTCCCCATGACCGCACGATGACTCAAATACGTTTCAATTCAATTTAACACCCAAATGCGTAGAATATAAACTAAATTATTACGCATTAATGATGTTTTTACCCATTTATTGCCTAATATGCGCAATTTAATAGTAAAAAATCACTATTGATCGAGTAAAAATTTCATAACCTTGCCGGATGCATTGCGCGGAAGCACGTCCACAAAACTCACGCGACGAGGTACTTTATAGTTTGCCATTTGCGCGCGCGACCAAGCGATGACATCACTTTCAGACAAAAGATCAGATGAGGAAGCGCAAACGATAAAAGCCTGGGGCACTTCGCCGAGGCGATCATCAACCATACCCAAAACAGCGACATCACTGATCGCTTCGTGTGTCAGAAGAATTTTTTCAATTTCAGCTGGGTAACAATTAAAGCCGCCAACGATAATCATGTCTTTTTTTCGATCGGTAATCTTAACGTAACCGGCCGCGTCTTGGGTGCCAATATCACCCGTTTTCAACCAACCATCATTCGTGATCGTTTCAGATGTCGATTGCGCATCGTCTAAATACCCGACCATGACATTAAACCCGCGTACCCATAATTCGCCCTCATCGCCTTGCTCAACATCTTCGCCAGCGTCATTAACAATGCGAAGCTCGGTGCCGGGTAGAGGTCGCCCGCATGTGCTCGCAATGGTCTCAAAATCATCACCCTTTTTACAAAGCGTCACCACGCCACTGGACTCAGTTAAGCCATAAGCCGAAAACACATCATCAATACCGAGATCCAGATGCATACGCCTAATAAGGTCTACCGGAATGGTTGTCGCTCCCGTCGTTGCGACGCGCAAAGAAGATAAATCAAAATCCGCTCGTTTGGGGCTTTCAAGAAGGCTTTGAAAGATCGTCGGCGCACCTGGCATGACCGTAATTTTGTCGCGTTCGATCCGGCGCATAACCTCATCCGTTTCAAAAACTGCGATCGGATAAATCGCCGACCCACGAATAATGCAGGAGAGCCAACCAGCCTTGTAACCGAAGCTATGAAAGAATGGATTAATGACCAAATAACGATCTTGTTCTGTCATGCCGATCGCCGACGTAAAGGCATCGAACACAGCAACATTTTGTCCGTGAGTGGTCATAACACCCTTTGGCAGACCCGTCGTGCCAGACGTATAAATTATATCGCTAATGTCACTATCTTCGACAACAATCAACGCGGCATCACCCCCTGCGCCATCCGCTAGAAAGCCCTGAAACGCGCTCGCATCATCTTTTAAGAGTATAATTTCCTGCAAATCAGGCAGCTGAGTTTGGTCAACCAAGCTTACGTAATCAACATCAAGAAATCCGTTAACCGTGAATAAAAACCTCGCCTGTGACCGCGCCAAAATATCCATCGCCTCAGCTGACTTAAAGCGCGTGTTTAGCGTTACCAGCACGCCACCTAAAGCCTGCCCAGCTAAAGCCGCAATAATCCACTCAGCACAATTTGGCGCCCATATCGCAAACCTATCACCTTTGCACAAACCGCGATCCTTAAGCGCCTTCGCCGCGCATAAAACAGTGTCTGTTAACTGAGCATACGAAAGTGCCCAGCCATCATCTATGAGTGCTGGGGCATTGGGCTGCCTTTTTGCGATGTCTGTAAGCGTCGATAAAATAGTGGCCATAAAACAATCTTTTACGAAATATATAAAGTTAGATTAAAAATAGTTATGAATGCGTAGTTTTTATATCATATAACTACGCAAACAAGGGGAATGAGATGAAAAATAAATTTTCTGATAAAACCATCATCGTAACGGGTGGCGCGCGCGGCATCGGACATGGCATTGCAAGCGCCTTTGCCGAGGCGGGCGCCCATGTTATTATTTGCAGCAGAAGCGCACCCGAAGCTTTCGCTCCCGACATTGCCGAACGCATTTCGCACATCAGCCTCGACATCAGAGCGCCTGAAGCAGCTCAACAGCTTGTTGACTTTGCGATTGAGGAAACCGGCCGCCTTGACTGCCTAATAAATAACGCAGGCGGCGGACCACCTGTCGCTTCAGCAGGTGCTAGCCCTCGCCTCACGGAGTCAGTCATCAAACTCAATCTTTTGGCTCCCATTTATCTGAGCCAAGCTGCGTATAACACCATGCGGGCAAAGAACATTAATGGCTCCATCGTTAATATTTCGAGCGTTTCAGCAACGCGGTCTTCACCTGGAAGCGTTGCCTATGGAGCCGCCAAAGCCGGTCTATTAAACGTCACCACATCACTCGCCATGGAATGGGCACCAGATGTCAGGGTCAATGCAGTTATCGTTGGTCTCGTTGAAACAGATGCATCGCAAGACCATTACGGTGGCAAAAAAGGAATGGAATATTTAGCATCGCAACTACCGATGCAACGCATGGGCAGACCGAGTGATATTGCAAAAGCCTGCCTGTTTTTAGCGGACCCCGATTCCGAATATGTATCTGGTGCATGCCTAGAAGTTTTCGGCGGCGGCGAGCCACCCAGTTTCTTAAGGATTACATCTGATGCCAGCAAACTTGGAAGCTAAACTCGACGCATTAACTAAGCGCCTCGAGCGGGTGGAAGACGAACTTACCCTGCACCGCCTGATTGTCAGCTATGGAATGGCTGTAGACTGTGGCGACATAACAGGCGCCTTGTCGTGTCACACGCCAGATGCTGAATATATCGTCTCGGCCGCGCGGCCGGGCATGGCAGACCTTGTTTTAAAGGGGCATAATGCAATTGCTGACATGTTGTCGGGAGACTTACACCAATCACTTTTGCCCAATAGTGCGCACACGATTGGCCCCGCCATTGTCGATGTAAAAGACAACACATACACTGCCATTGGATATTCAAGACTGTACCATGAGGGCATATTGATGCGGATTGCCGTTAATCAATGGCACTTTCAGCGCGCGCAAGATGCCTGGAAAATCAGACGCCGTGTGTCCCGCGTAGTCGGCGAGCATGCCGCTCAAGAAATTTTAAAGAGCCACTTCAAAAATCTCTAGGCTTTATCATCAGCGAATGGATAATCTGTGTAACCCTCGGCGCCTGGCGTGTAGAGCGTCTTAAAATTAATTTTACTTAAAGCAATGCCTTTTTGCGAGCGCTCTACAAAATCTGGGTTTGCAACAAAAGCACGCCCATAGGCGACGGCCGCAAAACCTTGCTGAATAATTTCTGTACCCGACGCAATATCAAAACTATCATTGACAATAACGGGACCAGAAAAATATTCCTTGGCCAATGCTAGATTATCAACACCGGCATCCATCCGAATAACATGCAAATAAGCAAGCTCCTTGCACGCGGGACTGGTTAGTAGCGCCGAAAAGGTTTCGTGCGGATTATCATCCTGCAAATCATTAAAAGGATTGCCGGGACAAATGCGCATACCCACACGCGCCGAACCGATAGCATCCGACACGGCATCAATAAGCTCGATCGCAAACCGCAGTCGATTTTCAAGCGACCCACCATAATCATCTTGCCTCTGATTGCTACCCGAGGACAAGAACTGAGCTGGCAAGTAGCCACTGGTAAAGTGCAATTCGACACCGTCAAATCCTGCTGCTATGGCATTCTCGCAGCCTGCAACATATTGATCAATTGTGCGCTTAATATCAGCAACGCTCATCTCAATCGGTGTATCAAAGGGTGCCATTCCGGCAGCATCCGTATAAACTTCACCCGTGATGGCAATGGCAGATGGCGCAAAAGTGCGGGCGTCGGCCGGCTTGTTATGATGCGATGCCGCGCGTCCAACATGCATAATTTGGGCAACAATCAGCCCACCCTTTTCATGCACAGCATCCGTTACGCGCCGCCAAGAATGAACTTGCTCATCCGTCTCAATGCCTGGCGAACGTGCATAACCCTTGCCATCAGCGCAAGGGTATATTCCCTCGCTGATAATCAATCCCGCACTGGCGCGTTGGGCATAGTAATCGCGCATTAAATCATTGGCACCACCATCGGAATTAGCGCGCGAGCGCGTCATCGGCGCCATTACAATTTTATTAGCCAGCTTCAAGTCGCCCAACTGCGTCGGCTTAAAAAGATCACTCATTATCTTACCCTTATCTTGGGATCCGGGTGTTCGCCCCGCATGGTTCGTAAAAAATTCTCAAATGGCGCTGGCGCCGCGACCTCGGGCAATGTGCTTTTGTCAGGCGCGTTTTGCCAGAACTGCGCCCATGATGGAAAGAGTTCGTGATATGCTCCCTCATACGGCTCGCGATCTGGCCATCGCATTTTACTGCTTCCAACGGGTGGCTTGTTAAGATCTGTCGCATACCAGTAGCAGGGCAAGCGCCGGCGGAAATACCATCGCCCGTCCATACGCTCATAATGATCCCAGTAAATCATCTGCATAATGACCCACTCATCCCCACCCGGCGAGGGCGTCTCATGCTCGTTCTTAGAATAAACAATCCCGATCGCATGATCGGCGTCATCAAACTCGATAATATGGTTTCCTGTTTGATGCGACGTGCCGGTAAATTGCAGGCGCAGCGTATCATCGAGCCAGTTTTTTAAATGAACCCTTCCCGTAAGTTCGCGACTGACACGAATATCTTTCGCAAATAAATTGACATGGGCATCAAGATCACGCATGTCGAGTGTGAGAGAGTATTTCGCAACCAACTGCCGGATCTCATCGATCGATTCTAAACGATCAATGCGCGCTTCTAAAGATGATTGTGACGTCTCGCTCATACTAACCTCATAATATTTTTAAGTTCTAAAACTACGCATTTATAACTAATTATTCAAATAATTATACTAATTGCGTAAAATTATAGTATAATTATTACGATTATTGGTAGATTTACATGAGCAATCAAGACACTCCACAGATAGAATTCCGCAACGCATTAGGCAAATTCGCCACAGGCGTCACCATTATCACCACGCTCGACAGTGTTGGTGAACCCGTCGGCTTGACCGCCAGTAGTTTTAACTCTCTCTCATTGGATCCACCACTTATCCTATGGTCTCTCGATAAAAAAGCGCTTTCCATGAAAGCCTTTGAGCAAGCAGAGAATTTTAATGTACATGTTCTAACGCATAAGCAATCCGCACTCTCGAACCACTTTGCCCGAAAAGGCGAAGACAAGTTTGCGGGCATTGATTGGGAATGCCCCGAGGGAGGCAGCCCAACGCTTGGCGACTATGCGGCCCTGTTTAATTGCAAGACGCGTTTCCAATATGAAGGTGGCGATCACATTATTTTTGTCGGTGAGGTCGTGGGCTTCCAAACAAGGCAGGCTGAACCTCTCATTTTTCGTGGCGGACGATATGCTGATGTCATGGAGAAACCACAAGAGATTGAAACCAAAACAATCGATATTGAAACTGGCACATTTTCGAGAAACTTTTTGCTTTATCTCGTTGCGCGCTCTCACTTCCAAAGTTTTAACCCCATTCGCGAGCAATTCATTAAGGACGGCTTGAGCCAAGTCGAATATTTCTGTTTGTCAGCCCTATCAACCGGCCAAGAGTATTCGCGCCAAAAACTCTGCAATCAACTTGCCCATACCGGCTTTGAACCTGACGACGAGATTTTCGCTCGCTTATTGCGGAAGGAACTCATTGCAGAGAGCAATGAAACAGTCTCGATCAGCACCAAAGGCCAAGAACTATTTGTCGATCTGCTCGAAAGCTCGCATGCGGTAGAAGAAGCGATAAAAAACAAATTCTCTGACATTGAGCTCGCGCAATTGCGCGCGCTTCTGACAAAGCTTGTGTCTGTAACCAATGATGATATCCCTGATTTATGGGATGCCTGATTAGCCAATCATCGCCTGACCGCCATCGAGACCTATTGTTTGGCCAGACAAGTAGCCGGCGTTTGGTCCGCAAATTTGTGCGACAAAGTCACCAATATCTTCGCGGCACTCACCGATACGCTGGAGCGGAATGCTTTTTCTAAACGCATCCGCTTCTTCAGGAAAACGGTCGATCCAACCAGCAAGTGCGGGGGATTTCGCATGTGGCATGATTGCATTAACCCGAATACCATCTGCGCCCCATTCGCACGCCGCAGCACGGGTTAACTGCTGGGTTGCAGCCTTAACCGCTGCATAGCCTCCATAATTCGACATGTCCCAACGCTTAATAACAGAGCTAATGACGTTGATAATGACACCGTCTCCCTTTAAGTGCGGATAACATTGACGCATTAACCGAAAACTTGCCAATGGACCCGACGTCCAGCCTTTTTGGAGCACGTCTTCGTCCAGCTTCAAGAGAGGCCCCATAGGCACGATTTGGGCATTATTGACCAAAATGTTTAGCCCGCCAAATGTTGACAATGTCTCCGCCACACTCACATCAAGGCCCGACGCGTCGCAGACATCAGCGACCACGCCATGCGCGCGCCCACCTGTCTGCTCAATAATTTCACATGCCTTGTCGAGCCGTTCTTTGCCGCGCCCCGTAAGGACAACATGGGCACCGGCCGCGCTTAAACTTTGAGCAACACCAAAACCAACACCCTGACCACCTCCTGTAATCAGCGCCACCTTATTTTTTAGAAACTGCTCCATAAACCCTCTCCGCTCGGTATTTAAAATTTACTGTTATCTACATAAATCTATGAACTAGTTTAGAGAAGCCACAAAATATTAATAGACAAATACATGATAGATGACTTCTATAAGCGCCAATGAAGATCAAGATAAAGCAGAAGGGGACATAATGAGCAAGCTCGACGGCAAAACAGCTTTAGTAACTGGGGCGGCCCGCGGCATTGGCGCCGCTATTGCGAAACTATTTGTCAACGAAGGAGCCAATGTTGTTTTGACCGACATTCTCGAAGCTGAGGGGCAGGCATTAGCTGACGAGCTGGGCAGTAAAGCCCATTTTATGGCGCATGACGTAAGTGATGAGGGCACTTGGGAGCACGTTTTAAATGAAACAGTCGCGACATTTGGCAAGCTCGATATTCTTGTAAATAACGCTGGGCTGCTCATGTTTAAAGCCATCGAAGACCTAAGCGTTAATGATATGCGTAAACAAATAAATGTGAACCTCATCGGCACAATGATCGGCACGCAACTGGCTGGAAAAATAATGACCAATCAAGGCCACGGCGGCTCGATCGTCAACATGTCTTCTGCCGATGGTTTATCGGCAGCCAATGGGCTTTCAGCCTATGTCGCTTCTAAATGGGGCATTCGCGGATTTACAAAAGCAGCCGCTTTAGAGCTTGGCTTACACAATATCCGCGTTAACTCGATCCACCCTGGTGGCGTTGACACCCCCATGGCCAACCCAATGAATTATGAGCGCGATAAATTTGATATGGGTTTTAAAGTTTATGCCGCTCAGCGCGGCTGCGCGCCCGAAGAAATAGCACATGCAGCGCTTTACTTTGCTAGCGATGATAGTCGTTATTGCATGGGGTCTGAACTTGCAGTGGACGGCGGCTTAACCGCTGGACATTATTATTTTGGATTTCCGGGCGCGCCCAAATAAAACAATTAGTAAAACTTTTAGAGGGTTTTCTTATGTATGATTATATTGTTATTGGCGCTGGCTCTGCCGGTTGTGTTCTTGCAAATAGACTAAGCGCCAACCCCAAGCACAGAGTAGCCTTGATAGAAGCCGGCGGCAAAGACACAGCAACAGCGATTCACATGCCGCTCGGTGTCGGCCGGACATTATCTGATCCAAAACTCTCTTGGAACTTATTTAGCGGCGACGAACCTTTTGCGCATAACCGGAATGTTTTTCTGCCACGCGGTAAAGTTTTAGGCGGATCATCATCGTTGAACGGCATGATATATATTCGCGGCCAACAAGAAGACTTTAACACATGGGCTCAACTCGGATGTTTGGGCTGGGGGTGGGACGACCTCCTCCCTTACTTTAAGAAGTCTGAAGACTTTCAACATGGTGAGAGTGATCTTCACGGAGCAGGCGGCGAATTACACGTCGCCGATATTATCCACGACAACCCGACCAATCACATTATGCTTAAAGGCTTTGAGGAATATGGCATTCCAAGGAATGATGACTTTAATGGCCATAGTCAAGAGGGCGCCGGCTATTACCAAGTCACCATAAAAGACGGAAAACGTTGTTCAACGGCTGTTGGCTTCTTGAAACCAGCTCGGAAACGAAAAAATCTCGATGTGCTCACGGGAGCCCGTGTCCACAAGATCAACATCGAAAACGGTCGAGCACACAGCGTCACACTGGCGCGGCGTGGGAAAATTGAAACTCTCGTCGCTCACCAAGAAATTATATTATCAGCAGGCGCTTACCATAGCCCTCACATTTTACATCTTTCGGGTATTGGCGACGCTGCACATTTATCATCTATCGGGATTACGCCGGTTTTAGACAGACCAGAAGTAGGTGAAAATTTACAAGATCACTATATGGCACCCATGGCCTTTCGCATAAAATCAGGGGTCTATAGCTATAATAAAGAGTTACGCGGACTTAACATCGCTAAGAATGTCATTCACTATTTACTGACCCGAAAAGGGGTTATGTCCATTCCTGCCGCCCAAATTGGCGCTTTTATTAAAAGTGACCCCGCGCTCGACCGGCCCGACTTGCAATATCATTGCCTCGCTATCACTGGCGATCTCGAGACCGCATTGGACGGCAAAATGAATGAAGTCTGCAAGACACCGGGGCTGACTATCGGCGGCGCTATGCTGCGCCCAGAAAGCAAAGGATACGCGCGCGCGGTAAATGCAGACCAAAACGCGAAGCCCCATATTGTCCACAATTATCTTGCCGAGGAAGAGGATCGCCGACTAACCATTTTGGCCATGCGGATGGCGCGCGATATAGTGGCGACACCGAGCCTAAGTGATATTATTGAAGAAGAAGATTTACCAGGCATGCAGGCTATGAGTGATGATGAATTACTCGACTTTAGCAAACAATATGGCACGACACTCTACCACCCAATTGGCACATGCCGCATGGGCAATGACGAGAACGCCGTTGTCGACCCGAGCTTGAGGCTACGCGGTATTGACGGCCTGAGGGTCATCGACGCCTCGATCATGCCAAAGCTGGTCTCAGGCAATACAAATGCAGCCACCATCGCGATTGCTGAAAAAGGTGCCGACCTCATCTTGCAAAGCGCATAAACTTGTAGCCCTGGAACTAAGCGGTTTACTAATCGACCGAAAATAAAGACTGCACCCATTTGTAATTTTGCTTGCCCGCTGGCGAGCGTTCAACATGGGGTACAAACTTAATCGTTTTAGGTACTTTATAAGCCGCTAAATGTTGGCGACAGAAAGACTTAATCTCATCCGGCTCGGGTGCCTCAACACCAGCATTTAAAGACACAATAGCAGCAACAGCTTGCCCCCATTTTTCATCGGCTATACCGACCACTGCGGAGTCCAAGACACCATCAAAATCGCGAAGCACTTCCTCAACTTCCTCGGGGTATACTTTTTCGCCGCCCGTATTAATGCAAGTAGCGCCACGACCAAATATCGTAATCATACCGTCACTGTCGAGCTGGGCTTGGTCACCCGAAACAGCCCAATTAGAGCCTTCGATGCGCTTAAATAC
>ENA-OUOG01003963-OUOG01003963.1-marine-metagenome-genome-assembly--contig:-NODE-3963-length-13210-cov-55.483286_pt1 | contig 13210 bp, 8 predicted proteins | sample MGYA00248635_ERZ508505 | MGnify/ENA primary metagenome ERZ508505 (study PRJEB26176, sample SAMN06267871) | marine metagenome | isolation source: Saanich Inlet, British Columbia, Canada | place: Pacific...
CTAATCGGATTAGAAATGAAGTCCGATACTAAAGTGAGTGGCGTAAGGCTGCAGTACTTGATTCTCAATGCCTACGGCAAAATCTAGACTTAGGTGATAACCATACAACTGGGAGCCAAGTCCTACTCCTGAGCTGGCGATAAATGGATTACGAAATCCATTTACTAAGACACTAACACTGCCTGTCTCAGTTACAAGCTGTGTTCGGCTAAGGACATTAGCCTTGTCAAAAATATTCTTACCGTAATAAGATGTACCATAGTCTATAAATGTGCGTAAGTGTAAACGCGACAATGTTTCAGAAGATATAGGCCTACTAAATAGAGCCTTTATGAAATGAAAATCTACCTGTGCATTTTGATACAATACAGTATTACCATTTCTGAAATTTAGAGGAAAACCTCTTACCCCTGCGATATTTTGGTAGAGAATAGGTTCTTTATAATCTGCAAATGAGGTACTAGCGAAACGAGATAAGACGTCTGATTGACTACCGCCTAACAGATAAAAAACGGGACTACTCCCAAATGAATTATGAAACGCTCCCCGCGTCTTTATAAGTACATTAGGCCTGAGCTTATATTCATAGTTCAAATTGACGTTTGTGCCAATATTGTACCCTTTTGATATTAGGCTGACACCTGGTTGGATGGCGGCCGACAATTCCAAAGAATAGAATGTCTCACTTTTATGAAATGATATCTCTGACTGCCCGCGAATAATACCCGTTCTATCTCGATTCTCTATTGATTGTAAAGACTCAAACGTACTTACCAATTCAGAATTGTTATCTAACCTCAAGGATAACTGATTCTTGATAACGAGACCTTTCAAAGCTAGAGGCTTACGAAAGTTTACCTGAGCAATATTAGTTAAAAACTTATGAGTTGCCTGCTGCGTATACTGCTCACGCTTGCGACGAAGCCATAACACATCGTAACGCCAATCTGACTTAGTAATATAAGAGTAGGCACCATAAGCGTCAAAAGCACCACGTTGTATAAACCCAGTGAGTCCAAAGGTTAATTTTCGCGTACCTAACAAATTAGAAAATTCAACTCCTCCGTCTATATTAAATCGCTGCGGACCTTGAAGATTAAACGCATCTATTTGACCATACTCATTTATGCATTCACCACTATTTCGAAGACCAAAATGCATTTCTGTAGGTAACAATTCCGGTTCTTCTTTCCAAGGTTTAATACTGGCACTTGAACTATTAAGGTCTTTGATAAGCAAAGAGTCAGGACTGTGCTCCATATAATCTGCCGCCGGATTTACGGGAATTTGAAATGTATACGTCAAGAGTGAGTCTATACTATCTGCCTTCACCTTAGTAATTGAGGTCGCAACTCGCGTGTTGAATGACAAGTCACTTACAGTCGCTATGAGTTTATCATAGTAGTAGAAATCACTCAAAGGCAAATAATTTGCAATGAATAACTCAGCATCTTCTCCCTTGGCAAGCACCTCTGCGAACACCTTATTATTATATTGGTGAGACCAAATATTGAATCTATAATTTGTTACACTACGTACTTTCCCAGAAGCGATATTTACCACCTTACCATTTATTATCCCATTGGAAGCCGAATTAAAAATAACTACACTGTCATTTACCCATATCACATCTAAAAGCTCCTTGAAGGAAGCATGAATAGTCGATTCTGATTTACTATTACTTGGAATAACCTTAAGCTGAAACTGATCATCCAATTCTGTTATTAAAACAACACCAGCTCTTGATACATCAAAACTTGTAACGCTACCTTGAACCCTAATTTTATCAAAATCAATATCGTTAAGATTATGAATGGTAGAGCTGTTCCAACCTTGACACAAAACGTATTGTTCACCATTGTAAATACATCCCTGACTAACACGCGATGGGGTTTTATACCCTTCTGACACTATACTTTGTGTAGCAGCAGAATAAACTGATATAACAAATTGAGTATCCGACAGACTCCACCCCCAACTGACAGAATCATTACTAGAGGACATAAAGAAGAATGGTTTGGAATCTTGGTGACAGAATCGCTTTTCGTTTAACTTCAGCTTGCGATGTTTTGAGCCAGAATACTTATTAATAGTACATCCAAGAAATGTTCGTTCCAAGGTGTAAAATAATGTGTCATTTATTACCGCCACATCGATAAGAGATTTACCGGCCAGCGTTATCCCTTGAACCGGGCTTAATCTATTCTGTTCTTGCTCATATAAGTTATTATAATAGGCAGCCCATTTTCGATGGACTTCTTTTGTTTTAAGTTGGAATGCATAATATAAACCTGCACTCATTTTACGAGTTAGGCGAAGCATATAGAGATATGACGGTAAGCCCGAAGGACCAAACTCAGAGTGAATAAACCGCCAAAACGAGGCTCCTTTTACTTGGTTATAATAAACGGGCAAAGCATTAAAATCATTAAATCCGTAGCGTTCGTAGGCTGCTCGCCAATCATTATCATCTGCAATAGACCAACCAGAACCCAAGTAATGGTATAACCCTGGAAGAAGCCAATCGGGCAGATGCATGAGGTTGACACTTTTGAATCTATCATTCAAATTGCCACCATACATCATTTCTTCTACCAAGATTTGGCCTAACTGAGATCGGAAGGAATATGTTAATTGTTGAATATTACTGCGAAACTCTAATCGAATGACGTCTGACTTTATTTTTACCACTCCCGCTCCAATATGAATAGGAGCTGCATTTTTTGTATCACTGTTTTCGAAATAAACATCAATAGTATTATTTGTGTAATAGTTAAGCTCACGCTGCATACTTACTAAATTTCGTGTAAGTACGTCGATAATATGATTCACCTTAGCACTATCGTTGGGTTGAAAATAAAGTCTAAAATCGCTGGTCTCTTGCACCAAAGTTTGCCCATGCATTAATTTACATAGCATAAAAATAAGGGTTAGTATCAGTAAGCTGCGACCTTTCAAGAGTCGTGCAATATAAATAAAATAGGACAATCATTAAACCGACGAATATGGCGTGTAGTTTAATTTACACATCATATACGAGAGAGGAGCTCTAAACTAAGGACTAGCAATTAGCACACATAAAAAAAAATACGTTGCTTTGCCCCGATGACACAGTCTCAAGAACATTATATAGCATTAGAGGACAAGCACGGAGCTCATAACTATCACCCACTACCTGTAGTACTTGCTAAAGGAAAAGGCATCTACGTATGGGACACAGATGGTAAGAGGTACTATGATTTTTTAAGTGCATATAGTGCTGTAAATCAAGGACATTGTCATCCCAAGATAGTAAAAGCACTCACAGACCAAGCACAAACACTAACACTTACGTCAAGGGCATTTTACAATGACTCCCTAGGAGAATACGAGAAGTTCATTACTGAGTTTTTCAAATTTGACAAAGTGCTGCCGATGAATACGGGTGCAGAGGCTGTAGAAACAGCACTCAAACTATGCCGAAAGTGGGCGTATAGAAAGAAGGGAATTGCAGAAAACGAAGCTGTGATACTATTTGCTACGGAAAATTTTCACGGAAGAACAATAGCCATCATATCAGCAAGTACCGACCCCGATAGTAGTGGCGGTTTTGGACCATACCTACCTGGTATACAAGTCATAGATTATAACAATACTTATGCTCTAGAAGCAGCACTAAAGGCGAACCCAAACATTGCTGGATTCATAGTAGAGCCCATACAAGGTGAAGCTGGAGTAATGGTACCCGACGAAGGATACCTCAAAAAAGCTGCAGAACTATGTAAGCAATACAATGCCCTATTCATAGCGGATGAAGTACAGACAGGTATAGCGAGAACAGGTAGGCTGCTTGCCACGTGCGGCAACTGCAATTGCCCAGAGAAGAATTGCTCTGGTACTCCTGAGGTAAAGCCTGACATCCTCATACTCGGTAAAGCGGTAAGTGGTGGCGTATTCCCTGTAAGTGCCGTATTGGCCGATGATGAAGTGATGCTATGCATACAACCTGGAGAGCACGGAAGTACATTTGGCGGTAACCCGCTAGCGAACAAAGTAGCGATAGCGGCTCTAGAAGTAATACGCGATGAAAATCTGGCAGAAAACGCATACCAACTGGGCAAAATATTCAGAGAACGAATGGGCAAAATAGACTCTCCAATCGTAGAAACCTACAGAGGCAAAGGATTGCTAAATGCTGTGGTAATCAATCCTTTTGAGCACGAAGGCAAAAAGAAAACAGCGATGGATGTATGCCTCAAGCTAAGAGATAATGGCCTACTTGCCAAACCAACACACGATCATATAATTCGATTTGCTCCGCCGCTTGTAATAACAGAGGAAGAGCTGAACGCTGCCTGTGATATAATAGAGGAGACGATAGTGAGTTTCGGACAAAACTGAACTAAGATTTAGGACTCAAGATGTAAGACTAAATTTTGCTTTGCAAAATATGGAATCTCTTTGACTAAAGTTGAAGGGATTTTTTTGTAGGTTTGATTCTTAATGAAAAAACTACAAAGGAGAGAATGGTCTTACTATAGACATCTCTTTTTTGAATCTTCAAAATTCAGAACTCCACGTTATATCCGATTGGTTTAATTCTTTTAACTAATGGGTAAAGAGCTAAAGAATTATCCCTTCAAAGATTAAACCAACATTATGCAATAGACAATCTATTACCTGCACAAATCCCTAAGAATCCATGAATTACTACCATAGGAATAAGGCATTACATTTCTTTGTTTTATTATTGTCTCTCATTACCCAAACGTGATAGAACAACAGACAGAGATACTAGTACAACCCACACGTCAATCTACGGTGATGAAAATTCTTCATTGGTTGGTGGACTTTCTGGGTATACGCAAGATTCTGCGTTATCTCAAGGATTTTTATTACAACCATTTTAAGTGGGGTGAGCTAGTAGTAGCCGTGATATTTGTTACGGGGTTCTGTTTTTTTAAATATTACAAATACCTACCAAGCCAATGGGGTGAGCAGTCACTGCTTACGCAATGGTGGTACACGGCCTACTTTGCCGATTATAGATGGAGTTTTCATATGGTACTGTATAGCACTCCACTACTTCTGGGGTACTTAGTAAGTAGTTTGTTTCACCACGAGTGGCACTTTTGGCGAATGCCCCGATTTTGGGTGTTGATATTTTTTGGCGTAGCCATGTTCTCATTCCGAAGTACTATGGGGACTTACATTAGTGACGCATTATCAGACTTTCGTTCATACGAGCATTTTCAATGGCTTACTAGCATAGTCGGCACGATATGCAAAGGGCTATTTCTATTCATTACCATCTGGGTCTATTGGTACTACACCGACCGAAAAACACAGCCGTTTTATGGCTTTACGCTAAAGAATTATAAAACTAAACCTTACTTTATTATGCTCCTATTTATGCTACCGCTTATTGCAGCGGCTAGCACACAGGCCGATTTTTTGACCTCCTACCCGCGTGTTCAGAAATTTACGTCACTGGATATAACCAATGCCGAACATTGGAAGCATTTTGCCATATACGAATTCTTGTATGGACTCGATTTTTTTAGTATTGAGTTTTTCTTTAGAGGATTTCTTATCCTCGCCTTTGTAGGTATGGTAGGACCACGTGCCATTTTACCAATGGCTTATATCTATGTGGTTATTCACTGGAACAAGCCTATGGGTGAGCTTATTAGTTCGTTTTTTGGGGGGAGTCTTTTGGGTATCGTAGCCTATTACAGTCGCAGTATAGTAGGTGGTATTATTGTACACGTTGGCATTGCCTATATGATGGAAATTGGGGCATTTATAAGCAAGTATTTTTTCAAGTGAACGAGTTTTTATCTTCAGACATAAAATTCTTAAAAGGTCTGGGTCCTGTACGTGCCGAAATCTTGAACAAGGAGTTGGGGTTATTTACATTTGAAGATTTATTACACCACTTCCCCTTCCGATACGTAGACCGCAGTAAATTTTATAAAATACGAGAGATAGACCACGAGTCCAGCTACATTCAATTAAAAGGCAAAATTATACGCCTGCAAGAGCTAGGAGACAAACGCAGTAGCCGACTCTTAGCTACATTTTCAGATGGAGAGCAACAGTTGGAGTTACTCTGGTTCAAAGGCATTAAGTGGATTAAAAGTAATATTAAAATTGGCGAGGAGATTGTCATCTTTGGGAAGCCTAGTTTTTATAGAGGCAAGGCCAATATGAGTCATCCAGAACTGGATACGGTGGCCAATAGGCAAAAGAGTGCACCACTAGAAGCGGTATACCATACTACCGAAATGATGAAAACACGTAGGGTAGAAAGTAAAGCCATACGGCAGGTAATGACCAACTTGGTAAACCACACGAACTACAACGTACCTGAAATATTCAGTGAGGAAATGTGCCAAAAGTACAAACTCATTCCGCGGGCCAAGGCATTCAAGTATATCCATCAGCCACCTAGCCACAGGCACATAGAGGCGGCACAATATCGTTTTAAGTTTGAGGAACTATTCTTTTTACAGCTTCCCTTTATCAATCAGAAGGTAAATCGTAAAGAAGCTGCCGCAGGAATATCATTTAGTTCGAAGAATCCCAAGTTTGAAGATTTTGTTACGAATCACCTTCCCTTTTCACTCACCGGAGCTCAAGAGCGGGTGTTGCGAGAGATCAAAACTGACCTTTGCTCTGGTCAACAAATGAATAGACTGCTCCAAGGGGACGTGGGCAGCGGAAAAACCATCGTAGCCTTTCTGAATGTAATGATGGCTGTAGACAATGGCTACCAAGCCAGTCTTATGGCACCCACAGAAATTTTGGCAATACAACACTACATTGGCCTAAAGGAATTAGCCGAAAAAATAGATTTGGAGATAGGACTACTCACCGGGAGTACCACCACCAAACAACGTAGGATACTGCACGAAAAACTCCAAAACGGAGAGATAAAACTATTAGTTGGCACTCACGCATTAATAGAAAATGTGGTTCAGTTCCAAAACCTCGGTTTGGTAATCATAGATGAGCAACATCGTTTTGGGGTAGCACAGCGAGCCAAGTTGCAAGACAAAGGTAAGGAGAGTCCTCACGTGCTGGTAATGACCGCTACGCCTATACCTCGTACGCTTGCTATGAGCGTGTATGGAGATTTGGATTATAGTGTGATAGACGAAATGCCCGCAGGACGTAAAGCCATTAAAACCGCACATCGTTTTGGATTTGCTAGAGAAAAGGTGTGGCAGTTTATGAAAGAAGAGATTGCTCGTGGCAGGCAGGCATATGTGGTATATCCACTAATAGAGGAGAGTGAAACTCTACACTATAAAGACCTGAATAATGGATACGACGAGTTACTTCATTTCTTCCCACGGCCAGAGTATCAAGTAGAGATGCTGCACGGTAAGATGAAACCTGCCGACAAAGAAGCAAAAATGCGAGATTTTGCCGCAGGCAAAACCAATATACTCGTGAGCACTACGGTGATAGAAGTAGGTATTAACGTGCCTAATGCGAGTATTATGATAATAGAAAGTGCTGAAAAATTTGGACTTTCACAGCTGCATCAGTTGCGAGGAAGAGTAGGTAGAGGTGCTGAGCAAAGCTACTGCATACTATTGAGCAGTAAAAAACTCAGTGAGAATGGCAAAACTCGACTGAAAGCCATGGTGAATACCACAAGCGGTTTTGAACTTAGTGAGATTGATATGCAGCTGCGTGGTTTTGGTGACATAGCAGGCACACGCCAAAGTGGGTTAGACCAGCTAAAACTAGCCTCATTATCAAGTGATGCACATATAGCTGATGAAGCACGTAAGGCTATTGTAGAGTTGCTTACCAATGACCCGGATTATACCCATCACCAGAGTTTGAAGCACTTTATGAAAAACAAAAGTGGGTATAAAGACTGGGAGAAGATAGCGTAACTACTGCACCAAGTATGTTTTGAGAGAAGTGAGTGCTTCTGCCATATTTTTGATATGGGTTTCTTCTACCTGCAGCACCATCTTACTTCGCGTTTTAAGGGCGACCATTTTCACGTTACACGATATTCGAGTGGTATTGCTATCTAGTGCCTCCAGTTTGTACGATTCTACTTTCTGATAAAAGTCTTTCACTATACCGTCCAGCACCACTTGTTGATTGGGTTCTGCTAAGGTCAACGTGCGGGTGAGTACCATTTCCTGAGGATAGTGCACCTCAGTAACACTTCCTTGCAATAGTCCATCGCCTTTCACCTGTTCTATTTTCTGAATGTTCATCATCCACTTCTTCCAGCGACTAGGATTGGCAATAGCATCATACACCTCAGCTATAGGAGCTTGAACATCTTCATTTACCCTAAAGTTGATCTCGGATGGTGAAAGTAATATCATACCGTAAAATCCAGCAGCAACAAACAAGAGTAAAATCCCAATATACTTCAGTACGTTATTCATACCACAAAGATAACTCCCTCTTCTATTGTAATGATGCTAAAAGATAGCCACAAAAAAAAGCCACAATCGTATGATTGCGGCTTTTTGATATTATGAGAAGGTAATCTTACTTACCAAATTTTTTCATATAATCTACTACGATAGGCGTTGCAATGCATACCGATGAGTATGTACCTACAGCCACACCTACAAGAAGTGCGAAAGTAAATCCTTTCAATCCTTCACCGCCAAAGATAAAGAGTATAAGGATAACAATAAGTGTAGTCAATGATGTTATCAATGTTCTACTTAGTGTTGTATTGATTGCTTTGTTAATCACGCCACCAAAGTCTTTGTCGTGCTTATTCAATCCTAGGAACTCCCGCACACGGTCAAACACTACCACGGTATCATTGATAGAGTAACCTACTACCGTAAGTATTGCTGCTATAAATGCTTGGTCTATTGACAATTCGAATGGTACAATACCCCAAAGGATAGAGTAGAGTGAGAACACAATTAAGACATCGTGGAAAATCGCTGTAGTCGCACCCAAACTAAATCCGATATTACGGAAACGAGCCAAGATATAAATGAACATACCGATAATAGCGAACATAATCGCCAAGCCAGATCTCACCTTGATGTCTTTTGCTATAGTAGGTCCTACTTTACTCGTAGACATTATATTGTCCTTAGTAAATCCGTACTTTGACAAACCCTTAACAAGTGCCGCTTCTACAGTTTTTCCTGCGTCAGCCTCTTTGCTATCTATATTAAATGAAGTAGTTACTTTAAATACATCATCTGCTCCATACGTCTTCACTTCTGTATTAGCATCTTTAAATGTGCTCACTAAAGCAGCTTTTAAGTCTGTTGAGTTTGCATCTTCCACATTTACCACATAACTCCATCCACCTTTGAAATCTACACCCGTAGATAATCCTTTGATAGATAATGAAGCGATACCTGCTGCTATGATAAGGCCAGAAATCAGATAAAACACCTTACGCTTTCCGATAAAGTCTAGGTTGATGGTATTCAATCGCTTACCCAGTTTCTCCGACATACCTGTATAGAAAGAAGTTTCTCTTCCTTTTTTGATGTCCGTATCGATAAACATACGCGTTAAGAATATAGAAGTAAATAACGAAGATAAGATACCTATAACAAGTATTACTGCAAAGCCCATAACTGGTCCTTTACCTAATACCCAAAGTATAACACCTGCTATGATGGTGGTAATATTCGCATCTATAATAGATGAGTATGCACCAGAGTAACCGTCTTTCACAGCTCCTTTGAGTGATTTACCTGCCGTAAGCTCTTCACGTACACGCTCAAAAATAAGTACGTTGGCATCTACCGCCATACCAATAGTAAGTACTAAACCTGCCATACCTGGCAAAGTAAGTGCGGCGTGTAATCCAGCTAATATACCTACAATGAAAATGAGGTTTACTAACAATGCAATGTCTGCATATAATCCAGCCTTACCGTAGTATACTACCATAAATACAATTACCAATAAGAAACCTACTACCAATGACATTAGTCCATCGCGTATTGCTTTGGCACCTAGTGTAGGACCTACTGTAGTTTCTCCTGTAATTTTGGCTGGAGCAGGAAGCTTACCTGCTTTCAGTATATTAGCAAGGTCTGTTGCTTCTTCTATTTCGTAATTTCCTGTAATTACAGAGCTGCCGTTTGGAATCTCACCTTGTACCGTAGGAGCACTGTATACTTGATTGTCAAGCACTACCGCTACACACTCTTTTGGATTAGCACTAGATGCTTCTCTCGTGAGGCGTTTCCATACTGAGGTACCTTCTTGGTTCATTTGCATGCTTACGGCTAAACTCAAATCATTCTGACGTGTAGGTCGAGCATCCGTAATTACATCACCTGCTAATGCTGGTTTGCCGTCTCTTCCACTCTTCAATGCATATATTGCGTAAAAATCCTTACCTTCTATTTTGATAGGCTTGAAACTAAACTTGAAATGCAAGTTAGATGGCAATGCTGCTTTAACATCTTTTCTGTCAAAGTATGATTGGAATAATGCAACATCATTTGCATCTATATATCCTATCTCAGCAGAAGGTGCCCAGCTTTCTCCGCCGTTAGCTATGTTTGGTATTAACTTAGATATTACCGGATTTTCGGCTTGCAGCTGCTCTTTTGATTTTTGTGGAACAGAATCACCGCTCAGCGAATCACCTTCGAGCGAACCGTCAAGATCTCCATTCTCATCTAATGTTCCGTTTTCAGTAGTCGGAGTCTCGGCTGCTGCCGTAGTTGTTTCTTGCTCACTACCTAGGTTAGCCAGCTGCGTTTCTCCGTATATGATTTTGTTTACTTGGTCCAAGTACTCATAACCTTTGTAGTTTGGAAATACTTTCCAAAACTCAAGATTTGCAGATGAAGTGAGTAGATCTCTCACACGCTGTGGGTTATCTACACCCGGAAGCTCCACTAAAATACGTCCGTTATCTAAACGTTGTACATTAGGCTGAGCAACACCAAACTTATCTATACGTGTGCTTACGATTTCAAATGCTCTGCTTATGGCACTTTCGCTTTCACGCTTTAGGTAATCAAATACCTCATCGTTGGTTGAGTTATAACCATTAGGCAATTCTGCCTCTAATCCTCTTCCGAAGAATGTACTTGCTACCTTACCATCTGGAGATAGTTCTTTGTAGTTTTTAGCCAGTAGATCTACAAAATTTTGTTGACCCAAAAACTCTTCTCTTGATTTTGCTATTGCTTGTAGTAGCTTCTCATCAGTAGTCTTACCCGCCATTTTTTCGATAACAGCAGCAGTCTCTACCTCAAGAGTTACGTTCATACCACCCTGCAAGTCAAGACCAAGGTTTAACTCGTTCTCTTTGCACTCTTGGTACGTAAACCCTAAACCTGGATAAACTTCCTCTTGGCTCATACTATCTAAATATCTACGTTCAAAAGAGTCTTTCACTACTTGGTCAGTTGAGAAACTAGCGGCTACCGCTTTAGCTTTGTTCTCTACATTGTTGGTCACGAATGTGAACGACAATTGATAAAAACTAGCCAAAATAAGTAAGACCGAAATAAATTGGATAAATCCTTTATTGTTCATTATATCTATATTCTGTTAGATGTTTTGCGAAAAATTTAAAGGCTGCAAAAATATATTTATCTACCAAACTTAGCAATTAAAGTTTAGCTCCATTTCTAAGGCCATTTTGAGCAGAATAAATGGTTATTTCTCCCCTATTACTTCATTGAATTTTGCAATCACATTTTGCAAGCATTCATCAAAGTTTTCATTGTTATTGATTATGTAATCTGCCTCTGGTTTGTGTGGTTTCAGAAACTCATCATAGGCAGGTAACACATGGTTATCCCATTGGTACATCACCTCATCATTAGTCATACCTCGCTCGGCAGTATCTCTCGCAAGCCTCCTTTTGAGCGTAACCTCGTCATCTGCGTGAATGTACAATCGGTAATCATACATCTTATTAAGGGATTTGTCTGCAAACACAAAAAGTCCTTCTAACAGAATAATAGGTGCCGGTTTGTAGGTGATTTCCTTTGGAAAAATATCAGGGTTATTAAACGTGTACTCTACGAGTTTCACCGTATCTCCTTTGAGCAACTTACGGAGGTCTTTTTTTATCCGGCCAAAATCAATGCCTGTAGGGTGATCAAAGTTCACTTTCCCATTTTCATCTCTAAGTTGTTCGGACAAGCCCTTGTAGTAATTATCTTGTGTTATAACGCAGACTTTATCTTGGCCAAAAACCTCACTAAGTTTTTTGATGAAGGTTGTTTTGCCAGAGGCACTACCACCTGCTAAACCTACTAAAAATGTATCTGACCGTTGCAAGCTGCGAATGTAAAATATCCCTATAAATCTGATGCGATTATTTCAATAGTTTGAGGTTAATCAAAAAAATGGGAAGCAATATGAAGTTTATTCTATTTTTGACCAATGAAACAACCCATCTCCAAGGCTATTTGCGGACTATTCCTGCTAGGCGTTTTATTGTCATCGTGCGAAGGAATTATGAATTCTGCAAAAATAAATCAAGAAAACGACAAAGGACTCCAACTGTATCTCACCGGGGAATCAGAAGAGAGTATCGTTCATTTCAAAAATGCACTAAGTTACAACCCGAGGGACAAAGAAACACGAGCTACTATTAATAGAAACATTGCATTGGCATTCAATGCAATGCTAGAAACAGATTCATCACTTGCGTACCACAAAAAAGCTGCGGAGTGTTATAATAGAGGTGAGTATGGCTACTTGCTCAATATGGCTGACGCCAACCTACAGCAAGACCAAACAGAAGCTGCTCTCACCAAATTACTCAAAGCAAACGCCTTACAACCTGATGACTTAGGTATCCACAATTCTTTAGGACTTATATACCTAGGAGAATATGATTATGATTTTTTTGATGGCGAGAAGGCCTTGAAACATAATCTCAAAACCTATGAACTTGGAAAAGACATCATATCAGAGCAGGTGCTTGCTCAAACATATATGGTACTTGACGATTTCGAAAACGCCAAGAAGCATCTAACTACTGTATACATCCAATACCCCGAAATAGCTCAAGACATCCTGGACTGGGTAGAAGGAAAAATAATGTTAGAGGAAAAGTTAGATTTAGAAAAGTCATTTCAGCTGATCCTTGAACTAGACCCCGAAAAAGAAGAGGCCATCTCGCAAGTAAGAGAAGATTGGGGAGTGTAAGCATAATTCATAAATGCTAATGGTTACGAGAATCGTGAAGTACTCCTGTCATCTCTGCCCCATTCATCCTATTTTC
>ENA-OUOG01003965-OUOG01003965.1-marine-metagenome-genome-assembly--contig:-NODE-3965-length-13209-cov-8.131739_pt1 | contig 13209 bp, 25 predicted proteins | sample MGYA00248635_ERZ508505 | MGnify/ENA primary metagenome ERZ508505 (study PRJEB26176, sample SAMN06267871) | marine metagenome | isolation source: Saanich Inlet, British Columbia, Canada | place: Pacific...
TACTTGCATTATATTAAAGATACCGAAAAAATGGATGTACCTTTAGATCCATTAATAATAGAAAGACTTAGGAAAATCTAATGGGTGTTATTTCAAGAACGGCTGACTTATTTTATGCTTATAGGTTTATTAAGCTGCTGGTCACGCCTTGGGAAAAAACTGATGCTTTCAACTTAGGTATTGTTGATGATAATGGCAAAGTATTAAAAAAGACTAGTCAATTATCTACTTCTGAAGAGAAATCAGCGTATACAGTTTTTCATCGCCTTGTATTCAATATTAAAAGACTTTTAAGTAAACTACCATTCGGTAAAACCAAATTAGCTTCTTGGGCTACTGCTCTCTTTTTAATTAAAGAAGAAACTGGTATGACCGAAGAAGAGATCGTTGATGTTTTGAAAAAAATGGAAATTGATTTTGACGATACTTTGTTTGAATCAACTTGGTGTATGATTGGTGAGCAATTGCAACCTGGTGTCTATACACTAATTCATGATACTGTATCACCTAAGACCGGTGAACCTATTGCTCTTCAAGGTACAAAAATTAGAGTATTTGAAGACGCAAGTCCAGTTGGACATATGTTAGGTACTCCAATATACAAAGTATTACATCTAAAAACTAAGCAAGAAATTCTAGTAAATCCCGGAGAAATTATCCGATGAAATCCTTTAAAGACATTAGAGAGACAGCTGCAAATGCAGTATCAGGTGGAGGCATTGATCTTACTCCATCAGCAGATCAGATTCTATTCAAAAAACGCGATAAACGTAGAAAAGAAGATACTGACTCTATGTTTAGAAGATCTCAAGGTCTAACATTTATTAATGCTATGTTAGAACGTAAAAATAAAAAATAATGGTTTACTATGCTTAAAATCTATGGTATAATTATAGTATTAGGATTGCTTGGAGGAGTTGCATTTGGTGCTAAATACTACTATGACTCTACCCAAGCAAAACTTGAACAACTTGTTGCTGAAAAGCAAATCTTAGATCAAGCCGTAAAAACTAATGAAGCAACTATTGGTCGTTTGAGAGAAGATGCTGCTCGCCAACAAGAATTGAATAATGAACTACAGGCTAATCTTAGAGAAGCCGAACAAGGCCTAGATCAGATTAGGGCTACTTTATCTGATCATGATTTAACTAGATTGGCTTTACGTAAGCCAGGACTTATTGAGACGAGAATTAATAATGGAACTAAAGATGTTTTCGACCAAATCGAAATTGACTCTGGCGCTACTCCTCCCAGCATTCCTAATTAGTGGTTGTAGTACCTTCAATACTGAACCGCGTATTCAAACAGTAACTGAATACGTTGCTCCTAATATTTTAATTCAGCCAAGACCAAAACCGGTTAATATGGCTGACGTAAACTTTCAAGTAGTTACTGAAGAAAATCTAGATCAATTTATTGAAGATTTTAGAAAAGATTATGGTGAAGTGGTATTCATTGCAATGCCAGTACGAGATTATGAAAGATTGGCTGTTAATATTCAAGATATTCGCAGATTTATAAACCAACAATCCCAACTTATTGTCTATTACGAAACCGCAATCTCCGAAGCTTCAGAGGCTACAGCAGATAAAAATAATTTGCAAGATAACCCAGAATAGCGGTTTACAAAACTCGTAATCTGATATATAATAGACCCACAAAGTAAAGAATAACATAGATCAATTTGTTCGAAATTGGTCATAGAAAACTTTTCTCTGAAGCAACGGAGCGATTAATGAATCAACCAATTCTAATAACTAAAAGAGATGGCCGTAAAGAACCATTTGATCTTGAAAAAGTCCATAAAGTACTTGAATGGGCGACTATTGGTATTACTGGAGTTTCAATTTCAGAAATTGAACTAAAAGCTAATATTCAATTATATGATAAAATCCCGGCTTATTCTATTCATGAGTTGTTGATTAAATCTGCAGCTGAATTAATTTCAGAAAATACACCAAATTACCAATACGTCGCTGCACGTTTGGTTAACTATAAATTACGCAAAGAAGTATATGGTCAATATGAACCTTCTTCTCTTTTAGATCTTATTAAAGCTAATGTTGATCGCAAAGTATACGATGCAGATATTCTTAAAAAATATAATGAAGACGAAATTAATATTTTAGATACTCTAATTAATCATGGCCGTGATGACAACTTTACTTATGTTGCAATGGAACAGTTTCGCGGTAAATATTTAGTACAAGACCGAGGAACTAAAACAATTTATGAAACACCACAAATAGCTTATATGCTAATTGGTGCTACTTTGTTTGCTGATTATCCAAAAGATACTCGTATAAAATGGGTGAAAGATTTTTATGATGCTGTTTCTCAATTCTTTATTTCTTTGCCTACTCCTATTATGGCTGGCCTTAGGACTCCAACGCGGCAATTTAGCTCTTGTGTCCTTATTGAGTCCGGCGATAGCCTTGATTCTATTAATGCAACTTCAACTTCTATTGTAAGATACATTTCAAAGAAAGCCGGTATTGGTATTGGTGCTGGTAGTATTCGTGCTATTGGTTCTAAAATTAATGACGGTTCTATTGTTCATACTGGTCTTATTCCATTCCTTAAGTACTTTCAGGCTGCGGTAAAATCATGTTCACAGGGTGGTGTTCGTGGTGGTGCTGCAACTGTGTATCTTCCAGTATGGCACTATGAGTTTGAAGATCTTGTTGTATTGAAAAACAATAAAGGTACAGAAGAAACTCGAGTTCGTCAAATGGACTACGCGTTTCAATTTAATAAGTTAATGTATGAGCGTCTTTTGACTGGTGGTAATATTACCTTCTTCTCACCAGACGAAGTGCCAGATTTGTATGATGCTTTTTATTCTGATCAAGATAAGTTTAAAGAACTTTATGAAATGTATGAACGTAAAACTTCTATTCGTAAGAAAACACTTACTGCAATGGAAGTCTTTTCTCAATTCTTGACTGAACGTAAAGATACTGGCCGGATCTATTTACAAAATGTAGATCACGCTAATGAGCATGGTTCATTTTTACCAGATCTTGCTCCTATTCGTCAATCAAATCTTTGTGCTGAAATAGATCTACCAACAAAACCTTTAAGTTCTTCAGATGATACTGAGGGAGAAATTTCACTGTGTACTCTTTCAGCTATTAACTGGGGACTAATCAATGATCCTAAAGAGTTTGAAAAGTATTGCACACTTGCTGTTAGATCATTAGACGCTTTGCTTGATTATCAAAACTATCCGGTACCAGCTGCTCAACGTTCTACTATGGATCGTCGTCCTCTTGGAGTTGGTATTATTAACCTTGCGTACTTCCTTGCTAAGCGTGGATTGAAATATGATGATAGCGCATTAGCAGAAGTAGATCGTTATGCCGAAGCTTGGAGCTATTATCTAATCAAAGCTTCTGCAGACCTTGCTGCAGAAAAAGGGACTATTCCAAAGAACAACGAAACTAAATATTCTCAAGGGATTCTACCAATTGATACTTACAAGAAAGAAGTAGATACTTTGGTTTCTCCTGAAGAGCGTATGGATTGGAATAGTTTACGTGAGCAATTGAAAGATACGGGTATTCGTAACTCTACGTTGATGGCTCTTATGCCGGCCGAAACTTCAGCTCAAATTTCTAATTCAACAAATGGTATTGAACCACCTCGTGCTTTAGTATCTTATAAGCAATCAAAAGATGGTGTTATGGCTCAAGTTGTTCCTGGTTATCATCACTTGAAAAATAAGTATGATCTATTGTGGAATCAAAAATCACCTGATGGATACCTTAAGATTTGTGCTATATTGCAAAAATATATCGATCAAGGCATTTCAGTAAATACATCGTATAATCCTGAATTCTTTGAAGATAGTAAAGTACCAATGTCTCGTTTAATTACAGATATGATTACGTTCTATAAGTTTGGTGGAAAGCAAATGTATTACAACAATACATTTGATGGAGCCGGAGAATGGAATGATAGTCCTGAAATAAAAGATCTTCCAACAGAAATGGTAGATGATGAAGATTGCGAATCTTGTAAAATTTAGTATGTACAATAAGTACAATATATGTTATAATGATAGCATTAGCAGAGATAGAGGAATAAATGGCATCTGTATTTAAACAAAAAACAAAATCGCATCTAGAATCAACGATGTTTTACGACGAAGGTATTGACATTGCTCGATATGATCAAGTAAAGTATCCAGAACTTGATAAGATTACTGACAAGCAACTTGGCTTCTTTTGGAGGCCAGAAGAAATTGATGTATCGAAAGATAAAGCAGACTTTCGTGCACTTACCCCGCATGAGCAACATATCTTTACATCTAACTTAAAACGACAAATTCTACTTGATTCTGTTCAAGGTCGTGGTCCCGTTGAAACACTATTGCCTGTAGCATCTTTGCCTGAGCTTGAACCATTAGTTATGGCTTGGACATTTATGGAAACAATCCATTCGCGTTCTTATACACATATTATTCGTAATGTGTATGCCAATCCATCAAAGGTATTTGATGAAATGCTTGATATTCAAGAAATTGCAGATTGTGCTACAGATATTTCTCGCTATTATGACGAATGTATTGAAGCAAATTCATGGTATAATCTACTAGGTGAAGGTACATTCAACATCGCTCAAAAGGGAATGTCAGAAGGAACTGAAGTTGTCGTTGATATGTACGACGTGAAAAAGAAACTTTGGTTAGCGCTTAATTCAATTAACATTCTTGAAGGTGTAAGGTTCTATGTATCATTTGCATGTTCATGGGCATTTGCTGAATTGAAAAAGATGGAAGGCAATGCTAAGATTATTAAGTTTATTGCTCGTGATGAAAATACTCACCTTGCGGCATCTTCATTCATGATTAAAGCACTCATAAAAGACGATCCAGATTTTGCAAAAATTAAAGAAGAGTGTGAAGCCGAAGTTGTACAAATGTTTGTTGATGCTGTAGATCAGGAAAAGCAGTGGGCTGATTATCTCTTTAAAGATGGCTCAATGATTGGTTTGAATGCTAGACTATTGTATGATTACATTGAATGGATTGCAAATAAACGCATGAAAGCAATTAATGTGGCATCTCCATATTCAGTGCCACAAGCTAACCCACTACCTTGGACCGAAAAATGGATCGGTGGAGGTAATGTTCAGGTTGCACCACAAGAAACTGAGATTAGTTCATATGTAATTGGTGGTGTAAAACAAGACGTAGATGAAAATACCTTTAAAGGTATGAGTCTTTAAATCATATAGATATATCAATTTTAGTCAATAAGAGGAACGGCAAATGACCAAAGCAGTGTGTCAGGATTGCGATATTGAGTATGAAGTTAAATCAACTGAAGCAGAAGAGGATGGTATCATTGCTTCATTCTGTCCATTCTGTGGATTTGAAACTACGGACGAACTAGACTTTAGTAATGACAATTATGATAGTTGGTCTGATGAAGATGATAGCTACGATTAGTCTATAAATATACCATATAGCAATAATATGGTTAACTTATGGATCAGTGGACTTACAAAGGTCAGTTGTTTGAATCAAACCAAATAGAAGAATATGTTGGATTTGTATATCTTATAACTGACCTTTCAAATAATAAAAAATATGTCGGTAAAAAGAATTTTTGGTCAATACGTAGACTACCTCCTTTAAAGGGTAAAACAAGAAAGCGTACGGTCAAAAAAGAATCAGATTGGCAAGACTATTTTGGGTCGAGTGAACAGGTAAAACTACTTGTAGAATCACAAGGACGCAATAATTTCAAACGTGAAATATTACACTTATGTAGTACTAAAGGCTTAATGTCTTATTTAGAAGCTAAAGAACAATTTGAGAGAGAAGTACTCTTTAGTGATGAATATTACAACGAGTTTATTGGTTGTAAAATACATTCAAAGCACGTTAAAGGAAGTAAGAATAATGAATAACGTCGTTCAATTTCCAAAAACAAAAGCAGCAAATAAAAATAAAAGAAATTCTATTGAAGCTATGGAAGTAGCTAGAGTTCATTATGAATCAATTGCTTCAGAAGCTATGGATGGAATAGCACAAGCTTTAGCTACCAATGGTTATCATCCACTAAAAGATACAGTAATGCTTCATGACATGGGAGTCATTATGAATATGATTGTTGCCATGATGTATCGGGTTGATGGAGAAGCTCATTTCTTGCAAGAACCAATGGATGAAATCCATGACGTTATTAAATACGTAAAAGAAATAAATGACAGAAAACGCAATGAAGTGTTTACAGATGATGAATAGTATGGTATAATATACTAAATAAATGAGAGAAGTGACATGATTATTATCGACTATAACGCAATTGCTATTGCAAATATTATCACACAAAAGCTAGATGTACAAGAAGATATGATTCGGCATATGATTCTGAATTCTATTCGTATGTACAATAAGAAGTTCCGTAAAGAATATGGTCAAATGGTTATTGCCACTGACTCTTCTAATTGGCGGCGGGAAGCATTTCCACAATATAAGTTCAAGCGTCGTGATGGACGGGAAGAATCATCTCTTGACTGGGGTGAAATCTTTCGCATCATTAATCTAGTGTTTGAAGAAATTGGTGATAATCTACCATATAAAACTCTTAAAATTGATGGTTGTGAAGCTGATGATATTATTGGTACTCTTGTAGAAAACACTCAAGAGTTTGGCCAGCATGATGATGTTATGATTATTTCTGCTGATAAAGATTTTATTCAATTGCAGAAATATAATAACGTACGTCAGTTTTCACCAATGACTAAAAAGTTTATTCAAGATCCTAATCCACGTAGATATCTGTTTGATCAGATTCTTAAAGGTGATTCCAGTGATGGTGTTCCTAATATATTCAGCCCTGATAATACTTTTGTTGATGGAATTCGACAATCTCCAATGACAAAGAAAAAGATGGATATGTACTTTGAAAATGCTGAAAATCTTCAAGGTGTAATGGAAACAGAACACTATCGTAACTATTGCCGAAATAAGAAGATGATTGATTTATCTGAAACTCCACAAAATCTAAAAGATGCTATTATAAATAGATTTGACAATCAAAAGGTAACACATAAATCTAAAGTGCTTAATTACCTTATTAAGAAGCGTTGTAAACTATTAATTGAGAGTGTAGAGGAATTTACTTAATGAAATTGATGATTCATGAAGTTCTTGAAAAAGCTGCAGAAGCAAGCTCAAAAGAAGACAAAATTAAAATCCTTCAAGAGAATAATCACTTAGCATTGCGTGATATTCTTCGTGGTGGAATGGATGATACTATTACATTCAATCTTCCAGAAGGTAAACCACCACATGACGATCCGAATCGTGTAGGATTTTCTCGTAATTCGCTTTATAATCAAACAAAGCGATTCAAGTATTTTGTAAAAGGTGGACCAGGCGAAAACATGCATCCTGCCAAACGGGAGAAAATGTTTATTGGTATATTGGAAACTATTCATCCTAAAGAAGGAGAACTGTTAGTTCTAATGAAAGATAAGCGTTTGATTAAATCTAATAATTCTGCTCACTATTCAGGCATCACTAAAAAATTAGTACAAGAAGCATTTCCAGGGTTGATTCGAGAATAAAAAAATTATAAATAACTGTATGAGTATATTATTAATGTTTCACTCATAATCGGTAAAGGGATCATGCTACACTCCGTGGCAGGTCCCTTTTTTATTGTTTAACTACATAGGAGGCTCAACTATTCATACCCGAAAAAATTCCAAAAGAATTAACTATACAGAGGAATGTACGATGAATGGCTCACAAATTGAGAGATTAAAACGAGACTGTAGGGAGATGGACTTTTTTATAAAACGACAAGAAAAACGGGGTAATGGCGAGAAGGCTTACACACTTCAAAAGAAGCACGATTATATGAAATCTAGAATAGAGGAACTAGAAGAAATTTTAGCAGCATAAAGTTGTGTACATCCTCACTGGACTGTGTTATAATAATAGTATATGAAAGTGAGGATGTATCCATGAATTTGTTCATACTTGATAAAGATCCAGTCAAAGCAGCTCAACTACAATGTGATAAGCACGTAGTTAAAATGATTGTTGAATCAGGTCAAATGCTATCAACAGCTCATCGTATGTTGGATGGTAATGAAACCAGACGACCATCTAAGTCTGGTAAAACAAACGGTAAGTATTGGGTACATCCCAATGAAAAGATGGAATCTATTCTTTACAAAGCAGTTCATATGTACCACCCATGTACAGTATGGACTATGGAATCAAACAATAATTATAATTGGCATTATATTCACTTCATTGCTTTGTGTGATGAGTATAAATATCGTTATGGTAAAACACATGCCACTGATACTCTACTTAGAGATGCTTTAGCTAAACTACCTAAAAATATTCCGGTTGGTTACCTTACGCAACAACCGTTAGCAATGAAATCAAACCCAGAGTGTATGTTTGAAGACGTTGTAAAATCTTATCGTGCGTTTTATCAAACAAAACAAGGTCGTTTCAAAATGGCTTGGACGGGAAGGGAAGTACCACAATGGTTTCAACAGAACAACAGCTTGAGTTTGAATTCATGAAAAAAGAACCAGACCCAATTATTATAATTGAAAAACAAGAGCGATACGACGAATATATAAAACGTATGTACCGTGAAACTGAGGAAAAAGATGCCAGTCTATAGTTTTCGTAATAAAGAAACAAATGAAGAAACTGAAGTATTTCTTAAAATAGCTGAACTAGATCAGTATAAAGAGGATAACCCTCAATTACAACAGTTTATTTCTAAGCCTCCAGCAAGTGTTGGTATGGTAAAAGATATGTACTCACGAGTCCCTGATGGATTTAATGATGTGGTAAAACAGATCAAAAAGGGATCTGGTATGAGGAACACAATTAAAACAAAATGAATAGATCTTTGAAAATTCGCCTTGAAGGGCTTAAAACATTATCACCAATTACCGAAAATCAGAAAAGAGTATTTGAAGCTTTTAAAGAAGGTTCAAATCTTTGTTTAGCTGGTTCAGCTGGTACTGGTAAAACTTTTCTATCAATGTATCTAGGGCTTGAGGAAGTCTTAGATAAGGAAACACCTTATGAGAAATTGGTTATTATTCGCTCTATCGTTCCTACGAGAGATATTGGATTTCTTCCGGGAACTGAAGACGAAAAGAAAGATGCCTACACTGCCCCGTATCGTGGAATTGTCTCAGAACTAGTTGAAGATCCAGAAGCTTGGAATAAGTTACAACAACAGGGTGCAGTAGAATTTCTTACTACTTCGTTTATTCGAGGTACTACTATTTCAAATGCTATTATTTTAGTTGATGAAATGCAAAACCTTACATTCCACGAATTAGATTCAGTAATTACTCGAGTTGGTGAAAATTGCCGATTCATTATGTCGGGTGATTATTACCAAACAGATTTTGATAAAGAACGAGATAAGAATGGTATTCTACAATTTTTAGAAATCATCGATAAACTCAAGTATTTTGAAACAATCGAATTCTCTTGGCAAGATATTGTGCGTTCCGGTCTTGTTAGAGATTATATTATGACTAAGGAACACATGGGTATTAAATGACAATGGAAAAGAAAGATGGCTAAGTTTTCGCGCTTTGATCCTAAAAATAAGAAAAAGCATAAACACAAATTTAATTCAAAAGATCACGAAGGTCCAAGAATTAAAAGTACTGAAACAAAAAGAAAAGTTAAAGTTAACTTTGATAAACTTATGGTAAATGATTATGACTATATTGACAGAACCGAGGAATTTTGAACATGTTGGAATTGACTTGGGTTATAATGACATCGAGGCTGAGACCACTTCTTCAGGACGAAAATATAAGTGTCCTAACGGGGTTTCTTATCCTAGTGTTACTACAGTACTTTCTATATTAAGTGAAGATGGTATTAGGGCATGGCGAAAACGTGTCGGTGAAGTAGAAGCAAATAAGATTTCACATAGAGCTGCTACTCGTGGTACGGCAGTTCATGCTATTGTTGAAGATTACATCAACAATAAACCAAACTACACTGAAGGCTATATGCCAAATGTTGTAGAAAATTTTAATGACATTAAAGGTATTTTAGATGAAAGGATTGGTAAGGTTTACGCGCAAGAAGTCCCATTGTATTCAGATCACCTTGGATTGGCTGGTCGTGTCGACTGTGTGGCTGAGTTTGATGGTGTTTTATCTATCGTCGATTTCAAAACTTCTCGGAAGTTAAAGAAAAAAGAATGGATTGAAGGTTACTTCATTCAAGAATCTGCATATGCTGTTATGTGGGAAGAAAGAACTGGTATGCCAATTACTAATTTGGTAACCATTATTAGCGTTGATGGCGCAGAAGCTCAAGTCTTTAAAGAACATAGAGACAATTGGACACCTAAACTTTTAGAGACTATTGATGAATATGCGAAGAGAAAAATGTTTGGCCACTAGGGCTCATCAACAAATAGATATTTGCTGTGAAACTCTATGCGAAAAAGACGTAGTTCAAGAATATATTAAAGAGCTAGAAGATCTGGTTCAAGAATTAAAAGAAAAAATCAATCAACTTGAGGATGACAAATGAGCGAAGATCTTATGGAACTACTTACTGGCGGTGAAAAGAAGCGGAATTATTTTCACCATAGACCAGTAGCAAATATCCATGAATTTTATTTAGTTGGCGAGATTAAAAGAGCTGACGAATATATTGATTGGTTTGACATCATTCGTAATGCTGGAAAGAATGATGTAGTAAATATCCACATTAACTCGTATGGTGGTGATTTATTTACTGCTATTCAAATGATGCGTGTATTAGGAGAATGTGAAGGAACTGTTGTTTGTTCAGTAGAAGGCGCATGTATGTCTGCTGCAACAATGATCTTCCTTTGCGCAGATGGATTTGAAGTATCAAATCACTCAATGTTTATGTTCCATAACTATTCAGGTGGAACCATTGGTAAAGGTGGTGAAATGTATGATAACATTATCCATGAACGTAAATGGTCAGAAAATCTTTTACGTCAAATCTATGAAGGCTTCTTAGAAGAACCTGAAGTTGAATCTATTTTGAATAATAAAGACATTTGGATGGATGGCGAAGAAGTTATCAAACGCTTAGAATCTATGAAAGAAAAGGTTAACGAAGTTAAAGAAAAACCTAAAGCTAAGCCGCGGAGTCGAAAGAAAGTTTCTTAAACTCACTGACAGCAATGGATTTGTTAGAAGTAATAAGAACAACTTTTCCATTGCTGTCATAAACTACCCATCTAAGTGGCTTTGTCTCTACTAGTTTCATACATATATTTATAAAAAAAATGCATTTCCGTGCATTTTTTTGTGTACATTCTCTCCAGCATAGGTTATAATAATACTATAATCAATGAGGAGAAACTGTTATGACTAAATTCGCAAATCAAATTGGCTACTCTGATGTAAACCCTTTTGAAGTTATTCGTGTTGTTTCTGATAAGACTATTGAAATTAGAGCAATGAATGCAGAACGTGATGATTCTGTAAAAATGGAATTTATTCCTGGTGGATTTTCTGCTCATTGTAAAAATCAAGCCGATCAAAAATGGACTATTACTTCTGATGAAGAGCATCCAGTATTTCGGATTCGTCTTAGCAAAAATCGTGGATGGCAGGACAAATATGGTCAACGCTATAAGTTAGCAGATGCCCCTCGTAAATTTTATGACTACAACTTTTGAGGAGAATTATATAATGTATGTAGACAATAACAAAACAATCCTGGTCGATGCAGATGGAGTTCTGCTAGACTGGGTTTACGCTTTCCGTGGTTGGATGGACCGCCACGGATATACAATGGTAGAACCTAATAGTTATCAAATGGATAAATGTTATGGTCTAAGTCGAGAAGAAGGAACTCGACTTTGTCGAATGTTTAATGAATCAGCAACTATTCGAAAGATTCCACCACTGCGTGATGCTGTAAAATATATCAAAAAACTTCACGAAGATCATGGATTTGTATTTCGAGTAATTAGTTCATTAAGCGAAGATACCTACGCTGGACATTTACGGACTAAAAACTTAATTGAGTTGTTTGGTCCTACAGTCTTTGAGTCATACGTCTATTTGGATACAGGTGCTGATAAAGATGAAGCACTAGAACCTTATCGAGATTCAGGTTGTTATTGGGTTGAAGATAAACCTGAAAATGCTGATCTTGGCAATAAGCTAGGCCTTGATTCAATTCTTATGCGTCATCCATTTAATGCCGATTATGTCGGTTCTGCTCATCGTGTTATGAACTGGAAAGAAATCTACGATTATATTGTAGGCGCTTAATATTATAAATAAAATATAATAAAATAAAGGTATGAAAATGAACCTTGAAGATGTCGCCCGGTTTATAAACGATCAACCAGAAGAATCAAAAGTTTATATTGGTTGTGACTCTGAAAGGATCATTAAAGATAATATTTCATATGCTGACTATACAACTGTTGTGGTAGTTCACCATGCTGGAAGAAAAGGTTGTAAAGTATTTGGTGAAACAATTCGTGAACAAGATTATGATGCTAAGATTTCTAGACCTTCGCTGAGATTAATGAATGAGGTCTATAGAGTATCAGAACTTTATTTAAAGCTGTATGACTTAGTTTATACAGAAATAGAAATACACTTGGATATTAATCCAAATAAAGAACACAACTCGTCTTTGGTTGTACAACAAGCAGTAGGTTATATTAAAGGTGTTTGTATGGTAGAACCAAAGGTAAAGCCTTTGGCCTTTGCTGCGTCAGCTGCGGCAGATAGATATAAGTCATTGGCTGCATAGGAGATCCACATGGACGAAATATTTGATTTTGGTTTTACTGCAGTAGATGAAGCAGAACTAGAAGCTGTACAACAAGCTACTAGCCAAGCTACTACAGTTGCCTCAAGTAATGAACAGTTACAAGCAAAGATTGATAGTTTATATAACTCTATTATTCCATTGCTTACTAACTTAAAAAAGAATCCTGAAAAGGAATACATTCTTTGGCCTAATAGATTGGCTAAAGTTGAAGAGTTTGAAACTCATTTACAAAAAATTTACCAAGGGTAATTTATGTCTAAAGAATGGCATGGCGGGAAGGGTGATAAACCTAGAAAAGATGCAGATCCTAAAAAATATGCGGAAAACTGGGAAAAGATTTTTGGTGATAAAAAAGAAAAAGAAAAAGAAAAAACTAAATCTTAGGAGTATAATATGGCGGA
>ENA-OUOG01003966-OUOG01003966.1-marine-metagenome-genome-assembly--contig:-NODE-3966-length-13195-cov-21.629364_pt1 | contig 13195 bp, 14 predicted proteins | sample MGYA00248635_ERZ508505 | MGnify/ENA primary metagenome ERZ508505 (study PRJEB26176, sample SAMN06267871) | marine metagenome | isolation source: Saanich Inlet, British Columbia, Canada | place: Pacific...
AATCCTTCAGGTTAGGAATATCAAGCGTCATGCGGCGTTCTCCCAATTGAGGATCATTTTCAAACAGGACGCATCATCAAAGGCTGTTGGATAAGCCTCCTGAGCAGAACTGGCTGGCACATTATGTGTGATCAGGTCGGATAGGCTCAGCGCGCCATGATCGATCAGGTCGCGCGTCGCCACGAGGTCGTCGCGGGTCCATTCGGCTGCGATGCGGAAACGGGCCTCCCGCATGAAAGCGGGTGGAAAGGCAAAGCTCAGGGGCTCGGCATAAAAGCCTGCCAGAACGATCTCGCCGCCCTTGGCCAAGCGCCCGATAAAACTGTCCAGCAGCGAAGACACGCCCGAGGCATCATAGATGCAATTATAATCGCGGCGCTCGTCATGATCGGGGTGGATAACCTCATATCCCGCCGCGCCAGTTGCACGGTCTGGGTCAATCTCCCACACGGTCGGAGGCTTGCCACCAGCCGCAATGGTCAGACGCGCCAGAAGGCGTCCGAAAACGCCATGGCCGACAATCAATTCGGGCAATTTTTTATCAAGCCCAGCCATCGCATGACGGGCCGTTGCGGCCAAAGCAAGCAAAGCACCTTCGGCCTGAAGCGCGCTATCGATTCGAACAACGCGATCGGCACCCGTGACCAAAGTCGCCGCGGCACCACCGAACAGGCCCTTCACATCGCTGTAGCAATTCGCACCCGGAACAAAGACGCGATCACCAGTTTTGAAACCCGTATTCGCACCCGCCTCGACCACTTCGCCAGCGGATTCGTACCCAGGCACAAGCGGATAACCCATGCCAGGAAATGGGGGCATTTCCCCTGAATAGAAAAGCTTTTCGGTACCTGTGGAAATTCCGGAATGGCTAACTTGAACAATCAGGTCATCTGCCATGGGGTCATTCAACTGAACGTCGCCGACGCCTAGTTTTTTTGGACCCTCCAATATGACAGCGCTTGTTTGCACTTTATGTTCCATCCCTCAATTACGCGCCTGTCTGATGAACTGACAGATTGTCGCGTTATGTGTCAATCTACCGTTACACTCTAGTATGTCAAATATTATTGACAGATTTGTCTAACTGATTTGACGGTTTGCGCGCTGTTACCACTCGGGTAATGAAGGGGCGGTCTGTTGCTCTTTGGGAAATATCGGCAAAGCCAACTTCGCTGAGCAGCTGTGAAATCCGATCAGCCGAGCGGACACAGCCCGTGCGCATGGCCATGCAATACAGGGCAAAATAGGCATCTGCCGTGCGATCAGGTTTGGAACCGCCCGACATCGGTTCAGAAATGATAAGGCTGCCATTCTCTGGCAAAGCCTTGAAAACCTTGGCTAGTAATCCACGAACGGTATCGTCCTGATGGTCGTATAGAACGCGCACCAAACTGATGGTGCTTGCCCCTTCGGGAATCGAATCCTCGCGGAAACTGCCCGTTGTAATGCTGGCGCGATCCGCCAAACCCTCGCGCTCGAACCGCGCTTGCGCATGGGGGGCGACCTCGGGCAAATCGAATAATTGCAGCGCAAGATCGGGATAGCTGGCACCGACAGCCGAAAGAAATGCGCCCGTTCCGCCCCCGATATCGAGCAGTTTCCCACAAGAAGAAAGATCTACCGCCTTCAATGTTTCCTCGGCCACCAAGACCTGACTATCGGACATAAGCTGGGAATAGGTTTGCGCGATTTCAGGGTCCACATCGCCCGCCGCACCGAAGACATAAGGCCAGAACCCCGCGAGTTCGGTATCCGTCTCACCCCGAAAGAATGCCACTGGATCCCGCAGGTCACGGTAGAGAACATCGTGGTGCAAAATCATCTCGCGCAGGCCAGGCACGCCAGGCACCGCGGCACCCAATCGGGCCAGCGCGAATTTGGCGTCTTTGCTCCGCTTGAGCAGGCCTAAAGCAGCAGCAGCTTGGCACAGCACCTCCATTCGGCGCTGCGGCACATCACATCTCAACGCCAGATCAGCCGCGCTGCGCGGGCCTGCCTTGAGATGCGTTGCAAGGTCAAAAGCCACAAAGGCTTGCAGGGTTTGCGAATAGGAAAACCCTGCCACCAGATCGAACAGTTTTTCACCATCGCGGCGCGCAAGATATTTCACCAAAGGAAAGCGTGCAGCCCAAGATTGGAACCTGCGAGACCCTGCTAAGCTATTGCGCCATTGTTGAAATTTCTCGAAGAGGTCACCGCCTCTATTGCCCGGATACTCAGTCAGACCCATGGTTATTCTGCCGCATATCTTGCGGGCAGAACGGGCGTCAGCCGCTCGGCATAGACGCGCACCATTTCGCAAAGTGCAGCCTCGCCGGGGCAAGATGGAATCGATGAAATCGCACCTGAAAGAATATCTTCCAAACGGCTGATCGCGCCACGAACGCCTAATTCGGTGACCGCATTGGGTCGGCCATTGATCTCATCCTGTTGCGCAGGTTTGCCGAGCTTTTCTTCATCATAGAGCGCATCGCGCAAGTCATCGGCGACCTGAAAGGCCTCACCGATTCGAGCGCCAAGTTCTCGCCACGGCTCAGGATCCTCGCCTGCGGCAGCGGCCCCCATGCACGTGGCCGCGGTAAACAGAGCCCCCGTTTTGGCGCGGTGATAAGCGGACAGATCAATCTTGCTTTCGCTCTCCCAGCCTTGGCCCGCACAAATGCCACCGGGCATACCCGTGCTGGCGCCTAGAATACGCATCAATGCAATCGCACGCTTGGGGTCGGTTGTGGCGGCACGCGCCAGAACTTCGAAGGCCATTATTATCAGGGAATCGCCTGCAAGAACGGCAAGCGGCTCGGAATAGGCGCGATGCACCGAAGGCTTGCCACGCCGAATATCGGCATTGTCGAAGCAGGGCAGGTCATCATGCACAAGGCTCGCGCAATGGATCAACTCAATCGAGATCGCAGCCGCATCTGCCAAAACTGGGTTCGGATCCCCGCAGGCCTTAGCCACGGAGAGTGAAATCGTAGGACGAATGCGGGCGCCGCCGGGGCTGACCGAATACTCCAAAGCCGAGGCCAACTTTGCGGGCGTCGATCCCTGCTGGCCTGATGCGATGGCTGCGCTCAGCGCGGTTTCTATACGGGCCTTCAGGGGCATGTTGCCTCCAGAAATGAGAGAATAGGCGATCGGAATCCGCCCCATACTGTAAATTACACTGGACAGTGTGTGCCCTTCTGTCAACTATATGTGTCAACTAATCTTTACAGATGGGGAGGGCTCTTTTGCCCATAAGACCGAAAAACGCGGTCGTTATAGGAGCTGGTATCGCCGGATTATCGGCGGCTTTGCGCTTGGCCCATGCGGGTTTGCAAGTGCGGGTCATTGATTTGCATGACCAGCCCGGCGGTAAGATGCGCACGGTTCCATCTGATGCAGGGCCTGTAGATGCAGGGCCAACGGTCATGACCATGCGCCATGTCTTCGAGACGCTTTTTGAAGATATTGGCGAACAGCTATCCGATCATGTGACCCTTCACCGCGAAGAGACCCTCGCGCGGCATTTTTGGCCCGATGGCAGCAGGCTTGATCTTTTCGATGACCCCGAGAAATCAGCCAGTGCGATTGGCGATTTCGCAGGCGACCGGTCCGAGCGCGAGTTTCGCCAGTTCCAATCAAAGGCGCGCGCGTTGTTTGACGGGTTTGAACAGCCGATGATGATGGCGGCCAGCCCGTCCTTTGCGGGATTGGTGCGCCATGTCGTGACCCGCCCAAATCTGGCGCGGCTGATGGCTCCGGGAAAAACACTCGCGCGCGCGCTTGCACAGCAATTCAGCGACCCGCGCCTACGACAGCTTTTTGGGCGGTATGCAACTTATGTCGGCGGCTCTCCCTATCAAAGCCCCAGCCTGCTCTCGCTGATCTGGGAGTCTGAGGCGCGTGGTGTTTGGCGGGTTGAGGGCGGGATGCATAAGCTTGCCCAAGCGATGCACGATCTGGCGAAGGCGCGCGGCGCGGAATTTCATTTCGGGATCGCTGCTTCGCGGATCGAAAAGCAAGGCAGTGCCGTCAGCGCGGTTCACCTGAGCGATGGCCGCAAACTGCCCGCTGATCTGGTGGTCTTCAACGGTGACCCCCGCGCCTTGGCCCAAGGGTTTTTGGGCGAGGCCGCCACCAGCACCATTCCCGCCGATAGCGTGGAGCCACGCAGCCTGTCTGCTTGGGTCTGGAGTTTTGCAGCCAAACCATCTGGCGTTGATCTGGCCCATCACAATGTCTTTTTCGGGCAGGACCCCCGCAGTGAGTTCGACCCGATCAAACAGGGCAAGATGCCCGAAGATCCGACGCTTTATATCTGCGCGCAAGATCGTGGAGGCGATACGCCCTCAGGTCTTGAGCGATTTGAGATTATCATGAATGCACCGGCCAATATGCCGGGCTCGCAGGAGGAGATTGACCTATGTCGAGCCACGACTTTCCCGATTTTGCGCCAAAGGGGGCTGGCCTTCTCGGAGGAGCCACCCGATCACGCACTGAGCACGCCCGCGATCTTCAACAGCCTGTTTCCCGCATCGGGCGGATCCCTTTACGGGCTGAGCCCACATGGAATGATGGCCGCCTTCAAACGTCCCACGGTGCGCAGCTCTCTCAAGGGTCTGTATCTGGCGGGGGGCGGGGTCCATCCGGGGGCGGGGATTCCGATGGCTTGTCTCTCAGGGCAGCATGCGGCCGCGGCGATCTTGAGCGACCTAACTTCAACCTCAATGTCCCCGAAGATGGCTACGCGTGGTGGTATGTCGACGGCATAAGCCATGATGGCAGCAAAGCCATTTCGATCATCGGGTTTATCGGCTCGGTGTTTTCGCCTTGGTATCGCTGGTCAGGGCGAAAGAACCCCGCAAATCACTGCTGCCTGAATGTCGTCACCTATGGGCGTGGTGGGCGCTGGACAATGACAGATCGGGGCGAAGACGCACTTGATCTCAGCGATGATACTTTGCAGATCGGTCCGTCCTCAATGCATTGGGATGGCGATAAACTAATCGTCGATATCAATGAGATCAGCACCCCCCATGCACAAGCGATCCGTGGAACGGTCACGATAAGACCCTCTGCCATTACAGGCATTGAACTGCCGCTGACCGAAGATGGCGCCCATATCTGGCGGCCTTTCGGCCCCGTCTCGGATATCGAGGTTGAGCTCAACAGATCGGGTTGGGATTGGTCTGGGCATGGCTATTTCGATGCCAATTTCGGCACCCGTGCCCTAGAGGCCGATTTCGATTATTGGACATGGGGCCGCTTTCCAACATCCAAAGGAGCTGCCTGTTTCTATGATGCCGCAAGGCGGGACGGTTCCGAGCTTGCAGCCGCCATCCGCTTTGACAAAACGGGGCAGGCGCAAGCCATGGAAGCCCCGCCCAAAGCCAAGATTTCCCGCCCGTTTTGGGGTGTGCGCCGCGAAACCCGCGCAGATGGCGGATTTCTGCCGAGGCAGGTCAAGGCCATGCTGGATGCACCATTCTACAACCGTTCAGCCGTCAAAACGCGCATAAATGGCGAAGAAAGCATAGGTGTTCATGAAGCCCTTGATCTGACGCGGTTCAGGAAGTCATGGTTGATGCCAATGCTGGCGGTGCGGGTGCCACGTCGGAAAAATTGGCCCCTCTAGCGGTTGTTCCGAGACTCTGCCCCGTCCATATAGAGTGAAATGATGGAGGCGATATGAGTTCCAACGAATTTCCCGGTTGGCATGGCACGACAATTATCGGTGTGCGCAAGGGCGGCGAGGTTGTGGTGGCCGGAGACGGACAGGTCAGCCTCGGTCAAACCGTCATCAAAGGCACTGCGCGCAAGGTGCGGCGGCTCAGCCCCGGTGGCTATGATGTCGTGGCTGGTTTTGCCGGATCAACAGCGGATGCCTTCACATTGCTGGAGCGCCTTGAGGCAAAGCTCGAGGCCTCACCCGGACAATTGCAGCGCGCCAGCGTGGAATTGGCCAAGGATTGGCGCACCGATAAATACCTCCAGAAACTCGAAGCGATGCTGATCGTGACCGATGGAACCGATCTTTTCGTCATCACGGGGGCGGGCGATGTGCTTGAACCCGAACATGGGATTGCCGCGATTGGATCAGGCGGGAATTTTGCACTGGCCGCCGCGCGCGCCCTGATCGATGGCGATTATTCCGCCGAGGATATCGCGCGCAAAGCCATGGGAATTGCCGCTGATATCTGTGTCTATACCAATGGAAACCTGACTATTGAAAGGATCAGCCATGACTGACATCACCCGTGACGATATTCGCGCAGCGGTTGGTGCAGGTATGATGAGCGAAGCGCAGGCCGCCTCACTGTTATCACTGGCTGATACGCGGCGTGGTGTGCGTTCCCATATGTCGGGGCTTGATGAACCCTTTGAGTTGTTCCGTGGCTTCAACGAGATTTTCATCGTTGTCGGCATGGCCATTCTTTATATGGGATGGGCGGGCCTGACAGGCCTGTCGATCTTGGCGCTTGAGCAAGGCTATAGCCGCGCCTTGGGCTTTTCTGTGATTGGCATGATCGCCTCGGTTCTATTGGCGCGGTATTTCACGCTGACACGCAGAATGGTGGCCCCCTCCATCGCGCTGGTGATCTTTTTCGCGCTGAATGCTGTGCAATTCTCGGTGGCTCTGGCTGCTGCTTTCGATGTGGAATTTGGCGGTATTTTCATAACCATTGGCTTGGTGGGAACCGCACTTCTTTGTGGGTATTACCTCTGGTTCCGCGTCCCCTTTGCGGCCGCGCTGATTGCGATCGGGGTGTTCGTTACGCTGTTCAGCCTTCTTGGCAATCTCGACCAAAACCAGCAGGATATATCTGATCTGTTCTTGCTGACGGCAGATGGGCCTTTTGCCTTGGTCACCATCCTTGTCGGCATCGCGACCTTTGCTGTGGCCATGCGTTTTGACATGAGCGATCCGCATCGTCTGACCCGCCGCTCGGCCACGGGCTTCTGGCTGCATGTGATCGCGGCACCCGCCATCGTGAACACCGTGGCGCTTTCGCTGCTTGATATTGATACCTTCGCCACGCAAATGCTGCTGATTGCCTTTATTGGTTTCATCGCTTTGATGGCGATTGTGATTGATCGGCGTTCCTTCCTCGTCTCGGGTGTGGGGTATATCGTGGCGCTCTCGATCACTTTGATGGAGGGCCAAGCCTTTACGGTGATCCTCATTCTTGGCATGGGATTGATCACGCTTGGCGCAAAATGGGAGGCCATTCGCGGCTCCATCATGCGCCGCTTGCCCGATTTCAAAGGCAAGGACCGCCTTCCACCATGGGCCGCAATCGAAACACCTCAGGAGATATCCTCGTGACTGATCTAACCCCCCGCGAGATTGTCTCGGAACTTGATCGCTTCATCATCGGCCAGAATGACGCCAAACGCGCCGTGGCCGTAGCGCTTCGAAATCGTTGGCGGCGCAAGCAGCTTGGCGATGATCTGCGCGATGAGGTCTATCCCAAAAACATCCTGATGATCGGCCCCACAGGTGTCGGCAAAACCGAGATCAGCCGCCGCTTGGCCAAGCTGGCTCGTGCGCCTTTCATCAAGGTTGAAGCTACAAAGTTCACCGAAGTGGGCTATGTCGGGCGTGATGTCGAACAGATCATTCGCGATCTGGTCGATGCCGCGCTGATCATGGTGCGCGAACATATGCGCGAAGAGGTTAAGGCCAACGCCCATACCGCTGCAGAAGATCGCGTGATCGAAGCTTTGGCAGGCGAGGATGCGCGCGATCAAACCCGCGAGATGTTCCGCCGCAAACTCCGCTCGGGCGAGCTGGACGACACCATTATCGAATTGGAGTTTGCCGATACCAGCAACCCGATGCCAATGTTCGAAATTCCCGGCCAACCCGGCGGTATGGGGGGAATGGGCGGTATGCCCGGTGGCATGAATTTGGGTGATCTCTTTGGCAAAGCCTTTGGTGGCCGCAAAACCCGCAAAAAATTGAGTGTTGCTGCCAGCTATGAACTGCTGATCGAGGAAGAAGCTGATAATCTTCTCGACCAAGAAGCGGTCAACCGCGAAGCCATTAATGCGGTTGAGCAAAGCGGCATCGTGTTCCTTGATGAAATCGACAAGGTCGCGGCGCGCTCGGATGCGCGCGGGGCCGATGTCAGCCGCGAAGGGGTTCAGCGTGATCTTCTGCCATTGATCGAAGGCACCACTGTTTCAACGAAATACGGGCCTGTCAAAACCGACCATATCCTCTTCATTGCCTCTGGCGCATTCCACATCGCCAAGCCGTCTGATCTGTTGCCCGAACTCCAAGGTCGCCTTCCGATCCGCGTTGAATTGCGCGCTTTGACCGAAGGGGATTTTGTTCGCATTCTCACAGAGACCGACAACGCCCTGACGCGCCAATACACCGCCTTGATGCAAACCGAGGAAGTTGGCGTCAGCTTTACCGAAGACGGGATCGCGGCACTCGCTAGAATTGCCGCCGAGGTAAATCAAACCGTCGAGAATATCGGCGCGCGGCGGCTTTATACTGTTCTGGAACGTGTGTTCGAGGAGCTGAGTTTCTCAGCCCCTGATCGTTCAGGCGAAGATGTGGTTGTAGATGCCAGTTTCGTGGAGGAGCATTTGGGCGCTTTGATGAGTTCTGCTGATCTCAGCCGCTACGTCCTCTAGAACTTCGCGCTTCCCCGCATCAGCGGGACTTCTTGAGATAGACATAATAAGCCCCGCTTCCGCCATGGCGGAGGTGGGATTCCCGTACATTCAGAACCATGCGGCCCAAGGGCGGGGCTTTTAGCCAAGTCGGAACATTATGTTTCAAAACGCCACGCCGAACGGGCATCGGGCCATCATCGGCACGGTCTTTGCCCTTGCCTGTGATGACCAGAACCAGCCGCAAACCGCGTTCATGCGCTTCAAAAATGAAACTGGTCAGCGCAGGATGCGCCTCGGCGACTGTCATGCCATGCAGATCAATCCGCGCTTCGGGCTTAAGTTTGCCACGCAACATCTTCCCATGGGTTCGGTGATCCATCCGAAGCGGATCTTTCGCAACGCTTTCCGAAATCGACGGCGTCAGAACATGGCCGCTCAAACCTGATTTGGCCTTCGCCCCAAGTTGAAAAGGCTCAATCGGTTTGGCGGTTGTCTTGGGCTTTGGCTTGTCGAAAATCTCTTTCGGTGGCGTTTCGATCTTCGCGGGGCGGCTGTTTAAAGGGGTGGCCGTCTTGGCAACGCGCGCCCAAAGGTCCCGATCATCAGGAGTTAGGCCCTTTTTTCTGCGCCCAGCCATTCCTCAGACATCCGTGGCAATGCGATGCGCGATTTCAATCGGAAGCAGGGTGATCATGCGCCCAGGATCACGGATGCGCCCTGCAACATCGCCCGCGTCATCGCCAGAGCCATAGAAAATATCAGCGCGTTGCGGCCCACGAATGGCGCTGCCCGTATCTTGGGCCACCATCAATCGCCGCATCGGGGCAAGCCCGCCTTTCTCGATCCAGACAGGCGCGCCCAGCGGCGTGAATTCGGGATCAACAGCGATGGTCCTCTCGGTTGTGATCGAACGGTTCATCGCACCAAGGGGGCCATCCGATGGATCATCAATCTCGACTTCACGGAAGAAAACGTAAGAATCGTTATGATGCAGCAATTCGCGGCCAAGCCGCGGGTTGCGGCGCACCCAATTGCGGATCACCTGCGCGGAGACCTGATGCGGTTCATACACCCCGCGCCGCACCAATTCCTGACCGATCGAGCTGTATTGATGCCCGTTTCTGCCGCCATAGCCGACACGGATGAACGCCCCGTTATCAAGGCGAACACGGCCAGAGCCTTGGATTTGCAAGAAGAACACCTCAACAGGGTCATCAATCCAAGCAATCTCCAAGCCACGGCCATCCAGAACGCCGCTTTCCTCAATCTCTTGTCTTGTGCGCCAGATACCGCTGACTTCGGGCGGCAAGCGGTAGATCGGGTATTGATAAGGCCCATGCCTACGCAGCGATCCGCGCAATTCCGGCTCGTAATATCCTGTGAACAAGGCGGGGCTATCGCCACCTGTAATCACAGGGCGAAAGAACAGCTCAAAAAAACTGCGGGCATGCTCCAACGGATGGTTGATTGCCACGGCACATAGGGTTGCCCATTCCGGCTCATCCAGATCGCGACATGTATTTAGGAAAACGGAAAGGGCCGCGGCATGATCATCCTCGGCCCAGCCTTCGAGGTCCCGAAACTCAAGAAGATGCGCTTCAGGCTCGGCCACGGCAGGTGTTCCTAAACAAACAAGCGCAACGAGCGCGGTTTTCCAAACGCTCGTCGCCATAGATCATTCGCCAGTGGCGACCAATACCCAGTTCGGGTCAGAGGACCCCATGCTGCGCGCAAAGGTCCAAACATCACGCTGGCGCTTGATCTCATTGGGGTCACCTTCGACAATCTCGCCATCCGCATTGCGTACAACCGAAGTGAGTTCAGCCATGAGGCGAACCGAAATTTCGCCCTCTTTGGTTGCAGCATCAAATGTTGCATCGGCCAGAGCCAATTCACGAATGCCAACAAAGCTGGCTTCGATGGTCAGGCCCTGTTCTTCGCGGGCCTGAATGACGGACTCGAATGTTTCCATCACGTCATCGGCAAGGAAGGGCTTCAAACCATCCACATCGCCATTCTCGAAGGCCATCAGGATCATCTCATAGGCACTGCGCGCACCGCCCAAGAATTCACTGACCGAGAAACTAGGCTCGGCCGATTTCATCGCGGCGAGCGCTTTGGCTGCATCACTTCCATCTTCGACATGGTCGGTGATATCGCGATCAGGCCCGCCTTCGATGACATCAAAGTCACGCTTGGTCTTGGACCGTGTCGACGCCTGAGCGGCTGGTGGTTTTTCAAAACCTTCCCGCGTTCCAAGAACGCTGCGCAAACGCAAAATCAGGAAGATCGCAATACCTGCCAGAACAAGGAGAGAAAGCAGTGAAGAGTTCATAAATTGGCCCTCAAATGGGTCTTGGGGTTTTTTGTTGATCGTCTGAGACATATGTAGGCACGAGGCACGCTCAAGTCCATCTTTCCCGCAGCGATGTCGCACCCGTTTATGCATTGAGGTAGCAATATGTGGCTCTTTCTCGCTTTCCTGACAGTCCCTTTGATCGAAATCGGGCTTTTTATCACGGTTGGTGAGGCGATCGGGCTATGGCCGACCTTGGGAATTGTCATTCTGACTGCTGTTATCGGAACAGCACTGGTGCGTTCTCAAGGGGCGATGGCATTGAACAACCTTCGCGGCAGTTTCAACCAGCTCAATGACCCGACGGAACATCTGGCCCATGGCGCGATGATCATTTTCTCAGGCGCTTTGCTACTAACACCCGGTTTCTTCACCGATGCCGTGGGTTTTGCGCTGCTAGTGCCGCCTGTCAGGTCTTTCATTTTCCGAGAGCTGCGCAAGCGCATCAAGGTTCAATCCTTCATGTCAGAAAGCCAGCATCGCACACAAAACACAGCCCAGACGGGCGAAGTGATCGACGAGACGGGCGAAATCATTGATCCGCCACGCAATGGGCCTTCGGGCTGGACGCGGCATTGAGGCTTTCCCGTCAAACTGCTACACCGCCCCGAACAATTTTTACCGGAGAGTTTCATGGCCGAGAATACTTCTGACGCCACCAATGGCGCAGGCCAAGCCGCACCCGTTATGCCGAAGATGCAAATCCTCGGGCAATTCGTGCGCGATCTATCATTTGAAAACGTAGCCGCCCAAAAAGCGGTTCAGGGTGCAACGCAGCCTGATGTGCAGGTTCGTGTCGGTTTGGACGCGCGCAAGCGCCCAACAGAAAACCAGTATGACGTCATTGTTAAGCTGAATGTTGATGCAAAAACCAAAGGCGACACGCCTGAACCGATCTTTCTGATCGAGTTGGATTACGCCGGAATTTTCCACATCGAAAACGTCCCCGAAGCGCAAATTCAGCCATTTTTGATGATTGAATGCCCACGGATGCTGTTCCCCTTCATTCGCCGCATCGTCTCGGATGTGACACGCGATGGCGGGTATTTGCCGCTGAACCTCGAGACGATCGATTTCGTATCGATCTATCGCAATGAGGTTGCAAAACAGATGGCCAATAAAAAGCCAGACGCCTAAAGCGCCTTAGCTATAGGTTTTCCACAAAGCACCGTCGCCCAAGCCCTCGATGAAATCGGCATGGGCGGCGGTTTCTTCTTCTGTGATCCGTGATTTCAGCGCTTGCGGGCGTGGAAATGCACGCCACGCGCTGCTTTCACCCGATTTTGACGTATTTCCACCTGACATGGACAGCGCAAAATCAGGTTGTTTGCCGCCGATCAGCTCAAGATAAACTTCTGCGAGGATTTCCGAGTCGAGCAAGGCACCGTGTTTCTCACGCATGGAGTTATCGACACCGAACCGTCTGCACAGCGCATCAAGCGAGGCGGGCGAGCCCGGAAATTTGCGGCGCGCAATCATCAAAGTGTCAATCGCGCGGTCATTGGGTATCAAAGGTTTCTTGACCCAGCCAAGCTCGGCATTGAGAAATTTCATGTCGAAAGCGGCGTTATGGATCACCAATTTTGCATCTTCGATGAAATCCAGAAAATCCTGCGCAACAGTCTCGAATAAGGGTTTATCAGCCAGAAACTCATCACCAAGACCATGCACATTGAAGGCCTCGACAGGCACCGATCGCTGCGGGTTGATATACTGGTGATAGACCCGCCCAGTTGCGACATGGTTCCACAATTCAATCGCCCCGATTTCGACCAAACGGTGACCTTCGTTTGGTTCAAAACCTGTGGTCTCGGTATCTAGCACGATCTCACGCATGGGGTTCTCCGGTCAGCTTTGCGATCAAGGTTTTCACATCTGCACGGGTTTGTTCAAGCTCTCGCGTCTCGATAACGAAATCAGCGCGTTTGCGCTTTTCAGCATCGGGCATCTGACGGGCGAGAATGTTTTCAAACATCTCGGGCGTCATTGTATCGCGTTCCAGCACACGCGCGCGTTGGATGTCCGCATGAACTGAGACGACGAGGACACCGTCCATTCTTGCATCCCCACCCGTTTCAAACAGCAGCGGAATATCCAGAACCACCAGACCCGCCGATTTATGGCTTTCAAGAAATGCCGCTCGGTCTTGGGCGACCAAGGGATGCACGATTTCTTCGAGGATTTTCAGAGCGTCAGGTTCTTCAGCGATCCAGCGCTTCAACTCGG
>ENA-OUOG01003971-OUOG01003971.1-marine-metagenome-genome-assembly--contig:-NODE-3971-length-13187-cov-5.075439_pt1 | contig 13187 bp, 5 predicted proteins | sample MGYA00248635_ERZ508505 | MGnify/ENA primary metagenome ERZ508505 (study PRJEB26176, sample SAMN06267871) | marine metagenome | isolation source: Saanich Inlet, British Columbia, Canada | place: Pacific...
GAGTTTGAAATCGCAGGTTGCCAAGACAGCACGGCTTGCAACTACAACGCTGACGCCACCGACGAGGACGGCTCTTGCACCTACGCTGAAGCTGGCTACGACTGCGACGGCAACTGCATCAATGATGCAGACGGCGACGGCATCTGCGACGAACAGGAGGCCGCTGGCTGCACTGACGTTGGAGCCTGCAACTACGATGCGGCAGCAGAAAACGACAACGGAACGTGTGAATACACGAGTTGTTCCGGTTGTGCAATTCAACAAGCGTGCAACTACGATCCTAGCGCGACCATCAACGACATCGCGTCGTGTGTGTTCATCGCGGCAAGCTACCTCGATTGCGATGGCAACTGCTTGAACGATGCGGATGGTGATGGAATTTGTGATGAAAACGAGCCACCAGTCATCTTCGGATGCACGGACGCGACTGCACTCAACTACAACCCCATCGCAAACACCGATAACGGCACGTGCGTAGCCGACGTCGCTGGATGCGTCATCCCGTCTGCTTGCAACTATGATCCCAATGCAACGAGCTATGACGGGTCTTGCGAGTTCAGCTCTTGTGTGGGTTGCACCAACCAAAACGCCTGCAACTTCAACCCTGACGCAACGATTGCAGCGAACAGCCTGTGCACCTTCCCCAGCTCCACCGTTGTGGATTGCGAAGGCAATTGCATCAACGACACCGACGGGGATGGGGTTTGCGATGAATTGGAAATCTTCGGATGCACCGATTCTGCAGCGAACAATTTCAACCAATACGCTACGGAAGACAACGGTTCTTGCTTGTTCTTGACCGGAGGCTGCGTACTTCCCTTTGCCTGCAATTACGATCCTCAAGCGGACTACCTCATCTTCTCGATGTGCGACTTGAACTTCCCTTGCAGTTCAGGTTTGGCTCCACAAGGTCCTGCAACGGCAGCAATGAACCCCATTTGCAATCAGCCCGGGGCATGCAACTACCTTGAAGAAGGTGATTGCGTCTACTCAGCTGAGTGCATCGAAGCGGTGACTGGCTGCATGGATCCATCAGCTTGCGACTACGACTCGAGCTCTGTGTTCCCCGCACTGTGTGACTACATCTCTTGCCAAGGTTGCACCACGGAAACGGCGTGCAACTTCGACCCATCGGCGACCATTGCAAATGGCTCATGTGAGTTTGATAGCTGTGCTGGTTGCACCGACGAATCGGCAGCGAACTACGATGCAGAGGCAACCATTGACGATGGGTCCTGCGCATTCCCCGGTTGCATCATCCCAGGAGCATGCAACTACGATCCGGCGGCCAACGTCTCTGACGACTCGTGCGACTTCGAATCTTGCTTGGGTTGCACCAACCCGAATGCGTGCAATTACGATGCCGATGCGATTTACAACAGCGGCTGCGAATTCACGTCGTGCGTTGGATGCACGGACCCAACTGCTGACAACTACGAAGCTGGCAACACCATTGACAATGGAAGCTGCATCTTCAGTGGCTGCACCGTTCCCGCTGCTTGCAATTACGACGCCGCCGCCAATTCAGATGACGGCAACTGCGAATACACCTCATGCGTCGGCTGTGGTGATGTTACCGCGTGCAATTACGACGCTGGTGCCACCATTTCGGATGCGTTGGAGTGCGAGTATCCGTTCGTTGGGTTCGACTGCAACGGCGAATGCTTGGACGACAACGGCAACGGGGTATGTGACTACATCGACGCCATCAACGTGGACGGATCGAGCTTCTGCGGAGAAGGCACGATTTGGGATGAAGCTACCCAAACCTGTGTCTCGATTCCTACGTGTGAAGGTGACTTCAACGGAGACGGTTTGATCCAACTTGAAGACCTGCTTGACTTCCTCTTCATCTACGGCACGTCCTGCGAGAATTGAGGCCCCGTAAGGTCACGCGACTTACTTGATTGCGTTTGCGCCCCCAGTCGATGGACTGGGGGCGCTTTCGTTTCTTGAATTCAGAATCGACGAATCGGTCCGGTATTATACTTGAAACATGCGCTCGATTAACCCTTCATTAACAAGCCAATAGACCGAACTCCCCTCCCATTTCAACGCCCTACAAATCTTCGACAATTCCATTCATTTACTCGACGGAATAATTTTTTTTGAGTGACGAACGAGGGAAGTGATGTGATATAGCTGTATATTAGGACTTCCAAATTGCCTGACATGAACCAAACTCATCACTGCGGCATCCGCTGGATGATGCTAGTGGTCCTCTGGTCTTTACCAGTTTACCACCTCTTCGCAACTTCTGCTGAACTGCCCTTGGGGCTTGATGAAGGAGCTTTCTTCAATTCCGAATGCACCGATCCTGACGCGTGCAATTTCGTGGCCTTTTCTGGTCCCGGTTATTGCCTCCAAGTGGACGAGGTGGCGGTACACACTTCTGGAGCGCTCGCGGGTTACACCACTTACCGGGTTTACGCTCTGTGCGAAAATCCAGGCGACTTCGTGAACACCGTCACCGGTGATTCCGACACCCCGCTCAACATCAGCACGACGACGTCGTTTTACCAAAATCCCTTGGGTGCGGACTTGGCTCAGAACATCAACCCGTTGTTGTATCAGAGCTTCCCTGATTTGGCCTATGACTCTTGGCTGACTGTCGGGCTTGAGGCCCCTGAAGTTGCAGCAAATGGGGAAGCTTCGGTCAACACCATCGGCAACGACTGGCTGACGGAATTTTCGGCTGGTGGCAACATCGTCATTGACGATGAGCTCGGCGGCGGCTGGTATGTGGTTCCCGGGTCAACGAATGGAATTGCCGGCGACGATTACCGCGTTTTGTTGGGACAATTCACCACCGATGGCGAATTGTCTGGCGAACTCTACATCCAGTATTTCCCGAATGGCAATCCCGCTGATTTCATTCGCGTAAGCAAGAACTTTTCCGATGCTTGCATAGGCCCTGTCATCACCGCGGGTTGCACCTACGCTGACGCAGGATACGATTGCGACGGCGCCTGCCTCAACGATTCCGATGGGGATGGAGTTTGCGATGAATTTGAGGTGGTAGGATGCCAAGACGAAACGGCATGCAACTACGTCGAAGGTTCTACCGAGCCCGAAATGTGCACCTACCCGGAAGTCCATTACACCTGTGAAGGTTCCTGCATCAACGACGCAGACGGAGATGGAGTTTGTGATGAATTTGAAATCACAGGCTGCCAAGACGCTGGGGCATGCAACTACGACGATGCAGCCACGGATGCTGGCACGTGCTCCTATGCGAGCGCAGGCTTTGACTGCGATGGCAACTGCCTCGAAGATGCGGACAACGATGGCATTTGCGATCAGTTTGAAGTGGTGGGGTGCCAAGATGCCAACGCATGCAACTACGACAACCAAGCGACCGATGCTGGGGATTGCACGTTCGCAGCAGAAGGATACGATTGCAACGGCAACTGCATCAGCGATGCGGACTTGGACGGCATTTGCGACGAATTCGAGTTGGCTGGCTGCGACGATCCTGCTGCAAACAACTACGATTCAGCTGCAACAGATAATGACGGAAGTTGCGACTATCCGACTTGCAACGACGAGGCCGCATGCAACTACGAGCCATGGGAAGGCCCCGGGTATTGCGTTTCTGTCGAACCTTACATGGTGCACACTGGAACGACGGGGGCTCCAGCGCTCGCGGGACAAACCACTTACCGCATCTATGCCGTGTGCGAAAATGCGGACGACTTCGTGTCTTCTGTCTCTGGGGACGCCACGTTCCCGACGAATGTTTCAACGACCACGTCGTTCTATCAGGATCCATTTGGAGCCAACGTCGGCTCCAACGTGAACCCTGCACTTTTCTCAACGTTCCCGGACCTGAAGTACGATAGCTGGGTTACTATCGGCTTGATCGGTCCACCCAATTCTAGTTCCGGTGAGGGAGCCGTCAACACAGCGGGAAGCTCCTGGCTGCCCAATTTCGAACAAGGAGGCAATTTGGAAATCTCCGACGCCCTCGGCGGCTCGTGGTTTGTCGTGAACGGCAGCACCAATGGAGTTGCTGGCGACGATGGAAAGGTCTTGCTAGGCCAATTCACCACCGATGGCGACCTCACCGGACAACTTTACTTGCAGTTCTTCCAAAACGGCAGCCCAGCGCAAGAATTGCGCACCATGGTCAATTTGGAAGATGCTTGCTCGCCGCTTGACTTCGACGCTTGCACCTACCCGGAATTGGGTTACGATTGTGCAGGCGTCTGCTTGAACGATGCGGACCAAGACGGGGTTTGCGATGAATTCGAAATCGAGGGTTGCACGGACGATCAAGCTTGCAACTTCGATGCCAATGCCACCGAAGACAATTCAACCTGCACTTACCCAGAAGCAGGCTACGATTGCGACGGTCAATGCCTCAACGACGCCGACGGTGACACCGTGTGCGACGAATTCGAAATCGCAGGATGCCAAGATGAAGCAGCCTGCAACTTCAACCCAGAAGCTACCGATGCCGACACCAGCTGCACCTACCCTGAAAGCGGTTACGATTGTGCGAGCAATTGCCTGAATGACGCAGACAACGACGGTGTTTGCGACGAATTCGAAGTGGCGGGCTGCACGGATGAAACAGCGTGCAATTTCGACGAGGCGGCAACGGATGCAGACGGTTCATGCACCTATGCGGAAGCCGGTTACGATTGTGCGGGCTCCTGCTTGAATGACTCCGACGGAGATGGCGTTTGTAATGAATTTGAAATCGAAGGTTGCCAGGACGAATCCGCCTGCAATTACAACGCCGATGCGACCGATGCAGGAGAATGCATCCAGCCTGCCCCCTTCTCAGATTGCGATGGAAATTGCCTGAACGATGCTGACGGCGATGGTGTTTGCGACGAGTTGGAAGTCAATGGATGCACGGATGAGACGGCGTTCAACTGGAATCCTTACGCCACGGAAGAGGACGGCTCGTGCCTTGAACCGGGATGCAATGATGAATTGGCCTGCAACTACGAGGCATTCAGCTCGGGCTTCTGCTTGAACATTGAAACGGTTGCTGCCCATACCACGGGAGAATTGGCGGGTCTGACCACGTACCGAGTTTACGTTACGCTTTCGAACCCGGATGACTTCGTAAGTGCCGTTTTGGGTGACGCAGACTTCCCGATTGCCGTGACCACCACCACGAGTTTTTACCAAAACCCGTTTGGTGCAGCGGTAGCATCCTCCATCAATCCCATGTTGGTCAGTGTATTCCCCGAATTGGCTTACGACAGCTGGGTCACCATCGGATTGGACGCACCCGCTAATACGGGAGCAGGAGAAGGAGCAACCAATACGGCCGGAAACAGCTGGATTGCTGCATTCGAATCCGGATCCAGCATTGACATCAGCGATGCCATTGGCGGGGGTTGGTACGCACTCGGCGGGGACGTGAATGCCTTTGCAGGTGACGATTACCGCGTGCTTTTGGGCCAATTCACCACGGACGGAGAATTGGGGGGGGCGTTGCAAGTTCAAATCTTCGAAAACGGCAACCAACAAAGCGCCCAATACGTCACCCTGAACTTGGAAGATGCCTGCTCACCCTATGATGAGTCCGGTTGCACCTACCCAACCGCAATCCTCGATTGCGATGGCAATTGCATCGAAGACGCGGACAACGATGGGGTCTGCGATTCATTGGAAATCTTCGGTTGCGACGATGCTTCGGCTTGCAACTTCGATGATGCCGCTACCGAAAATGACGGATCCTGCACCTATCCCGACGCGGGTTACGACTGCGAAGGCACCTGCATCAACGACGCCGACTTGGACGGCATCTGCGATGAATTTGAAATCGCAGGATGCCAAGACAGCTCGGCATGCAACTACGACGCAGGCGCAACCGATGAAGACGGCTCCTGCTCCTACCCCGTAGCGGGTTACGATTGCGCCGGCAACTGCATCAACGATGCCGACGGCGATACCGTCTGCGACGAGTTCGAAATCGCCGGTTGCCAGGACGACACGGCGTGCAACTACAACGCCGATGCTACGGACGAGGACGGATCATGCACCTATGCTGATGCCGGATACGACTGCGATGGTGTTTGCCTCAACGATGCCGACCTCGATGGGATTTGCGATGAGTTTGAAATCGCGGGCTGCCAAGACGACACGGCATGCAACTACAGCGCGGACGCAACCGACGAGGACGGCTCTTGCACCTACGCCGAAGTCGGTTATGACTGCGATGGGGTTTGCTTGAACGATTCGGACCTCGATGGGGTCTGCGATGAATTCGAAATCGCCGGTTGCCAAGACGATTTGGCTTGCAACTACAACGCGGCCGCTACGGACGAAGACGGCTCCTGCTCTTACCCTGATTCGGGGTACGACTGCGATGGCAACTGCATCAACGATGCGGACGGCGATACCGTTTGTGACGAATTTGAAATTGCGGGTTGCCAAGACGAGACGGCTTGCAACTACGATGCGAATGCCACGGACGAAGACGGCTCCTGCACCTATGCGGAGACCGGGTACGACTGCGACGGAAACTGCATCAACGATGCCGACGGCGACACCGTTTGTGACGAGTTCGAAGTGGCCGGTTGCCAGGACGAAACAGCCTGCAACTTCAACGCAGAAGCGACGGATGAGGACGGTTCGTGCACCTATGCAGAAACCGGGTACGAGTGCGACGGAAACTGCATCAACGATGCGGACGGAGACACCATTTGTGACGAATTCGAAATTGCGGGTTGCCAAGACGAAACGGCTTGCAACTACAACGCGGATGCAACGGACGAGGACGGCTCGTGCTCCTATGCGGAAACCGGTTACGACTGCGACGGAAACTGCCTCAACGATGCGGACGGTGACACCGTTTGTGACGAGTTCGAAGTGACCGGTTGCCAAGACGTCACGGCTTGCAACTACAACGCAGAAGCGACGGACGAAGACGGCTCATGCACCTATGCTGAGGCCGGATACGACTGCGCTGGCAATTGCATCAACGATGCGGACGGCGACACCGTCTGCGACGAGTTCGAGATCCCTGGCTGCCAAGACGACACCGCGTGCAACTACAACGCAGAAGCAACGGACGAGGACGGTTCATGCACCTATGCTGAACAGCATTTGGACTGCTCAGGAAACTGCCTGAATGACACCGATGCGGATGGCGTGTGCGATGAATTTGAAGTGGTAGGCTGCCAAGATGCCACTGCATGCGATTACAATATGGAAGCTACCGATGCGGGAGCATGCACCTACCCTGATCCAGGTTACGACTGCGACGGAGTGTGCCTCGCGGACACCGATGGCGATGGAATTTGCGATGCCAACGAAATTGTTGGATGCCAAATCAACGGTGCCTGCAACTTCAACCCGGATGCAACCGACGCGGGAAGCTGCGACTTCTTCTCCTGCATCGGCTGCACGGATGAAGGTGCTTGCAACTACGCTGAAGGCGCGACGTTTGATGACGGTTCATGCGAGTACCTAAGCTGCGCTGGATGCGGTGATGCTGAGGCCTGTAACTACGAACCCGATGCACAGATCGAAAACAACGACCTCTGCGACTTGCCGCAAATGGGGTACGATTGCGACGGTGCCTGCTTGAACGATGCGGACGGTGATGGCGTTTGTGATGAGTTTGAGATAGTGGGTTGCCAGGACGACATGGCATGCAACTACAATGCAGATGCCACGGACGAAGGCGCGTGCGAATATGCCGAAGCCGGATACGATTGTGACGGAGGTTGCCTGAACGACGCGGATGCCGACGGGATCTGTGACGAGTTCGAAATTCCGGGATGCACCGACGAAACCGCTTGCAACTACGATGCCGAGGCTACGGACCTTGACGACAGCTGCGTGTACGCTGCTGCCGGATACGACTGTGACGGCAGCTGCAACAGCGACCTCGACGGCGACGGGGTGTGCGATGTCGATGAAGTGGCGGGATGCACCTTTGAAGGGGCCTGCAATTACGATGCGACCGCTACCGAAGAAGACGGCACGTGTTTCTTCGCGACACCCATCTACGATTGCAATGGCGATTGCTGGGATGACGCGGACGGCGACGGAATTTGCGACCAATTGGAGGACACGGACTTCAGCTCGCTTTGCGGTCCAGGCACCTTCTGGAGCGACCTGTACAACCAGTGTTTGCCTGTGGAAGACGATTGCCCGTATGATTTGAATAACGATGGTTTGGTCCAATTGCAAGACCTCCTCGATTTCCTCATTTACTACGGAAGTGCCTGCAATTGAAGCCCTCCCTCGACTGAAATCAACTGAACAAGATTTGGGTGTCCCATCGGGGCGCCCATTTTCTTTGACAAACATTCATCTTCACGGTTTGCACAAAGCCGCGAACCTTCGGAAATTGCACCCATGCTCGGTTTTACAATGAACGGATTGCGCTTCGGCATGCTTGTCAGCGCGTTGATGATGGGAAGCGCTGCTTTTGGCCAAGAGCCAGTCATGCCGGAAAGGGTCACGGACCAAGCGCATTGGATCACGAACAATCAATTGTACAGCGTGCTCAGCTTGGACTACCAGGTTGAACCACAACAGGGCTGGCTGGTCATCGCCGATGGGGCCAATCGGTTTTATGTTCAGGCGAATGAAGTGTTCCCGGAGATTCGGATGATGCAGGCCTGGGCGAACACGGTCAACGTGACCGCAGAGGAGATCAACACGTTGAACAGCAAGCTCGTCGGCGGTCGCTTGTTCCTGACTTCGGAGAACAAGGTTCAGCTCGTCTGGGAGCACTCCTACCACGGGTTGAAAATGACGTCAGTCGGACTGTCCCAAAGCATTGAACGCTTCCGAGCAATCCGGGATTCCGTCGTTCAATTGATCGCCGATCTCTAAGCCGACCTGGAGGGCATTGCTGCCCATTTGAGACGGAATGGCTCGCCCCGCACGGGGCTCGTGGCGTGAGCCGTCTACAAAAACAAAGGACCCACCTGACGATGAGTCCTTTGAGGTTGGGGAGATGGAACATGATGCTGAGCGATTGGGTTTACGCACTCCGCAATCGCATCGGTGAAGCATCTATCGCATCATGAACTTGAATATACGAATTTTTATTCAATTCAACGAAGATTTCACCACATCCGACATCAAATACAACAATCGGCTCCACAGGGCATGCGTCATTCGGCTCAAGTCGTGCCACTTCGTAAATAGGTTACGAAGTGGTGTGCTTTGTTTGGTTCGCAATGACCAAAGACCCCTCCCTCCCACCGGTTGACGCATCGTTGGCGTCCCCCCGCTCCATCCGAACTGAATGGCTTGACGCGGATGACGGTTCGCGGTTTTCAGACCAAATTACCCAATCCCTTTCTGCCGCTCGAGCCGCTGAATTGTTGGTACACCAAACGCAACTCGCCCCTGAAGCCGCCAAGATCGCGCAACTCGCATTGGACAATGCTTGGGATTGCTGGTGCAACTTGACCGGGATGGAGGAATGGAATGAGCCTCGAATCCTCGAAGTGTTGCAATCGGGCAGCACCACGTCCCGAGCATTCGCCCTGCAGTGCCGTTTGGACCGGCTGGCAGACCGCGGAGCATTTCCTCGAGTCGAATTGAACTGGGCGAGCGATCAAACCGCCGACGTTCGCTTCCGGCTTCCTCCCCTGCAGAGCCTTGAACAGGCACGATCATGGAAACACGAGTTCGAGCGATTGGAAGGCATTCCGAATTGGCCTGAAATGTTACGGGTATTCGCCCACGAAGAAGTCCGCAAAGTGCGCGCGAACATCGTTCAAATCAAACGAAGCCACTCCCAAGTACAATCCGAACTCGAGGAGTGCATCGCGACATGGGCGGAAGCTACGTGGAGCCTCCTCAACCGCGGTTCTTGGTGCTCCCTTCAAGGCGAAGAATTGCACATCGGGGCAACGCCTGAGGAAGCCATCGCGTCGAAGGCCGCAAGCGGAAGTCATCCGTTTTGGGAATGGACTCACCGAAAGCAACCTCAGATCATTCTGGCCTTGCGACTCATCCGGCCTTCGGCTAGCGGCAAACGGTGGCTCGTTGAAAGTCGTCAAGTGAGCAACGACCTGTTCTCCTCACCTCAAGGTCAAACCGCCTCCACCGCATGGAAACGCACCGTCGACTTGAAAGAGGGATTGAGGAACCACTTCTCAGCCTTGCTTCTGAGGTAAGCCCTGGTTGCTGCCTCACGGAGCTTCAACACCCAATGAAAACGCCCGTAAGTCAATGACTTACGGGCGTTTCAGTGACCCTGTAGGTTGAGGACTCGATGCGCTTCGTTGCACCGAATTGCACCGCGAATCATTGATTGTCACGCTGTTACACGAAATGACAGGTTGAGGCGAAGCAAACGAGTGCATCCGAAAGCAAGCATTGTTTACCCCATTGTTTACCCTGTTTGGAGCGGAATTTGACCTGGCCAGGTGAAATCAAAAACCCTGACATGGCCACTTCGATCAAACCGGTCCTCCGGTTGGACAAAATGAAAGCGGACGGCAAAGCGCCCCTGTTCATCCGCATTACGACGAATCGCCGAACGAGCTACCGTTCAATCGGCATTTCACTCGATCCGAAACATTGGGATGCATCCTCGGGCAGAATCAAAAATGGCCATCCCAATTCGGCGCGTGCGAATCACAAGCTCGCTCAATGTTTGGCCGAGCTGAACAACGCGGTCTATGAGCACGAAATTGCGAAAACTCCGTTCACTCCTTCCCAGGTCTTTACCAATTTAGAAACTCCGCCCTCCCCTCCCCAACTGCTTGAATTCTGCGAGCAGGTCATCAGACGGATGGAACACGCCAACGCTTTTGGGACGGTTAACCGCATGAAAACGGCGGTGAATAAGTTGCGACGGTTTCTGCGCGGCAAAGATGTGCCCATGGCGGACGTGAACGTCAAATGGCTGCGACGTTACGAAGACTTCCTTCGCGTGAAGTGCGAAAATCAAACGAACACCGTGGCCTCGAACATGAAGTTGCTACGAAAAGTGCTGAACGAAGCCCTGGCGGAAGACCTGATCGAGCGGTCGCCCTTTAAGCGGTATTCCATCAAGCATGCGAACACCCATCCCGAATATTTGACCGAGGATGAATTGAGCGCGTTGCAAGCACTGGATTTACCCGCGGGGAGTGTCTTGGAACGCCACCGGGACTTGTATGTGTTCGCGTGCTACGCGGGTGGCATCCGGGTGGGTGACTTACTGCGTTTGGAATGGCGGAATTTCGATGGGGAGCGAATCAAACTGGTCACGATGAAGACCAAGGATGCGCTGAGCATCAAACTGAGTCGAACTGCTTTGGACATCATTGAAAAATTGCCTCCGGCGAGTTCTCCGCAAGATTTTCTGTTCGGGCTTATGCCCAATGATTTGGACCGTAACAGCGCGTATCACATGCACAAGGCTGTCAGCGGGACCACTGCGCACATCAACAAGAACCTGAAGATCCTTGCCGAACGAGCACGCATCGACAAGCGCGTCACCTTCCATACGTCACGGCATACTTGGGCAACGCGGGCGTTGCGAAAAGGGATGCCGATTCAATATGTATCCAAGCTTTTGGGGCACAGCTCGATTCGGATGACCGAGCATTACGTGAAAATTGTGAATTTGGATTTGGACCAAGCCATGGATGTTTTCGATTAGGTTTACTTTGTAACAAACATCGACAAAAGGCACGAACTCCAATGGTGCTTGCGAGCGCGATAGCCGCGTAACATCGATTTAGCAAATCCGCGCGGTCCAGCGCCCAAGATCACAACGAAATGGCCAGAATATTACTAGGATTCACGGAAGACTTGGAAGGCCCGAACGTTAATGACATACAAATCATGAGGACTTGGCGTGAATGGGTTCGGTTGAGGGAGGAATTCGAGAAAACAGAAGCGCTTGAGCGAGAAATAACCAACCAACAAAAAAGCATCTCAAAGCTTGAACTGGCGTACGAACAAGAACACGGCTATGCACCGCAAGAACTGAGTATTGCGTTCAGCGAAACTGAGGATTTAGAGTATCCCATCGCACTTTTTCGACAGATTGCCGTGATGCACCCAATCGATATCGATCGATTCTTGAGCTATCAGTTACATCTTGTTGATGGTGATGAAAAGAATGTGGTCCTCTTCATCCTTCAACTAGAAGAACATGTCATCACAAGATTGCGCCTGTTCCCTTCTGCGAAGTCACACGAGCGGCTGCAAATGGTACTTGACTGGTCGAATAGGGTCAAAGACCGTTTTATACCGTATCAAAAGGAGCTGTATTTCAAGTGGCCAAAACAGGAGCAGCATTTCAACTCGACCATCGAAGTTCAAATGCTATCCAAACTGCAAAACCGAATCAAGGAAAGTGAGTTCAAACAGTTTGTCGCCCTCTTGAAAAGGAAGAACGCGTTTAACGGCGAGCCAATCATGACGGCGGAAGACTTTGAGCTGTTCATTCAAGTTTTCGAGATTGGCAGAAGGTCACACTTGCAAATAAAAAAACTGCATTTGAATTTGTGCGAATCAGATGCGGCTGTGTTTTTCCGCCTATTGTGGATGAACTACTTCGCTAAGGCGAACTCCCAAAATGGGACAAAACTCGGTATCGTGGAATTATGCCAACTCGTGATCGATCTGTTCCCAGGGGTTTATGGTTACCAAGCTGATTCTTTCGATAAACTCTCACGAAACACCCTATATCAAGCGGAGAATATTCGCCCTAAAAAAAACACCGGGGCGACGTCCTCCAATATCATGTTGTGGCTTAACTGGCTGAAGGGAAAGCGCAGCGGGAATTCCAACAAATCGTGATTTGCGCTTAACTTTCCGCAACATCAACAACTTAACTGAAACATGCTGACAGGGGAACTGAAGGGTCAAGTTGACCGGGTTTGGAATGCGTTTTGGACCGGGGGAATTTCGAACCCCATTTCGGTGATTGAGCAATTTACTTACCTCCTCTTCATTCGTCGGTTGGATGAGGAACAATTGAAGGAGGAGAAGAAGGCGGAACTGACGGGAACGGCGATGAACAAGGTGCTGTTCACCGAGGAGCAGAAGCCGTTGAGGTGGAATCAGTTCAAGAATGAGGCGCCGGATTCGATGTTTGAGCGGTTCACGCGGCCTTCGGTTGACGGGATGTCGGTGTTCGACCACATGAAGCAGGTCGGCGACAAGGAGGGCGTCTTTTCGGGGTTCATGCAGAACGCGACGTTCATCATTTCGACGCCGCGGCTTTTGGACCAAGTGGTGCAGTTGATCGA
>ENA-OUOG01003979-OUOG01003979.1-marine-metagenome-genome-assembly--contig:-NODE-3979-length-13165-cov-8.062271_pt1 | contig 13165 bp, 10 predicted proteins | sample MGYA00248635_ERZ508505 | MGnify/ENA primary metagenome ERZ508505 (study PRJEB26176, sample SAMN06267871) | marine metagenome | isolation source: Saanich Inlet, British Columbia, Canada | place: Pacific...
GGGTGTCTTCTGTGCGGATTTCATCCGAAAGAGGGCCAATGTCGTTTTCAAAAGCATCTGCGCTTAGGACTCTTAGTACCCCGTTGGCTGTCTGGTATTGAAAGCCACCCCTCAAAGCCTCGAAATCATCGTACAAGCCGCCGAATTGTGCCTTGAGGGCTGTGTGGTGCTTTTCATGTGCAACAACATTGACCCCACAAATGCCGTTGACAGTGTTGGGGTGCTCTAACCATTCAGGCACATAGATCAGATCGGGGCGATGTTGTTGGCATAGAAAGAGCGACAATCGCGGGAAGGCGGCATCGGGCAATAAAGCCAGTGTGGTTTTCGTGCGCCCCTCGGTGCCGTCAGGCAGGGTCACATCGCGCCCAAATTCCAAATGCCCCGCGACGGTGAAACCTGCATTCTCGGCATGTCTGGCATCTTCCAAAGAATTGGTGCTGTGCAACGCCGATAGGGCAACGCCTTCGCGGATATTCAAATGCTCATGGATATGCCGTCCGAACCGAAAATTCCCCGCAGGCACGTCGTCCAGCAAGGTGTCATCGTAGATGCCCATGATCTCAAGCAGGCAGCCGTCAAACATCGCAAGGCTTGTACTGGTCCCCCAAGGGTGCTTGCCGATGGCTGTCATATTAAAGCCCAAGGCTATCAGGCGTTCACGCAGCGCATCGATATCGTGGGTGGCAAGCAGCGGGTGATCAATTCCAAAAGAAGCGTTCATGGACGAGTTCCCGTTGTCTGAGCAAAGCTAACGCGAGACGGGCCCCGAACGCTGGCCTTTGATCCGACAGCAACCATGCCCTCGGGGATATCGTCCACAATTATTGAACCAGCTGCGATATTGGCGCGCGCCCCGATGGTGATGCCGCCCAATAGGATGGCCCCTGCTCCAATCACTGCGCCACTGCCTACATGCGGATGCCGATGCGCGCCGCTGTCATTCAGTGTGCTACCCAGCGTCACATTATGCCAAATGGATACGTCTTCGCCGATCACGGAGGTCTCACCCACAACAAAGCCCAAGCCATGGTCAAGCCACAGCCCTGCGCCGATCTTTGCGGCTGGGTGAATGTCTGTCGCGAATGCCCGCCCGCAACTCACTTTGATCGCGAGGGCGAGGTTCGTGTCACCGTCCACCCAAAGTTTGTGGGCGACACGGTGCGCCATGATCGCCTGCACGCCCCTCGAGAACAGCAAGGTTGCAGCCTCGCCGCCTGGTTCAAAGTTGCGACGCGCGGTTTCGGCAATGTCATAAAGGGTTGTTTCAACCAGTTGGCTATCTGATGCATAGACCGATTGGACGACGGTCCCAATTGCATCGCTGTTGCACAGCTGGCTGAACAAGGCCCCCGCCAATTGCGGAAAATCTTCAAAGGAGCCGAGATTAAGCAGCTGCCCCAATTGAGGGGTCCCATTCAGTAGTGCTTGGACGTCACCAACCAGTTTCATCAACTTTTCCTCTAAGAGACATACCCGAATGCGATGCGTGGCTTTGGTGCGCTATCAAGCCAAACGCTTTTGGCAGAGGTATATTCCATCAAGGCATCAGTGCCGCTAGAGCGCCCAAAACCAGAGCTAAGTGAGCCACCAAAAGGCGATGAGACATGGATAGCTTTGTAGCTGTTGATCCAAAACGTACCCGCACGCACAGCGTCGGCCATTCGGTGCGCACGTCCCACATCGGCAGTCCATACAGCGCCAGCCAGTCCAAAATCGGTGGCGTTAGCGAGTGCAATCGCATCGGCTTCGTCCTCGAAGGGGATCGCTGTGACGACGGGGCCAAAGATTTCCTGCTGCGCGGCCTTTGCCGCATTTGACAACCCGTTCAGGATGGTTGGCGGGACGAAGTAACCTTGGTCCTGCCTGTCAGCGCGTGTGAGGACCGACGCACCTTCATTCTTAGCGAGTTCCATCATGTCGCTGACATGTGCAAATTGGCGGGCATTGCTGATGGGGCCAACTTCTGTGGCATCATCGAGTGGATCGCCCAGTTTGATGTTGTTCATACCCTTTGACAGCATATCGACCAGCTCTGCGTGAACGGACTTATGCACGAGCAGGCGTGATCCAGCCACACAGCTTTGACCTGCGCCAGAGAAAATCGCCGCTTGCGCACCAAGGCATGCGTGTTTCAGATTTGCGTCATCAAAGACGATATTCGCGGATTTGCCGCCAAGCTCCAAGACAGCTGGTTTCAACGCCTCAGCTGCCGCAACCGCGACCCGTTTGCCCGTTTCGGGAGAGCCAACGAAGACGACTTTGCGAACCGCCGCATGTGCGATTGCAGCCTGTCCTGATGTTGGCCCCAAGCCGCAAAGCACGTTGACCAAGCCAATAGGCAAGCCGACGCTTTCTGCAAGTTTGACGAGGGCAACAGTTGTGATCGGTGTCAATTCGCTTGGTTTGATCACCACTCCATTGCCCGTCGCAATAGCTGGCGCGATTTGCCAACCCGCGGTAAAGATTGGTGCGTTCCAAGGCGTGATTTGGAAAACGACGCCAAGTGGTTCGCGTTGCGTGTAGTTCAGGTGGCCAGACGGCACGGGGATAACCTCACCATGCAGCTTGTCGGCCCAACCCGCATAATAGGCGAACATCTCGGCGACTTTGGCGACTTCGATCCGGCAATCTCGGATAGGCTTGCCTGCGACAATGGCCTCTATCGTGGCGAGAGGTTCTACGTTGGCGAGAACAGCGCGCACGATGTCTTGCATGATCTGACCACGTGCTGCCGCCGATATACCCTTTGCCCAATCAACCTGTGCATTCTTCGCGGCGTCACAAGCTTTATTGGCCAGCGCGTCGCCCGCATCTGGATAAGTAAGCAAGACCTCTTCGGTGAAGGGGTCAACCAGTTGAATGTCGGCACCTGTGCCCTCAGTCAAAACGCCGTTGATCAAGCTTCGAGGCTGCGCGCCAACTCCAAGCGCCGCCATCGCATCTCGTAGTTTTTGCTTACGATCCGACATCTCAAACGTCCTTTGGGTTGTGTTTTACAATCGCATTGAAGTCATCGCTGTCAGAAATGTCAGTCGACGCATTCAGCCATATATCCGCGATCTTCGCAAAGCCGCTCAGGTCAACATCGGTGCTTTCCGCAAGAGCAAGCGCGAGACCCACGTCTTTGCGCATAAGACCCATCGTAAATCCGGAATCAAAAGCGTCGCTCAACACCCATTTAGGAAAATTGACCTCGCTCACACCACTGCGGCCAGACCCTGCATTGATTCCCTCCAGCAGATTTTCGGGGCTGACCCCTGCGGCTTGACCCAAACGGACGGCTTCGCCGACCAAGACCAGATTGGCTGCACACAGCATGTTGTTCGCAATCTTGGCGGCATGACCCGCACCTGAGCCACCAACTGTAACCGTCTTTGCGGTAAGGATGTCCAAGACGGGGCGCAACGTTTCAATCGCGTCAGCGTCACCGCCCAATAACATGGTCATCGTGCCTGCATTCGCCGCAGCGGGGCCACCACTTACAGGGCCATCAACAAAGGCAAACCCATGCTCTGCCCCTTTAGCAGACATGGCTTGCGACGTTGCTGGCTCAGAGGTCGAGGTATCCAAGATGACCGTGCCAGCCTGAATATCAGGCAGCATCTCGGCCATTACAGCCTCGACCACGGCGGCCTTCGGCAGAGAAAGAAGGATCACGTCACAGATTTTGGCCAAAGCACCCACAGAAGTGGTTGTTGTTGCCCCAAGGGCTGCCATTTTGCCGCTGTTCTGTGGACTTGGGTCAAAGCAGGTTAAGTCGAACCCGTTTTTGACAAGCTGGGACGCCATGCCGCCCCCCATGTTTCCGCATCCTATAATTCCAAGCCGCATTGTCACCGATCCCTATAAGTATTTCCGAGACTATGCCGCAGTCGCTTGGGCCAATATATATCAACTGGTGATACCTTTTGTTGCATTGAGCGCAACGAAAGGAGGTCACGTAAATGCGGACATGGATTTTAGATGCTTGAGCAAAAGCTGGGCCGCTTGCGGAAGCTTGCGACCTTCTTTGCGAATAAGGGATGACTGCCCATCCGGGAAAACCGCACGAGGGATCGAACGCGCCACCATCAGGCCTGCGGAAAGCTCGCTTTCAACAACGAACCTTGGCAAGATCGTGCAGCCCATATCATTGCGCACAAATGCCTTGAGTGCGGAGATCGAGCCCGTCTCGATAACGGCCCGTAACCGCACCCCTTGCTTTGCCTCAACGGCTGAAATCATCGCCCCGATGCCAAAGCTGTTTGGTGGAACAGCACATGGCATCGTAGCAAGCTCACCCAATGAAAACGGTTGCTTGGTGTCATAAGACCCGCCGCGTTTGACCAGCCCAACAAGTGGCTGTGCGCAAGACGTTTGGACCCTCACTTGCGGGGTTTTAGGGACGTTATATGCCAAGCCTAGATGCGCCTGCTCTGTGGCAACTTGATGTACGACATTTTCGGTTGATCCAACCGACAGCGAATATGTGATATCAGGGAAGGCCAAAGAGAATGCAGCCAATGCATTGTCGAAGAGATCCCCAACAAATCCTTCTCCAACAGCAATCGAAACATTACCGCGCTTCATTCCCGCGAGAGCATCAAATTCAGATTGAAGAAGGTCGAGCGCGCCTTCTTGCTGTGAGAGAAACGAAATCAACAATTCGCCGGCCTGTGTTGCGCGGATACCAAGCCGCCCACGTTCGACCAATGTCGTGGCCAACACCTTCTCGAGGGCAGAAATGTTTCGGCTTACGGTCGAAGGTTCCAAAGCGAGTTTCTCAGCGGCCGCACGCACCGTGCCAGACTGAACTGCGGTCAGGAAGCAGGAGGTTTGTCGTGGATCAAGGCTGTGCATGGTCAATGCTTATTGCAACGAAGCGGGTGTGATCAATGCGTTTGATGCAACAAGTGGATGATCTAAACCGCCAACAACAGACATGCGTTCAACTGCAGCGAACGACAGGTTTTCCCGCACAGCAGACCTCTGGGTTGCCAGATTGCTGAACTCATGACGAATGGCAGCTGTCGGAATTCCGCACTGCAGATCTTAAACCAAGCGCAAATGGCGGCTCTGGGCTGTTTGAGGCCTCCTGATTTGGGCGTACATATCAGCGGCGTGCGAACCAAAGCGCGAAGTTGACGGGCCTTCCGATTGAAAGGTGTCGAGTATCAAGTCTCCCCTGCCAATGGCTACGAGAGGCCAGAGTTTCCCAACTATGCTGCACATTTTGCTGCACAACCCGCAGCACTCCGCGATCCCGCATTCAACAAAAGCAATCACTTAAGCAACTGAAAAACAATAACCTTCGGACTTCGTCTCCGCCACCCACACTTTTCATTCAATTCCGTTGGTGCTCATTCAACCCCTTATGGGGCTGTTTTTGTTGGCTTAACTGTATTCATTGTTGCTTTCCATTTCTCTTCGATTACACGCGTTTCTGTTCATTGCGTGGTAGAAATCGTGGTATTACTGAGGATTGAATGACTGACATTTTGAAAGCAGCACACGGCAAATCGATCTGAACCGCCCCTTGTTTGCCGGAGGCTGATTTATCTTAGTTACGCGGCCATGTCTGGTCTTTCCAGAGCTGCATAGAAGTTTGCCTCTGCTTCAGCTGGCGGTATATTCCCGATAGGCTCCAGCAGGCGGCGATTGTTGAACCAGTCGACCCATTCAAGCGTGGCGTATTCGACAGCTTCAAAGCTGCGCCAGGGGCCACGCCGGTGAATGACCTCAGCTTTGAAGAGACCGTTGATCGTTTCGGCCAAGGCATTGTCATAGGAATCCCCGACGCTGCCGACTGACGGTGCAATCTTCGCCTCTGCCGGTCGTTCGGTGTATTTGATCGACAAGTATTGCGATCCGCGATCTGAGTGATGCACCAGTTGATCTTGTGCTGGCCTGCGTTGATGAATGGCCTGTTCCAAAGCGTCGAGAACAAAGCCTGCATTGGCTGTGCGGCTTGCGCGCCAGCCAACGATGCGCCGCGCAAAAACATCTATGACGAAGGCCACATAGACAAAACCTTGCCACGTGGCGACATAGGTGAAGTCACTGACCCATAGGACGTTTGGCGCAGGTGCGTGGAACTGGCGGTTCACCCTGTCCAACGGACAAGGTAACGCTTTGTCAGGGATCGTCGTTCTTGGCTTTTTACCCCGAATGACGCCTTCGATACCAATGTCTTTCATCAGACGTGCGACTGTGCAGCGCGCAATATCAAAGCCTTCCCTGTGCATCTGATGCCAGACCTTCCGCACGCCATAGACCTTTAGGTTCTCCTCAAAGACCCGTTCAATCTCGGGCTTGAGTTCTGCATCACGCTTGGCGCGATCCGAAAGGCGGGACGGATCGGCCCGCTTGGCCATGTTGTCATAGAAAGTGGCTGGGGCAATCGGCGGAACCCTGCAAATCGGCTCGACCCGTCGCCAGTGGGGCTCGGACCAGTGGCGCCACCACTGGCAACTCATCGCGGTGATCTTCTATGAACCGGATCATTTCTTGAACGGGCGGTCGAGCTCCGTCCCGCTGCCCGGCAGCGCATGTTTACATGCGCGAGAGCGGGGGCAAAATACGCAGAAGCCTTGCGAAGGATCTCGTTGGCTTGCTTCAGCTCGCGGTTCTCCCGTTCCAATGCCTTCATCTTCTCGGCCATCTCGGTTGTGATGCCGCCATGCTGGCCAGTATCAACCTCGACCTTCTTGACCCATTCGTTCAGTGTTTGCGGCGCACAGCCGATCTTCGCAGAAATCGACAGGATCGCAGACCAGCGGCTCTCATGCTGACCTTGATTGTCCATAACCATGCGAACAGCTCGTTCGCGCACTTCGGGGGAATATTTGTTTGTTGTCTTGTTCATGATGCTCCATCCTACTCATGAGTTGGAGCCTCCGGCAAACAGGGGGCGGTTCAGATTACCGGTGGAGATGGGCAGCTGTTAAGCCCATTCCGATCATCGCGGCAAAACATTCAAATGTCAGCGTCTGTTTTTCCTAGCCCTAGACGGCTGCCGTCAGTCTCAGCGCGTCGTAAATTGCAGCGTGCGTATTTCGGGCCGATACGGCGTCTCCAATTCGGAAGAGCTGGAAAGCGCCCTCCGTGTTGCGGACCAAAGTTTGCGGTCGCACGGCCAAGAACGCGTCTTGATCTATTGCGCCGCCATTCGACGACTGTGGTCGGAGCGCTTGGTACAATTCATCCAGCGGCGTGGTGCCGTAGTTAACCACAATTTGATCGTATTCGGCATGAGTGACCTTTTCCGAATAATCGGTGCCGATGGCGGCGCAGAGCCGATTGCCTTTCTTTTGAACGCCAAGCAGGCGTTTGGTCACTGTGAAAGTAACCTCATCGCGCTGGAGGTTCCGCATATAGGGAACGAGGTTCATCGCCATAACTTCGGGGGCGAAGGTGCGATCGGGGGTCATGATCTCGACGGTGCATCCAGCGGCCACAGCCATCTCGGCGGCCTGCAAACCACTGTGGTCTCCAGCCTCGTCATAGACCAAGACCGATCCCGCGGGTTTCACGTCACCCGATAAGATGTCCCACGCGGAGACAACGTGATCGGGTTCGTCCCCCTCATAAAGGGTCGTGTTCGCAATGCCGCCTGTGGCGATGATCACAACGTCTGGTGCCTCGGCCAATACGTCCTCTGCCTCGGCGTAGATATTGTAGCGTAGGGTCACCCCTGCGGCCTCGCATTGCGCAACGCGCCAGTCGATGAGTTGCATCATCTCCGAGCGACGCGCGGATTGCGCCGTCAAAAGAACCTGCCCCCCCGCACGGCTGGCCGCCTCAAACACCGTGACTTCATGGCCGCGCGCGCCCGCAACACGTGCGGCCTCCATTCCTGCGGGGCCAGCGCCTACCACGACGATCTTGCGGGGCTGGGCACTTGCCGTAATCGTCTGCGGCATCGTCAACTCGCGGCCTGTGGCGGCGTTATGGATGCACAAGGCCTCACCCCCCTGATAGATCCGATCGAGGCAGTAGTTCGCACCGACACAAGGCCGGATTTCATGCTCGCGCCCCTGTGTAATTTTGCGGATGATATGGGGGTCAGCCATATGAGCCCGTGTCATGCCGACCATGTCCAGAAGCCCAGAGGAAATCGCATGCCTTGCGGTGGCGACATCCTGAATCTTGGCCGCGTGAAAGGTTGGCATACCTGTGGCTCGCCGCACTTCACCTGCGAAATCCAGATGCGGCGCCGAAGACATACCTTGGATCGGAATGACATCGGTCATCGCAGGATCGGTATGGATGCGGCCACGGATAACATTCAGGAAATCGACCTGCCCTGTGTCGCGCAACACCTTCGATATTTCAATTCCCTCTTCGGCCGTGATCCCGCCTGCCTGCGTCTCATCCGCTGTATAACGAATGCCGACAATGAATTCCTGCCCCACGCGCTTTCGCACTGCGGTCAAAACATCCGTGGTGAACCGAAGCCGGTTTTCAAGCGTATCCGCGCCGTAAGGACCGTCCAGTTTGTTGGAAAGCGGCGACCAGAACTGGTCCATCAGATGTCCGTAGGCCTGAATCTCGATGCCGTCCATGCCGCCCGCTTGCATGCGTTCGGCGGCAGTCGCATAGTCTTCGATCACGCGCTCGATGTCCCAGTCTTCCATCATCTTGGGGAAGGCGCGATGCGCTGGTTCCCGATGTGGTCCAGACGAGATCGAGGGCAGCCAGTCGCCCTTGTTCCAACTCGTTCGCCGCCCCAGATGCGTCAGTTGAATCATCGCTGCACAGCCGTGTTCATGCAAGGCGTCCGTTAGCTCCCTGATCCAAGGGACGACCTCGTCGCGGTAGGCCAGAATATTGTTGAAGACAGGCGGGCTATCGCGCGACACCGCTGCAGAGCCTGCTGTCATGGCCAGCGCCACGCCGCCCTTGGCGCGCTCTTCATGATAGGCGCGATAGCGGGCCTTGGGCATTCCGTCTTCGGGGTAGGCTGGTTCATGACTTGTGGTCATAACCCGGTTCTTGAGCGTCAAGTGCTTCAGCTTATAGGGCTGCAGGAGAGGATCGGTCGAGGCTTGGTCTGTCATCGGGCGCGCACTTTCTTCAACAATCTAGAACAATATCGGTCAGCGGACGGCTGACGCAGGGCAGGATAAATCCGCGGTCGATCTCGCGCTGACGGATGCCGCCATCATGTGCCATCGTCACCTCTCCTGTGTGCTTGAACGTTTTACAGGTGCCGCAAATGCCGCGCGCGCAGGACGAGGGCAGCGGCAGGCCAGCGGCTTTCACTGCCGCGAGGATCGTGCTGGTTTCCGCGCAGTCGAATATCTGCCCGCTGCGGGCAAAGGTCACTGTCCGAATTCGTGTATCTGCGTCGACCGTATCTTGTGGAACTGGAGAGGAAAAGTCGAAGCTTTCCTCCCCATAACGTTCAGCGGGCACACCAGCCGCTTGGGCGGCACTGCGCACCATTTCCATGAATGGCTGCGGGCCACAGCATAGAACCGTGCGATCAGCCAAATCAGGTATGGCGCGGCTCAAAAGATCTGAATCGGGTCGGCCGTTGCCCGGGCTACGGGTCACGACGGGCATATGGATCAGCCGTGGCATCCGACGCGACAGGTTCGCGATTTCTGTCTCGGCGACCAAATCTGCAGGTGTGGGAACAACCTGCATCAAGACAGCATTGAGATCGATGCCCCTATCGGCCGCGGTGCGCAGGATCGATAGCATTGGGGTAATGCCGCTGCCAGCTGCGATCAGCGCATAATTTGTTCCGGACAAATTGGCAGGGCCAAACCGCCCAGAGGGGCCGAAAGCCTCGATTTCAGCGCCCACGACCAGCGTTTCATGCAGGCAGGCCGAGCCAAGACCGTCTTGCCGCTTTACCGAAATCTCTATCCCCCCGTCGCGTGCGGCGGATGATGCGATGGTGTAGCATCGTTCGATCAAGCCTTCTGGCGTATCAATGCGGAAAGTCATGAACTGGCCCGGATCGTGTTCGATCCTGCTTCCGTCCTGTGGTGTCAGCAGAAAGCTCCGCATGTCCGCAGTCTCGTCCCAGAGGGCGCGACAGATCAGGACACCCCATTTGTCGGGTGCGAACCGCCGACGGCGACCTGCGCGCCAGTCTGCCAAATCAACTTGCGTCATGCGCCATATCCGTTCGCCTGCATCCGTGCGATGTACCAAGTGGCAAATTCATCCAATGCCCGTTCGGTATACTTGGAGTAGGGCCCTGGACGATACCCGGGCGACATCGCCCCTCGATGTGCAAGCGCCACGAGATGCGCATCCTCACTATTGGTCGAGGTCCAGACAGATGTGAGGTTGGCCAGATCATAATCCTCGCCTTCGACAGCATCCGCATGGACCAGCCATTTGGTGCGCACCAAGGTCCTATCAGGTCCGATTGGAATGGCTGTGCTGACAACTGCATGATCCGACATAACGTGGTTCCACGAGTTGATACCCCAAAGGTGCACATCACCCATCCAAGGCTTGTCCGCTTGGCCCAAGGCGATCTGAACTGCGGCGCGCGTGTCTGGTGTCTGGCTTTCGCCCAATCCTGCGATGATCAGACGCTGCGTACGGAAATTGGTCGCCCAACCGACCGTGTGTTCGACTGCGGCATAGGGGATATTCTCCTTGCGCCAGTAGTCCTCATAGCTGGCATAGGCATCCAGAAGCGCATTCGCTTCGGCGCGCTCGGTTTCGGTCAGACCCTCGGGATCGTAGCCGAAATCCGCGGCATGGAACGACAAGCTCAACTGCGGATGGTTGGCCGCGCAATGGTAGCATTCGCGGTTGTTTTCCATCGTCAGCTTCCAGTTCCCCTCTTCGATCACATCCTGCTCGAAGGCGACCTTTGCATTGCGCAGGTCGTAAATGCCAAGCCGTGGCTCGATGACCGCTGCCAGTTCGTCAATGTCGGGGGGTGGATTGTCAGATAGGCAAATGTAGAGGAGACCTGCGATGTCGCGCAGGGCGACCGGCTTGAGGTGATGCAGCGCGCGGTCGAAATCGAGCCCCATGTGAGGGGCAAGAGCCAAGGCGCCATCCAGATCATATGTCCACTGATGATAGGGGCAGACAAGCTTGCCCACGACTGAACGACCGGGCGGGACAAGACGCGCGCCCCTGTGTGAGCACACGTTATGGAAGGCGCGCAACATATCCTCGTCGTCACGCAGGATGACAATTGAGGCAGGGCCAATATCGAGGGCGATAACATCACCTGCTTCAGGGACATCGCAGGCCACTCCTACAGCGATCCAATGTCGACCAAAAATGACCTCGCAATCCGCGCGCCACACCGCGTCGGATGTATACAAAGGGGCAGGCAGGCTATGCCCAGGCTGGCGTGCAGCCAAAAGCCTACCTATGTCGTCATGGTGTGACGTCCCTGTATCCAGCATCCCTAATCCTCGCCAATAGACTTCTCACCGAAATGGGGTGTGATTGGCTGGACTGTGATCTTGACAGCAATTCCTGACAACTGCACAAATTTACGCAAATCTATACGCTCAGATTATCAATCTTTCGGACATAGGTGCCATGTATTGACCCAGAAGATGCGTCGCAGTGTTCCATCCCTGACAGCCCTTGTGGCGTTTGAGGCCGCCGGTCGGCACAAAAGCTTCACCAGAGCCGCCGCCGAACTTGGTGTGAGCCAAGCCGCCGTCAGTCGACAGATATCGGCTCTTGAGGCTGATTTGGGCGTGGCCCTATTCATACGGGCCAACCGCCGTGTGCGCCTGACCACTGGCGGCGAGACATTGCACGAAGCCGTGACAGGCGGATTTGAAAAAATCACGGATGCCGTTGCTCAATTACGTACAGCAAATGTCGACCTTACCGTCAGCGTGTCGGTGGCGTTTGGGCATTTTCGCCTTCTACCAATCCTGTCTTCCTTCCGTTCTGTCGCGCCAGGGGTTGGCCTGCGGGTCATTTCTGAAGATGATTGGCGTGCCCCACATGACCGCACGATTGACATAGCGATCCGCTATGGTCGTCCGCCCTTCGCGGGGATGTCAATTGTCGGGTCCCTCGCGGAAACAGTGGTGCCAGCTTGCGCACCAGATATCGCTGAGACCCTCCGTGGCCTCTCGATCGAGGACCTCTTGCGCCAGAGCGACGTGGCACTGATCGAAAGCTATGCACCAGAGCCGAGCTGGCTCAACTGGTCCCAGTGGCTGTCGCTCAGTGGTTTGAGCGGCGGCCCCGTCCATACTGGCCTGAACTTCACCAATTATTCGGATGCGGCCTATGCGGCCATGGAAGGGCAAGGGGTTATTCTCGGCTGGACTGGCCTGCTGGATAGGCCCTTTTCCGATGGCCGTTTGGTCGCGCTGGACCTTCCCAGACTAGAGCCTGAAGAGCAGCACTATGTGCTGGTCCCCGAGCGTCGACAACCGTCATCCGCGGTAGCATCTTTCGCCCGCTGGTTTAGCGAAGGAGCGTTTTTGTCGAAGTAGCCACTATCCGAAGTCAAGTCTCAAGACGCAGAGACCGCATGGCGGAATTCATACAAAACTTCGCAAACCACCCGTGGTTATCCGATCAGATCAATCACCTCGGGTAGGTAGCGATGGCCATGATCACCCTCCACCAGGTCCTGATAGAGATGCTGGACGGAAGCTGCGACTTTGACGGGCGCGTCAAGGTCATCGGCCATTGCGGTGAAATAGCCCATGTCCTTCGCGGCATTGGCGATGGCGAAGGTGAAGGCCTCGGTGTTGTGATCTTTCAAAAAGGGTTTGAACCGCTGCAAGATCGGACCCGCGCCTGCGCCCGTTTCCAACACTTCGACCAGTTTTTCGGGTGATACATTCGACAAATTGGCGGTTTTTGCGGCCTCGCTTAGAACGGCCGAAAACCCCAGCGATACATAGTTGTGGATCAGCTTCAACGTATGGCCCGCCCCCGGGCCTCCGCCATAGGTGATGTTTTCGGCGAAAGATTCGAACAGCGGCAGGCAGGCATCAAATAGCGCCCTGTCCCCTCCGACGATCAGGTTCAGGCGGCCTTCTGCCGCTTCCTTGGGAGTGCGCGTCATGGGGGCATCGAGGAAATGCCCGCCTGCGGCGGCGACCGTCTGGGCTATTTCGATGGTGGAGGCGGGCAGGGCCGTCGAGCAATCGATAATGATCATTCCCTGCGACATGCCCTTCAGCAGGCCATCCTCGCGAAAGAGAACATCCTCGAC
>ENA-OUOG01003980-OUOG01003980.1-marine-metagenome-genome-assembly--contig:-NODE-3980-length-13162-cov-4.006802_pt1 | contig 13162 bp, 13 predicted proteins | sample MGYA00248635_ERZ508505 | MGnify/ENA primary metagenome ERZ508505 (study PRJEB26176, sample SAMN06267871) | marine metagenome | isolation source: Saanich Inlet, British Columbia, Canada | place: Pacific...
TACCCAAACTGTCGTACAAGCGAAGGCATATTGTACATCACGCATAATTCAATGACGCGTACAATGCACTTGAATACAGTATCAGGCCATTTTGAATGACCTGCAAACTTCTATCGCATATAAGCTCTGATAGAGGTTTTACGCTCATCGAAGTCGTTATTTCTCTGGCGATTACAGGGTCATTAACTGCCTTTATTTTCAACAATATTGCATTAAGAGGCGCCCGACTAAACCAAACAATAGAGACACAGAAGGTCATTCATCAAGGAGAGGGCTTACTAAGCAATGCGATGCGCGCCTATCCATATACTGCATTCACGCGTCGCTATCATATGTCGGACATTTATTGGATCATAAAAGCCAGGGAAGTGCATTCCTATGCTGAAAATAACCAAACCAGTATTCTATGGGAGTTTACTGCCCGAACATTATCACCAAACAATCAGCAGAGATCCGCAATGCTTACCCGTCGGCGCCTTGTCTTTAATGGCAATCCGCTTTGATCCAGTGACAATAATATGCAGATAAGGAAGGATACAGGGTTTACACTTATTGAGGTTGTATTAGGGCTTTCAATTACAGCTGCCCTTGCTGCTATTCTTTACCTCACGCTGCAGCACACCATATATAGCGGCACGTCGATTTCTGAGACATATGAAACGCATCAGGATATCCGTCGGAAAATCCAATTCGTAAAACAACTAATGGCACAGGCAACAGTGCCAATCCCCAAAATACCCGACGCGGTAGCAGACCCATCCCCATTTCGAGGAACATCGCATAGCTTAACTTTCTACGGCTTCATGGGGCCCGACAGACAAGCGGATATACTCTCGCAAGTCTGGATTTCTTTCAAACGCAGCGAAAAAAAACTCGTTTTAAAATGGAAGCCCTTTGATCTTTTGCAGGCGCATAAGCTTGGATCGCCGCAAATATATCAAACTGTTATTTTTCGAAATGTTACGCGCACCAAAATAAGTTATTTAGCCCGCCAAAATAATAGGCCGATTTGGCTTAATAACTGGTCTACGAAGTACGAGGCGCCAGAGGCCGTTAAAATCAATTTAGCATTTAATAATCGACAAGCGATCAACTTTACGGCGCGCGTCAACGCGATGCGCGTACACATGCAGGAGGGCGGCAATGCAAAGCCCTGATAAACGTCCAGCCGCATCGTTCCTGCCAGAATCAATTGAAAAAGAGATCACAAAACTAAAGACGTTATTCTTGCACTTTTCCAACATATGTTGGGCAAAAATAGACGGCCTCCTAATGACGGCCTATGTCAGAATTTCGCGCCCTCATAAGACCATCTATCTCACCCAAGATAGTATTTTTGAGGATCAGGAGCTCACTAAAGAGCTGACGCAACTCGACCCAAATACAAATCAGTTTTACGAAACAAATACCAACTTAAAACTTTTCAAAAAGTCGTTGATATCAGATGACCGTGTTAGTGTTTGTATGATGCCATCGGCATTTTTGCAGCAGAGTATTAAGATTGAAGCTCATGCTTTTAAAGTCTCACCCAAACCAACGGCGTTAATGCATAGCATGCCGATCAGCCAGAATAGTTTTTGGATAACGCGTTATACGCAAAAACTCCAAAATGAAAATGACATCACGCGTGTTGATTTTTTCTATGTTCACAAGAAGCTGACGAACGCTTTGAACTGTTGGGCCGAGCAAGAAAATATAAAATTATCTCATGCGCATGTTCTCGACGGAGGCATAACACAAATTTTAATGACTAATATTGGACAAGCACGACGCCTGAAGGTAGCGAAATTCCATTCAGCACGCCTGATAATATTACTGATGTTCACCTTTATATGCGTTCAATTATCTATAATTTATCTGCAACACGAAGCCGCGCAATATGATGCGATAATCCAAGAAGCAATTACATCAAGCAAAACTGATACATCGCCATTATCTCGAGAACAATATCGCGACCTGATAAAAATCGAGCAATCAGTCGGATTCCTAGAAGTGCTTGAGCAATTAAGCAGAACCCTACCTGCGTCAATTTGGGTCGAGGAAATAACGTTTGAAAAACCGCAACTGTTTTTTAAAGGATCACATCAGCTCGCAACTGATATCTTAGGCCTTAAGACGCTCATCAAACAGTCTGGTATCTTTGACCCTATCACCCTCCAAATTGAAGCTGACGAGACGAGCTTTTTAGCCCGTGGGAGGCTCGCCAACCCATGAACAATAAGCTCACATCAAATTTATCCGAAAGGCAAATGCAATTTTTTCTCATTGGCATTTTTACCATGAGCATATTTGGCGGGGTCGCCTGGCTCGCACAAGATCTATATGCCCAACACATCGCTTTGCAAAAAAAGAGAGGATACGTCGCAGCAATCGGAAGCGATCAGAGCACCCAGGCATTAACATATCGGGCACCATTATTTGCACACAGAATTTTCGTTTCACATAGCAGGAGTGTCTCCGAAGAAGAACTCTTTAACGAAATAAGCCGGCTGTTGGTGCGTATTGCCCCAGATGCGCCGTATAGCCTCGATATTAACACTGCCGACGCTTATCAGAGTTTTGAGCGCCTAAGTGTAGGCGTTTCCGTTTCGTTACCCGTTATAGAAATAATCCAGCTTTTTGACGAAATTAGCCGCCACCAAAAACGATTGACACTTGATCGTGTGAGTTTGGTCTTAAGGAAAAATCAAGAACATGACCCCATTATAGACTTATCTGCAGAAATTCATGGGTATTGGACAACAAACAGTGGGGGTGACAATTGGGAAGGCCGTGGCGATGATGAATAGAAGCTGGAATCTTATTTATGCCAGCCTAGGCAGTATTATTGGGGTCGCGCTTTTATGTGGCGCTTTCTGGAGTGCCAATAAGCCTCTCCGTATCTCCAATGGCCCAATTGCGGCCTTGCCAGCATATGTCGGAGCAATGGAACTAAACGCCTTTCTCGCGAAACCAATCATTGCGGCTTCACGCAGCCTTGCCCTGACGGATAAAAAGGAACAGCCCGACTTTGATATAACGGAAATTGAGCTGACCGGTATCATACTTCAACCGGCTAACAAGATGGTGATTTATTTTAACTATCGGGGCGCCGAACACAAAAAAGAAGTGACCGAGAATGATGTATTTTCTGGCTGGACCGTTTCTAAAATTACGCACGAAAAAATAACCTTAAGCCAGACAGGTAAGCTCTACACCTTAAACTTAGAAGGCTCAAAATGACCTATATATCTACCCTAAGTCAGCGTAGCAGGGCGCTCCAACAGGTTACACTTGTTATCACATTAAGTCTCATTATGACGGGCTGCGCCTCGAGCGATCGTTATCCATCCATTCCGCTTTGGGGCAAGGTAACAAAAAGAGAAAATCCGTCATCCACGAAAAATTATGGCGCATCATTAAACCTTCCAGCCGATGAACCAGGAGAGGAAGATACAGATTACTTATATAAAGACAGGCCTAAGAGCGAAGCAAATGCCAATGTTGCTGCTAACCCTATTATATTACCTGACTATGAAATAGACGCGAACGAGAATGTAAGCTTCAATTTTAGAAATGCCGATATCCGTGTCGTGGTTAAGGCCATTTTAAGTGACTTACTACAAAAAGCATACACGATCGACCCAGAGGTAAACGGGTCACTGTCACTGCAATCAAATGGAAGCATTAGTCGCGAAACAATTTTACAAATTCTGGAGATCACGCTAGCCGCAAAAGGCATCGCCCTGATTAATGACGCTAATCTCATAAAAATTATTCCGTTAGATCGCGCTCCCGGGCATTACGCCACAAATGTTTCTGAATTTGCTCAACGCGATACGAAGCAAGCCGGCTACAGCATACAAGTTGTTGGTCCTAGATACCTAACCCCCAGTCAACTAAAAGATGTCCTGGCGCCGTTTGCACCTGAAAAAGGCGTTCTATACTTAGATGATGATATCAACTTGCTGATACTTTCAGGTACGCAGCAAGAAATGCGTGCAATGCAACAGGTTATCAAAACCTTTGATGTGGACCGCTTTGAAGATATGTCTATATCGCTTTTTCGACTAAAACACGGGAAAGCAACCGACATCGTTGATGAAATCACCGATATTATCTCAAAAAATTCAATATTGAGGCTACAAAAAGTAAAGTTTCTACCTATCCAACGCCTCAATATGATTGTCATCTCTTCCAAAGACCCTGTCATATTAGCCGAGATACAAAGATGGATAAGAAAGTTAGATTTACCAAGCCCTCTAAACAATCGTCGTGTTTACATTTATCATACAAAGAATAGCCGCGCGTTAGATTTGGCTAATTTACTTAACACCGTTTTCAAGAACAAAATTTACTTAAGCGACAACACAATCACCTCCCCATCGCAAGAGAGCCCCGCCGAAAATCTGTCTCGCAATGACATGCTCGGCGCATCATCAGAGGAGGTTCCCCCCATCGTCGCAAGTACCAATAATAACTCTATTTTGGTATATGCGAGTGCCCAAGAATACGCGGTCATCGAAAATGCCTTAAGCCGCATGGATAGGCCGTCCAAGCAAGTCTTTATTGAGGCAACTTTAGCCGAGGTGACGTTAACAGATGAACTTCGTTACGGCGTTCAATGGTCGGTACAAAAAAGCGATTTTTCAGCGACACTGGGCGCCGACAGCTCAGCGCTGACGAGCGAACGCTCAGTTCCCATATTTTCATTTGTGTTTCAGGGAAGCCAATCAGTAAAAGCGATGCTTTCTGCGCTTGAGAAAGTAACTGACGTCAACGTGCTCTTTGCACCCAAATTAATGGTAATCGATAACCAAACCGCTTCACTCCAAGTCGGTGATAAAGTACCAGTATTAACCCAATCTGCTGTCAGCTCTCAGGGCTCAGGCGCACCAATCGTCAACACCATCGCCTTTAAAGATACGGGCGTAATTCTATCCGTTACGCCGCATATCGGTAGGGACGGGCTCATTCTGATTGATATTGAACAAGAAGTGAGCGGCGTTATCCCAACCTCATCGTCACAAATTGATGCACCTACTATTCAAACAAGAAAAATCAAAACATCAATTTCGGTTCAGTCTGGCGACACAATTGCCTTGGGGGGCATGATACGCGAAGCGGGATCGCGCGGAAGCAGCGGTATACCTATACTAAACAGAATACCATTAATTGGCGGTTTATTTGGTCAGAAAGAAAAAACGAAAAACCGCACAGAGCTTGTCATTATGCTCACGCCGCGCATTGCAGAAAATTATAACGACACTGTGGAAATTATGAATGATATTCAGGCGACTTTCTCATCTATTGCCCCGCTCTATAAATAAAAATCATTTATTTGCCGGCGCTGAGCGTGGGGGCGTCCTATTTTGGACATTAACACTATGTCTTGTTCTCGCCGCACTTGTTACATCTATTACATACACTTCAATGAAATACGAGCGCGCGATAGTAACCCTTCAAAACCGCCAAAAATTATATGATATCGCTGAGGACAATATATCCACAGCAATCTTTGAAAGTCGGCTTTTGCTCCATACCCATCAAATAGCCGATGCTCAAAGTGACAGTTTCGAACTATCAGACAGCAATGCGCGAGTTAGTACTTGGTCTATTCCCCAAAAATGGGTTTTCCAGACACGGTCCATTAAAACCATTGTTAGCTTTACCTCCGAGAATGATAAAGTAAATTTAAACATGGCGGCTCCGGCATTATTGTCAGCTATATTTGCAAGCTACGGCGTTCATAAACAAGAAGCTCTTAACTTAGCCGCAGCCATACATGATTGGCGCGATCATGATAATATTCCAATTCCATTCGGAGCCGAGGCCGACGCCTATATGAAGCACTCAAAAGCCGTCTATAAGCCGCGCAATGGGCCATTTCAAAGCATAGGAGAACTAAATTATGTAAAAGGAATGACGCCTCAGATCTTCAGTTGCATCAAGGACCTGATCACCATTTATCCATCACTATCAGGGATGACCAAATATACTTCGCAACATAAAGGCCTGATTAAGATCATTCAGTGGGCCCGCGAGAACCAGTGGCTTGATGTTTTTTGGCCAGATTTGCCCGCGCCTGCATCACAAGGGGCAGGCGTCGATAAAATTATTATCACACCAGGCTATTACACAGTTACGGCCACATCTGTCGACCCACGGTCCAATCAGCGTATTACACTTGAAGCCATTGTCGACGCGAGCTTTCAGAACCTTAGACCACCCAAAATCGTAGCAATTTATGAAGTTTTCACACCGGAAAATCTTATCCACTGTAAGCGCGCTGAAAAAATCCATGATTAGTGCTCTGGGGTTCGTCCTTTTATTTGGTCTAGCGCCTTTTATAGGAGCTCTTATTCATTACGTTGGGTTTCATTGGACAGAAATTTTCATTCAACATAAACAAGACCTAAAGCCGAAAATGCGACTCCATAGGTTAATTGCAGCATTGGTGATGACTATTATTGCTTTAACCATCATGGGCACAAAACAGACTGATCACGCGCATGTCATTATATCATTCTTTCTGGGTAGCATGCTTTTACTCTTGTCTATTATTGATGCTTACCATTTTATCCTACCCAATAGTCTAACATTATCCCTACTGGTTGCTGGGTTTATCAAGCATCTGCTTTTCGCTCCCGCATATATGGGCATAGAAATATATGCTGTAACCGCTTTAATCGCCTATAGCGTATTTTTCGCTGCGAATTACGGATATGCCACAATCCGTAAACGCGAGGGACTGGGGGGAGGCGATGCCAAATTACTTGCCGCTGGGTGTTTCTGGGTCGAACCACAAGAAGTCGCTCTCGTCGTATTACTCGCCACTATAATGGCACTCATAACAATTATAGGTTTTAGCTTAGCCACCCGTCGAACATCCGTATTGAGTGACAGACTGCCTTTTGGCCCCTATTTATCAATCGGCATATGGATTGTGTGGATTACGGGCACTTGAAGACCAACTATTCTCAAACGGTGAAGGCTCATACATCTAGCAGATTAAGCCAATTTGAAAACTCATTATGGCGTATCTTCGGGTCGAGCACATCTTGATCGACCCCATATTTCCATGCATAATTTAGTTTATATTCATTATTTAATATACTGATTTCATTATCGAAAATAGAAACTTCACCTAAATTATTAAAGCGATTTTCGGCGACCAGACCATCGGCGCGAAACCGAGCCAATGCGGCAATTTCAGATAAATCATATTCGGGATGATATTGAAGGCCCAGAAATGCACCTTTGCCATAGAATATACGCGCCGCCTGAACACGCGTATGAGCATTTCCAGCTAAAAGTTGAGCCGAGGCTGGTAAAACATCCACTTCATCAAAATGACTTGAAAACCCGTCAAAAGCATAGTTGCGGCCAACAAAAACAGGGTCCGCGCGCCCTTCAGGGGACAGCGTGATTTTACGCGCCAAACCAAACTCGCGGCCATTCGGGTTTTTTCTGACGGAACCGCCAGCGGCTAAGGCTGCTATTTGCAACGCCCAGCAAGAGCCAAAGGCCTTAATGCCGAGCTCAAAGCCTTCCCGCGCCAAATCTATCTGGCGTTTAACAGGGGGTATATCATCATAAGAGGTTAAGCTAGACCCCGTCCAAAGCATCACATCATAAGAAGAGAGGTCAGGAATTTTTGCGTCGGCATCTGCAGGCATGACGATATCAACCATAGCGTTGGGGCGATGCACCAAAAGCATAGATTTATAGAGCTGCCCAGCCAATGTCGCGCCTGCCTGATGCAATTCATCTCTGGCAGGCCTGTCATATCCATCAATGATTAAAAATCGCATATCACCCTCAATTCAACAATATGGGCAAATATTCTGATAAGACCGCGATTAGGCGGGCCGATCACCTTCAATCGTCACCCGAAACATGAGACGCTCGTAATCTTTATAATCATCTACCGCATAGTGCTGCATGCAACGATTATCCCATATTGCTATTGTGTTTTCTGTCCAACGAAAGCGACAGCAGAACTCAGGTTTGGTCGCATGCTGGCACAGGAAAGAGAGCAGGGGCTGAGACTCCGCCTCGCTCATGCCCTCGAACCGCAAGGTAAACATATCATTTACATAAAGCGCTTTGCGCCCCGTAACAGGATGCGTCCGAACAACAGGGTGAATAACCTCATCCATAATACTATCATCCCAAGTATAAGTAATCGCTGCATCTTTAGCATACTTATCTTTAGTGCTTTCAGTCGTATAAGCTCGACTTGCAGAATGCACAGCATTTAAACCATCCAGCATTTCTTTCATGCGATCAGATAAACGCTCATATGCGAGATACTGATTAGCAAAAAGTGTATCCCCACCAAATGGCGGGATCGTTTTGCCATAAAGAACCGACCCCATGCTGGGCTCGGCAAAGAAAGAGTTATCTGTATGCCATCCTGTACCGAAGCTGGCGCTCTCACCGGCAGGCTTAAGCACGCGCGTAATCTCGGGGGCATCAGACATACCATCGACAATTGGATGCACTTCAAGCGGCCCAAAACGGCGCCCAAACGCTACTTGTTCATCTAGCGTAATGACTTGATTGCGGAAGAATAGGGCGCCATGATTGACGAGTGCATTATGAATGCCTGAAAACTCTTCATTAGACAAATCGTTTAGTTTTACGCCCGATATTTCGGCACCGCATGCGCCCGTTAAAGGCTGAATAAGCATTGTCGACATTTCTTAATCCCTAAAAATACTGCCTAAATGGCAAAATATTGCGACCAAATCAATTGACCTGTTCCAATAATAGACCCGATCAGCAAAACAATGGTGGACAAAAACCCAACCATGAAACCCTTACCACGCTTATCCGCAGCGACGTAATAACCTAGCGCAAACAATACGCGGCCAATAGGGAAAAACAAACCAATGGCGGCTGCATATAAATCACTTATGGTGAGGGCGTATATCCATAATACAGGCAGGAACATAATTAGAGCTTCAATCGTATTAGCATGAACACGCATCACGCGGTTGAATTCATCTGGCCCACTCATTTCAGGGGCCTTCACCTCATAAGTAGCGCGCGCCTTTCCGACGCGCGTGGTCACCCAGATATAGACCAAAAGAGCTAATAGAGTGACGGCTGCAGTCAAAGGGTAGTTAAACATTTTTACATTTCCTTATTAGATTCAATTAATTCACGCCGACGCGCTTTAAAATACCGGTGAAAGTGGCCAAAACGCCAGTTCCTTTGAGTAAAATTTCACCGCGCACAAACACCAAGCTACGCGTACTGCGGGTTACTTCGCCCGCGGCAAAAACAGGCCCAGTAGCCTCAACACCACGCACAAAGTCTGTATGACACGAGACTGTTACACAATTTTGCCCTTTAATAGCGTCTCCCGCAATCACAAAGAGGGCGTAGTCAGCAAAAGCCATCAGCATGCCGCCGTGTAATCCGCCACCGCCGTTTAGGTGACGACGCTCTGCCACGAACGCGGATAGATGTTTGCCGCTATCCGGGTCTAGTTTCATAAAAAATGGGCCCGCATGGTCTTCAAACGGTTCCTCACCATCGTAAGACGTAAAACCATCCAAATTATCCGGCAAATCAGTATGTTCTAACAAATAAATCATGCTGGAAAATCCATTTTTTTTTGTATTTGCGCAAGCTTTTTTTTTCCAGCAAGGCGGCAAAAATGATGCGACCAAAAAGCTTATAAAAACTTCCTTTAAAAGGCTGGTCATATGTTCAAACATTCGCTATATAAGCCTTCATATAGAGGGCCCTTAGCTCAGCTGGTAGAGCAACTGACTTTTAATCAGTAGGTCGATGGTTCGAACCCATCAGGGCTCACCATTTATCTAAAAAATTTATCTAAAAATTCACTCCAAAGATCATTAGTAAGCAGTGCGCAAACCAGGCATGACATGCTTTGAGGCCTACAGCAGGATCACTGGTAAACTTCGTAATAACGAAGCAACGCCTTAAATATGAGCGTTATACATGGCTTTGGGAAATGCATTCAGGCTAAACTCTAGCAGCCGTTCGTGATTCACTGGCCAGGCGCCAATGCCATCTCCAATACACTCAAATCTGGCAGTTGCCACTGACTTTACCAAGAGGAGTACGGGATTGAGGCACAAAATGGCAGAACACATATATCCAATATTAATTTCGCATAATTAATATTATGTTAAATAATAAGCTGTAGACAAACTGACCTTAATGATCGTCGATCAGCATCCCATCATATGCAGGAACAACATGCGGAGGTAATGCTGTTTTAAGCGCCTCATAGTCCATATCAATATGTAAATTAGTTAAGACCGCTCGTTGCGGTCTAAGTTCCTCGATTAAATTTAATGCTTTTTCTAAATGTAGATGTGTTGGATGCGGCGTCATCCGCAGCGCATCAATAACCCAGCAAGAAAGCCCTTGAAGGCGCTCTTTACTTTCTTCGGGCAAATCCGAAATATCACTGGAATACGCAAGGCCGCCAAACCGATAGCCTACACTTTCAATTGGCCCATGTATTTGCCGGAACGGTATAACGGATAGAGCAATCGGCCCTTTTCTAAATTTAATTTCCGTTTGCGATGCCGACACTAAGTGCTTTTCAAGAATAGGCGGATAGCCGGACCCCTCTGGGGCCTCAAAACAATAGCCAAACCGCTGATCCATTGTTTTTGCAGTAGCCTTATCCATATGAACATTTAGACGCTCTCGACGCTCATAAACGATGGCACGCAAATCATCAATACCGTGGGTTTGGTCTGCATGGTCATGGGTTAATAAAACAGCATCCAACTCGTTTACACGCGCCTTAAGCAACTGCTCCCGCATATCAGGCGAACAATCGACCAGAATACGTAAGACCGACGCAGCATCAACAATATTATCAACAACTCGTGTCGCTTTATAGGTAACCAAAGCTGAGCAGCGCGTCCGGCGATTTTTAGGCTCATTCGGGTCGCAAACACCCCAATCTCCCGTGATCCGAGGCACGCCTCCAGATGAACCACAACCAAGAATACGTAATTGATAAGTCATAAATTTGATTAACACATTCAGGGACTGGTTCAAAAGTTAAAATAAAGATGATCGGCACCAGAATGAATATTAACCTTCTAATATACCGTCCTTAAGACGACATCAACACGAGAAAAGCACCATCACGAGAGTGATGGTGCCCTATTCTTCTATTTATGTGATCCGCGTTCAGCGAACTGCCCCAAGCAATCTGCCAAAACGCCGGCCACCCTTATATTACATCGTTTACGGTAATCATTATATCCACAACGTCGCTGAGGCCTGCAGCATCAGTGGCCATAACCGATACGTCATAAATATTATCGCCTCCCGTATCAGCAGGAGCATCAAAATCAGGCGTAGATATAAAGCGCAAAGCCCCTGTCGTTGGGTTCACCGTAAATAATGCCGCATCATCGCCAGAGATTGTATACCTCAACGTATCGTCGGCATCCTCGTCCGTGGCAGCCGCGATAGCCAAGCTCTCAATCTGACCCCCATCTGTTGTCAAACTTTGCGAAGAAGATGCAAAAACCGGAGCCTCATTCACGTCCGCGACATTAACTGTAACCGTCTTCGTAGTTGTTGCCCCATCTCCGTCTCTAGCTGTAACAATAACAGTATAGGCATTGGTACCAGCCGCAGAACCAGGCGCTTCAAAATCTGGCGCGTTCCTGAAGTTTAAAGCACCCGTCGTTGGGCTCACCGTAAATAAGGCCGCATCAGCACCAGAGATTGTGTAGGTCAAAGCATCACCATCAGCGTCGGACGCAGCTGCAATGCTCATTGCTCCATTTTGGTTTTCTGCCGTTGTCAGTGTTTCTGAACTAGAAGCAAAGCGAGGTACATCATTCACGTCCGCGACATTAACTGTAACCGTCTTCGTAGTTGTTGCCCCATCTCCGTCTCTAGCTGTAACAATAACAGTATAGGCATTGGTACCAGCCGCAGAACCAGGCGCTTCAAAATCTGGCGCGTTCCTGAAGTTTAAAGCACCCGTCGTTGGGCTCACCGTAAATAAGGCCGCATCAGCACCAGAGATTGTGTAGGTCAACGTATCGTTGGCATCAACATCGCTTGCAGAAGTGATCGCAATTGAGCCGTTCTGGTCCTCTGCCGTTGTCACGGTTTCAGCACTTGATGCAAAAACAGGAGCCTCATTCACATTGTTAACATTTACATTCACTGTTTTTATGGCTGTAGCGCCTCTCCCATCCGTTGCTATGACCTCTACCGTATAGGTATTCGTACCGGATGCTGAGTTTGGGCTTTCATAATCAGGTTCTGATATAAAGCGCAAATCCCCTTCTTGGTCGATCGTAAATAAAGCCGCATCGTCACCTGAAATTGTGTAAGTAATTGTATCTCCCGCATCTTCATCGGTTGCGGCATCTACAGCAATGACCTCATTAACGTTCTCCAATACTGATGCAGTTTCAGTATCTGATGCAAAAACAGGGCTGTCATTCACATCGAATACAATAATTCGAATTGGTGTCGAAACAGACAACCCGCCGCTGTCAGTTGCTGTCAGCGTGAGATCATATGTATTGGTACCTGCAGATGAGTTAGGAGCTTCAAAGTTAGGCGGCGTATTAAACCGTACACTGCCACTGTCAGGATCCACGTAGAACAAGTTCGCATCGGCGCCAGAGATTGTGTAGGTCAGCGTGTCATTCGCGTCGACATCTGTGGCTCGAGAAACAGCCTGAGCATTAGTCGAGTTTTCAGAAACACTATAGACTTGCGAGCCATCGCGGGCCTCAAAAACAGGTGCTTCATTGACATTGGTAACGTTCACCGTGACTGTCTTCGTTACGGTAAGCCCTCCACGATCGGTGGCCATGACAACCACTGTATAAGTATTTGTTCCTGCCGCAGAGCCTGGCGTTTCAAAATCTGGCTGATCCTTAAACCGTAAATAACCTTGGCTTGTATAAGCATCAAAGAGATCGGCATCAGCCCCCCCTGCAATTGTATAGGTAAGGTAGTCGCCAGCGTCCTCATCGCTTGCATCACCATAATACAACCAATCATTTCTATTCTCTGAGTTTGAGACTGTTCTTGTATCACTTTCAAAGGTTGGGGCATCATTCACGTCTTCAACATTTACCGTTACGACCTTCGTGGTTGATCGGTAATTTGTATCCGTCGCGGTTACAATGACATTATAAATAAT
>ENA-OUOG01003981-OUOG01003981.1-marine-metagenome-genome-assembly--contig:-NODE-3981-length-13161-cov-6.154540_pt1 | contig 13161 bp, 5 predicted proteins | sample MGYA00248635_ERZ508505 | MGnify/ENA primary metagenome ERZ508505 (study PRJEB26176, sample SAMN06267871) | marine metagenome | isolation source: Saanich Inlet, British Columbia, Canada | place: Pacific...
AACGCGACGCACGCGACGTACGCCGCGATTCTCCCCGCGGGAATTCCAAACGTCGAAACGGCGTTTCCGTTTCTTTTCCTCTCGACCAATGGATCGGAAGCGTGAAGCACCTCCTCGAGAGGCCGATACGACTCACTCGCCTCCGCGTACGTCTCCGCGACGAGACGCGAAGACGTCGACGCGTCTTCGTCTTTTTCTTTTTCTTTTTTTTCGTTTTCGCTTCGTGACGAAAAAGCGCCTCCGTACCCTTCGGCGCGCGGGAACGCCTCCGCGGCGGACCCGAAAAAGTCCGTGACGCGCACGGACTTTAAATCGCGCGCGTAGTTCCTGACGTCCGGCACCGCCGTGCTCCGCACCTTCGCCTTGGTCAGGCTCCGGAACCAATCGTTCACGGTGTCCCTCGCCGTCGCGGCGTCTTCCGGCGCGGCGCCGCCTCGCACGCGCTCCATGAACTCGAGCGTGTAAAACGTGAACCGGTCGATGACGCTCAAACCGATCGCGTCGTCGTTGTGGTGCGACAACGAGTTCTCGCCTTTTCCCGAGCTGCCGATCGACAGAACGTCGGGCGAGTAGAACTGCGCCGCCATCGTGCTCGCCTGGCACGTCTCGGCGATGAACAACAGCTCGTCGTACCGGTTTTTCCGTTTCATCTGGTGCAGCGCGTCGGCGACGTCTTTGCTCAAAATCTCGCGTTGGTCCTGGAACTTCAGAAACTCGTCTCCGCCGTGGCCGGTGAGGTAAAGCAAAACGTTGCTGCGTTTGTCCGTCAACGCGCGCTTCGACCGGGGCGTGCCTTTCGGGTGTCGGTTCGTGAGCACGCGCAGTAAGTTCTCGGGAGTCACCTCGTACCCGCGGTAATCCACCTCGATGTCGTCGCCGTACAGGTTCACCGCGCGCGATCGCGATCCGTAAATCTCGCCGGGGAAGGCGTTCCGCGCGTCGCACGCGAAGTCATCCGCCAACATCAGGATGATGCGACTGTCCGGGATGCCCAGCCGCTTGACCGTGCGGTAAAACGAAAGCGTGTTCGCGACGTGCCGGTAGTTGAACCAGTACCGGGACGTGTCCACCAGGATGGCCCAGTTGTTGGTGTGCGTGCTGTTCCTGAAGAAATCGGCGGTCGCCGCGGTCGCCGCGACCGAGGCGGCCGACGTCCCGGGCGCGGAGGCTGCGAGAATCAGAGCCACCGCGAGCGAGAGCAGCGCGCGGGAACGCGGCAAGAGACGCATCTCGGCGCCGCGGTCGCCTCTCGTGCGCCACCGCGCGTCGAGCACTGAGGAGACAGCGTCGAACTGAATGCTGATGACGTTCTCGAAAACGACGTCGGGATTCGGGCGAATCCGCGTTTTCCTCACGTGTGGACTGTGACACAATGTCTGCGTCGCATTGCCTCTTGCGCCTGTGGGCGCGCGATGGCGGAGCGGGATGACCCGACCACCCCGGACCGCGGCCCGCGGATGCGCAAGTCCGCGAGCGAGCTCGTGAAGGCGGACTACTTCTACCAGCCCTCCACCGTGAAGCGCGGCGGCGCGTACGTCAGCGTCCCGCCCGGCCGGAACACCGAATCCTCCCTGCCGTGGCGCGTGGGCGTGCGGCTCTTCGAGGCGGACACCAAGGCGGCCGGCGAGACGTTCCTGAAGCTGCAGGTGGAGGACGGGCACGTGGAGAAGACCAGCACGTCCACGAAAGGCCGGTGGAGGCCGTGGGAGGCGCACACCTCGCTGTGGGTCGGGGACCCCGCGACGGACCACCTCGTGGTCAAGGCGTACGGGTACCAGGTGGGCAGCGGCGCCGTGCCCGCGCAGATCGGCACGCCGTTCAAGATCCCGCTGAAACCCTTCGCGTGGTCGCGCGCGAGCGGCAAACGCATGCCCGAGCCCGCGGAGTTCGCCATCCCCGGCTCGGGCGGCGGGCGCGTGCGCATGCAGCTGGTGTGCGTGCAGGCGCCGGCGGCGCACGACAGCCCCAAGCTGGAACTGCTGGTGGGCACGTGGAACGTCGGCAACGAGCCGCCGCCGCCCGACTTGCGCGCCTGGCTGGACGTCGGCGCGGTGGACCGGCCGGCGATGCCGCCGCCGCCGCCCGACCGACCAAAAGAACTCGCGTCAAAGGAGGACGACCCGGACGCGGACGGGAACGCGGCGCACTCCTTGTCAAAGGGCGCGACGAAAACGCCGCCGAAGAGCGCCGGAAAAGCCGAAAAGGCTTTGAAAAAAGCAAACGAGAAGCTCTACCAACAACCGCCGCCGCCGGACGTTTCGTATGACGATTACGGTATAAGCCCTTCCAAGTTCGGCACATTCGACATGGTGGTGGTGGGGTGTCAGGAGGGCGACTACGTTTCGAGACAAGGGTTCAAAGATTGCGAGAGCGACTGGTTGGCGTGCCTGGCCGGCACTGTGGGCGACTCGTACGTGCTGCTTCATAAACACTCGCTGGGGCAGATGCGAGTGGCGTGTTTTGTGCGCGCGGACGTGGCGCCCGCTGCTCACCGCTGGCGGAGCAGCACGGAGGCGACCGGGATCGGGCACGTGCTTTCCAACAAAGGGGGCGTGGGCGTGTCTTGCCGTGTCTGGGACACGTCGCTGTGCTTCATCAACTCGCACCTCGCCGCGCACGACGACATGGAGCGCCGGCGCAACGACGACTTTGCCGAGATTGTCGGCGGGTGTTTCTTCGGCGAGAAGGTGGAGTGCGTGCAGGCGTTCCACCACCTCGTCTGGTTCGGGGACCTGAACTACCGCTGCGAGTGGGGTTTGCCGAAGACCGCGTCGAGCACCAAGCGCATCGACCGCAACCCTTCGAAGGAACGCGTGCGCCGGATGATCGAGGCGCTCTCGGTCGGCGAGGTCGACCCTACGGCGTCGGCGCGACGAGTGTCGCGAACGGAAGACAAAATAAATCGCGGTCGCGGCGTGCATAAAAAAGCCGACGCTCCAAACGACCCGGGCGCGGAGAGACACGCCGCGCACCCCTCGAACGTCGCGCGCCGTCTCGCCGTGTTCGACACGGACCAGCTCACGGCGGCGCGCAAGCGCGGGGACGCGTTCATGGGCTTCGAGGAGGGTAACCCCGCCAAGGCGCACATGCCCACGTTCAAAGTGCAAAGAGAGAAGGGCTTCGTGTACAAGGAACAGCGCACGCCGGCGTGGTGCGACCGCGTGTTGTGGAAAACCGCGGAGGGGTTTTCGTGCGACCAGTCGTTCCTTACCGCGGCGGGGGAGGTGGGCACGAGCGACCACAAACCGGTCAGCGCGGGTCTGTCCGTCGAGCTCTGCGCGCACAAATCGGTGACGCACTTCGAGGACGAGAGCCCCGCGGAGGCGGGAGCGGAGACGCCGCGCGCTTCGGCGCGAGGCAAACGCGGCTCGCGCTCGGGGAGCGACGCCGGATCCGTCGCGGGCTCGAGCTTCTCCAAGACGTCTTCTTCGCGGAGCGCGTCTGTTTCTGTATCGACGCGGGGCGAAACGGATAAGCAGCCGAACAGTATCCTACACGGTCGGTCGAGTTCGAACGCGCGCGACGAGGAGGACCGGTCCCGCGTGTTCGACGACATAGCGGGCGCGGCGTCGGACGAGCGCGGCGGTTTTACGAGCGCGTCCTCCACCGGCCGTCGCGTGGCCAAGACGACGCCGAGCCTGCCGACGGCGCGGAAGAAGCGTCCGAGCGAGAAGCAAAAGACGTGGTTCACACGATTGTTCCCTTGTTTGCGCGCGCCGGACGTGTACGACGCCGCGGAGCACTGCGACTGGCAGCTGCGGTTCCGCATGTTACAGGGCAAGAACCTGCTGCCGGCGGACATCAACGGGTACTCGGATCCGTACGTGACGTTTTTCGGGTCTCTGCTGTCGTCGCCGCCGGCGAGTCGCGCGGTTGGAAAACCGGCGCGGTGGCGCACGAAGACCATCGTCGCGAACCTGAACCCGACGTGGCGGTGCGACGCACAGGTGCCCGTGATCCCGCTGTTATCGGCGGACCCGGCGGTGATCGCCAAGGAGCACCTGCTGTTCCGGGTGATGGACGAGGACACGCTCACGATGGACGACCCCATCGGCTACGGACGACTGCACCTGGGGCCGCTCGCCGACGCGCTCACGTCCGGCGAGAGCGCCAGCATGGACAGGGTGGTCCCGCTCACGCAGTTCGGCCGCGTCGCGGGCGAGCTCAAGGTGACCCTCACCCTCGAGCGCGTGCCCCGGAAGACCAAGTTCACAAAGGCGGAGGTGAGCGCGCGAAAGGCGGCGAGGAAAAAAGCCGCCGCCGAGACGGGATGACGTTTTTCACGACGAGACGTTCGTTCCGTGACGACGGCAGACTACGTAGTCTATTAGCGAGTGCCTACTATTTTTACCGGTACGGAAGTACTAAACGTACGGTACACGCGCACCTTATCCGAGCCCGCCCTCACTTTCTCGGCGCCATCTTCTTGCGCACCCACTTGTCCAGGCGGGCGAAGAGCCCGGCGGGTCTGGCGCGCGCGGCGCGCGCAATCTCCGTCTCCGGGATGGGCTCCCGCGCGTTCGCGTCACCCTCGCGAACCTCGTCCGAGCCCTCGTCGCGCTTCACTCCCTCGCGCGCCGGCGACGGAGGCACGCTCCCGCTCAGCTGGCTCACCAGCTGCGCCGATGCCTTGCCCAGCGCGAGCGGCGACGCGGGCAGGGTCCAGGACGCGGGCCTCACGAGGCGCGCCAGACTGGAGGTCAGGTCGAGGAACGACGCCGAGCCGTGCATCGACGCGTCCGGAGACGTCGCCGGAGTCCCGTCTCGCGATGACCGCGTCGACTCGACGAGAGGCGGCGACGCGTTCTTTCTCTCCGCGACCGAGGGACCCGCGAGAAGAGCATTTTTTCCGTGCGCGTTCTTCCCCGAGCGACGCGCGCGGTGCTCTGCGCGCGTCTCCGTCGCGGCGATGCTGGCGAAGGAGCACTGCCCCGGGGTGACCACGCTGTGCCACAGCATGGTCCTGTCCCAGCGCTCGCGCTCGCCATCCTCGCGTTCCCACCGGTCGGGTATGCCCGCGCACTCCTTGGGCGCCTCGAGGAACGCGCGCAGCGTCTCGCGTAGCGCGGCGTCATGCGTGGCGCACATGGCGTGCTTCGCGCCCTCCATCTGCGCGACAAAGGCGCAGGACATGCCGAGCTCGGCGATTCTCTGGCCGGCGTCGCCGGTGATGTTCGGGCGGTCGCCCTTCTTGATGAGCGAGTCCGACGAGCGGTGGATCACCTTCTCCGATACGGAGTTCCGCCGGCCGAAGAACTGGTCCGCCGAGCCGTTCACGCAGAGCGTCGGGACGTCGCGGCGCCACCGCGAGCCGAACAGACCGCGCGGAGGCGGCGCGGGGGAGGAGGACGTGGACCGGGAAGGACCCCGAACGACGTCGGATGGTTTTTCGGGCGCCACCGCCGCGCTCATGTCCGCGGCGCTCGTCTCCTCCTGCGAAAACTCCCCCTGGCTCTTCTTGATCGTCCTGTACGTGAAGTAGTTGGGCTCGAGCGAGTACGCGATGTTGATCCGGCCCAACAGCTTGGCTTCCCAGACGCTGTTGCCGCCCAGCGCCAGGCCCGAGAGCCCGGAGAGCAGACCCGAGAACATGCCGCCCGCGGCCCCCGCCGAGGGCCTCGAGCCCAGACTCATCCTCCGCGTCTCCGAGGTCGGGTCCAGCATGGAGTCGTCCATCATCCCAAGCACGATGGCACCCTCCGAGTTGCCCGCCAGGTAGATGCCGCGCCGCGCCATGGGCTTGGGCAGGTCAAGCAGCAGTTTCGTGAGCGCCGCGTGTTTCACCGCGAGCGTCGTGTCGTACACCATCGCCAGGCGATCGCTGCTGGTGTACTGCTCCGCGCACGACTCGTACACCAGCTCGCCGGAAGGCGCCTCGCGCTTGGCGTACAGCAGGTTGAGCGACCAGTAATCGGCGTCCGAGTCCGACGCGTTTTCGTCTTCGTCTTCGTCTCCGCGCGCGAACGTCGTCGCCGTCGTCCGGGTGTCGTCGGCGTCGGGCTCTCTCCTCCACGGGCGCACGGACCGCGGCGTCCTGTGCCTGAGCCTGCGCGGCCAGCCGCAGAAGTCGTCGGGGCACAGCACCAGGTGGCCCTCCGCCGCGAGGATCCGCAAGTACCGCAGCGTGTCACCGGCGACGCCCGAGGAGCCGGAAACGAACACCACGGCGGGTTTCGCCGCCTCGGCGCCGCCGCCTCGGGTATCGTCGCTCGGCGCCGGTTTCGGCTCGACGTTCGCCAGGAACTCGATCGCGGCGACGCCGTCCCCGGAAGAGACGCTTCCTTCCGGCTCGGACGCCGCCGGTTCACCGGTCTCGGCGCGTCGCTCGGCGGTCGCGGCTTTGAACTTCCCCATCGCCGCGGCGAGCTCGGCGGCTCGGCCGACCCACAAGGTTTTCACGTCGCTCACGCGCGGGTCATCCGAGTTCTGGACGTACCCGCCGGAGACGTTCGGCGCGAGGCCGGGCACCGCGCGCACGTACGCCGCGGGGAGACACAGTACGGTGTGGTCGTACACGTTCGCCTGCACGTGTTTCAGCTCCTCAGCGGTCACCTCCAGCTCGGGAGGCACGGGGCCTTCCGCTTCCGTCATGAATGCGCCCCGAAGAAGATGCGCGGACGAACCGAGAGGGGGCTAAGCCGGTCGGGCCTCCGAACGGCGGCTACCGACCCCGCGGGACCGGCGCGGCGCCTTCCTGAGACCCCGCGCGCGACGCTCCCGCGCGCTGCCTTCCCTCTCGCGCGTGTGCTCGAGGGAGGGCGCGTGGCCGTTGTGCCGAGCGTGTCGTCGGAAAGAATAAAAAGCCCTCTCTTTCCACGTCAGATTCGACGCAGCGCAAGTGACGACGGCAGACGGCAGTGTGCGTGCAGAGGTGCTTGTTGCAGATGGATCCGTGCGATCCAATTTTTTTTCTTTCTGGTTTCCTGCGTGCTGATTGAAACGAGCTACGCGAGCCACTACTAGCTCGCTACGAAGCGTCGAAGGCGCCGCCGCGCGGCGCCCCTCACATTCCGAAGAACCCCCCCTTCTTCTTCTCCACCTTGCGCACGGTCTTCCCCGCCTTGCGCAACGCCTCTGCCTCCGCCGCCGTGAGCTTGACGATCTTCTTCTTCTTCTTCTCTCCGTTCGGCGACGAGACCTCCGACGCTCGCGCTTCGCTCTTCTCCGCGTTCGGGCGCTTCAACTCGTCCAGCGGGTTCTTGAACCCCGAGACCGCCGCCCCGAACGCCTGCTTCGCGGCGAACTTGCCGATGTTCCCCACGACCGGCGCGGCCGCCTTGACGCCCACCTTCAGCACCTCCATGCCGACGTCAGCCGTCAACTTGGCGCCGCGTCTGACCGTCGGATTTCTTGCCACGCGCTCGCCGGCTTTATTCAGCCGCCACGCGACGCCCGCCGCCGCGGGTTTCTCGCGCTCGATGTCGTCCAGCGCCTTGTCGACGTACTTCACCGTCCAGCGCACGATCCCGTCGTTCGCGTCCGCCTCCCGATCGGCTTCACGATCGAAACACGCGTCGTCCGCGTCGGCGTCGCAGTCGCCGGCGAGGTCCTCCGCCGACGCGAGCATCGCCGCTTTGCTGGAGATCACCCGGGGCGCCACCACGGGCGCGCCCGCGCGCACCGTCGGGCGCGCGCGCCGGGGCGCCGCCGGCGCCTCGGCGGGGGAGGTCGATGTGGTCACCTGGTCGGGGACGGAGGCCGGGTCCGGGACCGTGGACGGAGGCTCGTCCTCGCCGCGCACCTTGTCGTAGATGGACACGGCACGCGGGGTGACGTCCACCCCGGAGGGTGAGGCGCGCCGCCCAGATTTCGCGCGCGAACGCGAGCCGCGCGCGAGACGACCCGTCTCGCGCCTCGCGCGCGCGAACTGCGCGGCGGCGCACGGCGCCGCTGCGGCGCGCGCGAACATGGCGGGCTCGACACGAGCGCGACGAGCGCGCCCTTCGGTGTGGCGACGCCTCCGACGCGTCCCGCACGTTCGAGGCGGGAACGTGCGAGATACGGCCTTTCGACGAATCCGCGCGCGCCCAGCTGGCTGGCTGGCTCCAGAAAAAGTCTCAGACTTTCCAAACGTCGTTTTCGCAAATCCCACGGCGCGCTCGACGTCGTCTTGTTTTCGCGCGAACTTTTCCATGTTTCCGAGCGTCGAAGCCACCTTTCGAGTGACGATTCGAAAACACGAACACCAACGATAGTAACGATAATACACACAGATAAAAACACGAACTAGCGGTCCCTGTGCCCGGGGAGGTCGCCCCCCTCCTCCTCGCTCTCGTCCGTGTCGTCCTCCATCTCCAGCGCGACGACGCGCCGCGCGCTTTTGCTTTTGCTTTTTTCGCCGGCGTTTGGAAACCCGCGCTCCGCGTTCTCCGCGAACCGATGCGTCTCCTCCTCCACGCGCGCGCTCTGGTCGTAGTAGTCGTGCGGGAACTTCATATCGTCGAAGCGATACAGCCGACGCAGGGCGTCGTTCGCGTCGATAAGCGCCGAGTCGGGTCGGTCGCTTTCGTTCGCGTCTCCTCGCGCCGAGGAGTTCGCGCCGTCCGGGAAGTGGGTCGCGCGGAAAAACATTCGGCACGCCTCGCGCGCGTTCCCGCCCGCCGCGACGCGCGCGATGCGCTCCGCGTCGCCCGGGGGAACCAGCGTTTGGATCTCGTGAAGCAACGCGCTCGCGGGGTCATCGTCCGACCGCGACACGTGGCACGCGACGGGAGTTCCGGAAGGTCCGTCTTTTATCGCGCGTCCAGTTTCGGGGCGGACTTTTCCGCGCGCTCCGGCGCTCGAAATCGCCGCCGCCGCGAACGGACAGGACGCGGCGCCGTTGGGCTCCACTTTGCGCCGCGCGAGCTTGTCGCACGTGAACGGCGGGTAGTCCGCCATCTTGCCCTCCAGCCCGTACGCGTGCCGCACGTGGTACCGGTGCTCGTTCTGGAAGTCGTTCATCTTGCCGTGGCCGAACTGCGAGCGCCACACGTGCAGCGTCTCCTCGGCGCTCAGGTCGATGCCCTTAAAAAAGAGCGTCAGCTGGAACCGAGCCTCGTGACGCAGGTGGTGGTCCCGGTGCAGACCCGCGAGGTGCCTGCGCACGCACAGGGGGAAAGGGCGCGCGCCCGCGACCGCGTGCCGGGGGCCTTTGCGAATCACGCGAAGCGCGCGCTTCGCGTCCGACCCGAGGGGGGGCGAAAGGAAGCGCTCCGCGGGGAGACGCCCGAACGCGCTGTCGGCGCCGCCGAACGCGCGACAAGCGCTGTCGGCGTAAAGCGACAGGCTCGTCGCCGCCGCGCCGCCGCCGTCCTCGCGGCGGCGGCGCCACCCGCGGCGCCACCCGGTCCGCGCGCGACCTTCTCTGCCCGCGCCGGTCGAGTCGGCGTCGCGCGAAGCGGGGGGCCCGAAGAAGAAACCCGAAGGACCCGGAGGCGCGAGGTCCTCGAGATCATCCGTCGCCGGCGCGCGGCTGCGCTCCGCGCCGCTCGGCGCGCCGCGCGCCGCCTCGCGCTCGGCGCGGACCCACGCCGCGGTCTCCTCGGCGGTGGGACGCCTCGGGCGCCAAGTCACGAGCTTCGCCAGCGCGTCCGCGGCGGCGGGCGTGCCGAACGCGCCCGCCCCGCGCGCCTCAGCCTCCGCGTGCCTCCTTCTTTTCGCCGTCGCCGCCAGCGCCGCCTCCGTCTCCCGCCGGCGGTCGAAGACGAGCACCTCGGGCACGAGGCTGTCGCCCACGCGCGCGCGTCCGTTCCGCAGCACCACGCCGGGCTCGCGCCGGGCGATCAGCCCGGCGGCGCGCTCGAACGCGACCCACCTGTGCCGCTCGCGGCGAGTATTAGAAGAACTCTCTTCTTTTTCGCCTCTCGTCTCGTCGTCGTCATCCTCCTCGCTCGGCGACGGGTCGGGCACCTCCCTCTCGCCGAGCCTGAGCCTGGACGCGAAGAGCACGGCTTCCTGCTGCGCGAGCCACCGGGCCGTGGCGGGGGACGCGCAGAACGCCAGGCGCGTCGCGGCGACGGAGAGACGCTCCGCGCGCGTGTCCAGTCGGGCGCCCGCGTCTTTTGACGCGTCGTAAAATAAGCCCGCGGCTAAACGATCGAGTTTCCGGTCCGGCGCGCCCCAGAGCTTCGCCTCGTCCAGCCGGTGAAGCACCGTCAGTCGAGCCTGTGTGTTTCGGTTCGACGACGCCAGGGAAGAGGAGGGCGAGTGCGACGTGGACAAAGCGTCAGCGCGCGTTCGAGGATGCGCGGGGAGTCGCGGGCGCGCGTGGGGCGCTCGAATCTTGGCACCGAAAAGCTCGGATCTGGGCACCCGAGAAGAATGCGCGAGAACGAGCGAGTGGCCTTCGGGCTTCGCGTACCTTAGCCGCCGACACCAGCTCATCGATGTCAGCCTCGCCGTCGTGCGCCGCGTCCTCCATCGCGGACGGGCCGACCGCGTCTCCGAACGAGGTCGCGCGCCCCGCGCCTCCGCGCTCTGGCGTGCTGCGGCCAAAAATGCGCTCTCGGTTCGGTCGAAGCTTTCGCGAGCGAGCGCGCGTCGAGCCGAACGTTGGAAGTGATGAGAAGTAACATCGAGTCGGCACACTGCGCGTCGCGCTCGGCCGCGTAGGAGGCGTCTCGCGCGATGCCGGCGGCGACTGCGCGTCCGCGCGGACGTCCGGAGTGGTCCTCGGCCACCTCGCCCGACTCGCCGCCGCGGTCGGCGAAGAAGGCCCTCGCGCGCTCCACCGCACCCCCCGCGTGGCAAACGCCCGCGATGCGTTTGGCCGAGGCGCAGAAGCGCGCCTCGTCGGCGACCGCCGCGGGTGACCACCGCGAGGCGCTGAAGTGGCACCTGCGCGCGCTGGCGCTGGCGAAGGTCCACGTCGCCGCGGTCACCGCCGCCGGCGGGCGTCTGTCCCGCGACGAGGCCACCGCCGCGGCCCGGACGCACATGGCCATCGCGGAGACGTACGAGGCGTCCAAGGGGCTCGGCCTGGCGTCATCCCGCGCGGAGCCCGCCGGCGCATCCGACGGTTCGCGACGGAAAAACAGAAACCACCTCGACCGCCTCGACCGCGAGGCCTCGGACATGGCGGGCCTCACGCAGGCGGTGACACACCTGCAGCACGCCATAGGCGCGTGCGGCGCGGCGTTCGCGCCCGCGAACGCGTCGGAGCCGGGTGGCGAAGAACGCGAATCCATCGCGCGCGCGCTGCGGGAAACCAAACTCGAGGCGCGCGCGCGGCTCGGGCCGAGGCTTCTCGCCGTCGGACGCGACGAGGACGCCGCCGAGACGACGCGACGCGCGCTGGAGCAACTCTCTGAGAATATGACCGAAACCGAAACCGACCGATCGCGAAGTAACACGCGCATGGAGCTCCTGCTGTGCGCGGCGGACGCGGAGCGCGCCGTCGGCGAGCGGTTCGCGGCGCGAGCGCGAGACTTGAAGCTGCGCGCGCGCGCGGCGGCGGCGGCGGTGGCGTCGGCGGCGGCGGACGCCGACGCGGCGGCGGCGGTGGGGCGATCCGGCGACGAGGTGTACGCGGAGAAGGCTAAGCTCGCGCGGGCCGCGGCGGACAAAGCCGAGGCGGGGGAAGCCGAGCGGCGAGACGCGGAGGCGGAGGCCTCGCGGCGGTTCGAGGCTTCCGAAACGAGGCTAAACGAAGCGGAGGCGTTTGTCGCGCATTTGTCGGAGGATGTTTCGGGTGATGCGTTCAGAACAAAGGTCACCGCGGCGGTGCTGACGCGTCGCCGGTCGCTGCGCCGCGCGCGGCGGGACTGGCTCGGCGCCGCGGCGTGCGTCACGAGCCTGCTGGCGCTCGCGGAGAAAAACGGGGGCGCTCTGCCCGGCACGAGCCACTCGACGCAGGGCTCGGCGGCGGGCGCGCTTTTGTTGGAGGCGGCGGAGCTCTGCGTGCGCGCCAAGGCGTTTGACGACGCAAAGGCGCACGCGGCGGCGGCGGCGGAGGCGCTTTTAGACCCCATCACGAAAAAGCACACCGCCGCGAGCGTGCGCGCGTCCGGCACGCTCGCGTTCATCACCGCGCGCCTCGGTGACCTCGCGGGCGCCGCGCAGATGTACCGCGACGCGCGGCACGCGGCGCTCGCAACGAAGGCGTTTGGCGCGGCGACGGAGACCTCCGCCGACCTCGCCGACCTCGAAGCCGCGCTGGGGAGCGTGCGGTTCGCGATGAGCGAGGCGAGCGAGAAAGACGGGGACGGAGACCCTGTCGCGACGAGAGAAGGCGAAGAAGTGGACGACGAGGACGTGGGAAAACGAGCGACGAAGGCACGAGAGGCGGCGGAGGCGGCGGCGCGGCGCGCGTCGCGGCGGCGTCGGCTTACGTCCGTCGCCGCGCTCGAGGAGGCGCTCGGGTGCTTCGCGCGCGCGGCGGACATAGAACGCTTGCTCGGCGGGGCGTACTCGGCGCGGTGCGTGGAGCTCGAGAACCGCGCTGACGCGTGCGCGTCGGCGCTGGCGGAAGAGAGGGCCGAGGGGGAGGACGGCGCGCCTTTTCTATAGCTGCGCTATCGGCGTTTGGATTTGACGAGAGATCATCGAAAGACGCGTTTTCAAAACTCTTCTTCTTTCAAGAAGACGACTCGACGCCGCCCCGCGCTTTTCGTCTCACGCGCCGATGGCGTTGATGTGGTGCCCCCAGGCGAGCCCCGTGGTGAGCAGCCCGAACACCAGGAAGGGCTGCGCGCTGGCCTGGTACTTCACGTCGTTCTTCACCGGGTCCGGCAGGAAGAACTTGAACTGGAAGAAGATCTGCGGGAAGATGAGCGCCAGCAGCATGTTCGAGTACCCCACCTCGCCGATGGTTCGCAGGTACGCCGCCACGGCGAGCTGCGTGGCGTCGATGGACCCGACGCAGATCCACTTCGCCTTCTCCACGCCGAACGCCACGGGCAGGGACATGAGCCCGCACTGGCGGTCGCCCTCGATGGACTTGAAGTCGTTCACGATGGCGATGCCGAGACCCGCGATGGAGTACAACACGGTGAGCACCATCACGTCAAGCGACAGCTCGCCGAAAACCGCCTGGCCCGCCCACCAGGGGAGCGCGATGTACGACGCACCCAGCGCGTAGTTCCCCCGCCATCCCTCCTGCTTGAGCTTGAGCGGGGGCGCGGAGTAGATGTACGAGATCCACGAGCCGAACAGCGTGAGCGCGGTGACGACCGGGAACTC
>ENA-OUOG01003982-OUOG01003982.1-marine-metagenome-genome-assembly--contig:-NODE-3982-length-13161-cov-5.060991_pt1 | contig 13161 bp, 4 predicted proteins | sample MGYA00248635_ERZ508505 | MGnify/ENA primary metagenome ERZ508505 (study PRJEB26176, sample SAMN06267871) | marine metagenome | isolation source: Saanich Inlet, British Columbia, Canada | place: Pacific...
AAGGCGCTGCTCGAGGACGGCTACTCGATGGACTGGAGGACGTGCGAAGCCACGGCTGAGGGCGGTCACGTCGAGGTGCAGCAGTGGCTGCACGAGAACGACTTGTGGTGGGAAGAAGATTGCGGGTGCGCGTACGCGGCGGAGGGCGGCCACCTCGAGGCGCTGCGGTGCATGCGCGAGAACGACTTCTGTTGGAGCGAGGGCACGTGCACGAACGCGGCGAAGAACGGCCACCTCGAGACGCTGAAGTGGGCCCACGAGAACGGCTGCCCGTGGGACGAGGAGACGTGCGATTACGCGGCAAAGAACGGCCACCTCGAGACGCTGAAGTGGGCGCACGAGAACGGCTGCAGGTGGGACGAGGAGACGTGCTCGGCCGCGGCGAAGGGCGGCCAGCTCGAGACGCTGAAGTGGGCGCGCGAGAACGACTGCCCGTGGAACGAGAAGACGTGCAGGTACGCGGCGAAGGGTGGCCACCTCGAGACGCTCAAGTGGGCGCGCGAGAACGGCTGCCCGTGGAATATAGAGGCTGTGCGCTTAAACGCGACGAACGGCAGCCACCTCGAGATGCTGGAGTGGTTGCGTTCGATGTGAGCTTCATCGTATCCGGCGGCGTCCGAGGAAGCGCGCGAATACGTCTTCACGTAGTCTAGAAAACCACATTTGCAATCGAGACGTCTTCGCGTCACGCGCGCGCGCGCGGAGAGAGCCATCCGTCCCGCGCTCAAACAGTCAGCCCGACCGCGGTCGGTACCCCGACGAACTCCTGGACCACCTCTACGTGGTGTACTCGGCGTTGATCTTGACGTAGTCGTAGCTCAGGTCGCATCCCCAGGCGGAGCCTGTGCCGTCGCCGTCGCCGACGGAGACGTCCACGCGCACGGTGCCGTGCTCGTCGCCCTTCTGAGACAAATACGCCGACGCGGCGGCTTCGTCAAACTCCAGCGGTTGGCCTTTGTCCATCAGTAAGTGCGGCCCCAGGGAAATCTGCAGGTTTTCCTGGTCGAAATCCACGCCGCTGTACCCGGCCGCCGCCGCCAGCCGACCCCAGTTCGGGTCGCGGCCGAACACGGCGGACTTGGCCAGACTGGAGCACACCACGCTGCGCGCGATCGTACGCGCGTCTGATTCGCTCAACGCGCCAAACACGTTGCACTCGAGCAAAACCGTAGCGCCCTCGCCGTCCCAGGCGATGCTCTTGGCGATGGCGACGTGCACGGCGGTGAGCGCCGCTTCCAACGCCACAGCGCACTCCGATCCTGCTTCGATAATATCGCCGCCCGCCGCGCCCGAGCTGAGTGCGATCACCGTGTCGTTGGTGCTCGTGTCGCCGTCCACGGAGATCTGGTTGTACGAGTTTTGGCACGCGCGTTTGGTCATCGCTCGCCACGCGTCGACTTCAACAGGCGCGTCGCACGTCACGACGCCGAGCATGGTGGCCATGTTCGGGTGGATCATGCCGCTGCCCTTGCCCATGCCGCCGACCTTTACGACGCGGCCGTCGGGCAACGGCACGGAAACCGCGACGGACTTGCGCGCGAGGTCCGTGGTGCAGATGGCGGTGGCGGCGGCGGCGGCGGCGGCGGCGGAGGAAGAGAGGTTCGCCGCCAATAGAGGCACGGCGCGCATCAGCTCCGGCATCTTGATCCGCTTCCCGATAACCCCGGTGGACTCGATCAAAACGTCGTTGAGGTCATCGAGACCGAGCACTGAGGCGACCTTCTGAGCGGACTCCAGCGTGTCCTCCATGCCGAGCGCGCCCGTCGCCGCGTTGGCTTGGCCCGCGTTTATAAGCACGGCGCGCGCGGTGTTTTTACCGGCGACGGCTTTTTTAGAATAAAGCACCGGCGCGGCGGCGACGACGTTTTGCGTGAAGCACCCGGCGGAGACCGCGGGTTCGTCCGCGACGATCAGAGCGCAGTCCGCTCTCGTGCCGCTCGCGCGCAAACCAGCCTTGAACGCCGCAGCCTTGAACCCCGCGGGCGCGCAGACGCCGCCGTCGATCACCGACCACGGACCGGCGGGGATCAAATCTTTTAGAGGCGCATCCTTGAGGAAGAAAATCTCGTCGCCGTAGTCGACGCTTGAAGCGTCGTCCGCGGCGGCGCGCGCGGGCGACATGATGCGTCTCGTTTGTTCGAGCTTGCGCGATCGCGCGACAGAAGACAAACGACGAAAAGATCCTTCGCGGCGCGCGGCGAAGACGTCGCGACGCGAAGATGTCGCGACGGACGCGACGGAAAGCTTTCCGCAAAGCGACGACGACGACATCGACGTACGCGCGTTCCTTACGTAAGGTTTCTTCTCACAGCCTCCTGTCGCTGAGGTACTTGGTCAGGTCGCCGAAGGTCTGGTCGACGGCGTTGTTCCAGGACCGTTTAAAGGTGTGCTTGGCGCGCGCGCCGAACACGGGCTCGTCCGCGGGGAGCGGCGTTTGGGGAGGGGGCGGCGAAGGGAACGCGTCCGCGAGCGCGCTCGAGGAGCTCCAGAGGGAACGCTGCGTTTAGGGCGGAGTGGGCGGGTTCGTGTTTGAGAGGGTGCGAGAGGGTCAGGATTTGAGGCGGACGCGACTTGGACGACGCGCCCCTCCGACGCGCGCGCGCGAAGGGAACGCGGCGGACGACGCGCCGTGGCGCGGGCGACCTTTTGCGAAAACCTCGCGCATCGATCGATCGCTCCGCGTTTTCGACGTTACCGCGCGAGAAGAACCGCGTCGCGATCGGTACCGCTCGAGCGTCCGCGCGAACGCACCCGAACGTCCAGGAAAGAGAGCGCGCCTGCGGTGAGACCGAGAGTGGTCCAGAGTAATCGCTCCTGACGGACGATTGACATGCGAGGCCGTGCTGCGCGCGGGGGGGCGCGTTTACGGAGTGGAAAGCGCGCGAGGGTTCGGGGAAAAAAGAAACAACGCGTTTTTCCCTGCGGAGGGCTGCTCTCGCCGTCTCGCGCGCGATTTCGCCGGTCCGAGCCTCGGCGCTTCATCACTTCCGGGGCGCGCTGTGCCCGCCAGAGGGAGGGGAGGGTACACCATGGCGGTGAGCCCGCACGACGGCATCGACCACGAGCGCAAGAACCTGTGCGTGGACGAAGCCAGCGTGGCGGGCGTGAAGGGTGCGGCGTTCGGCATCGCCGTCTCCGCGCCGCTCGTCGCCGCGGCGCACGTCCTCTCGCCCATGTTTCGATCCTTCAGCGTGAGCACCAAGACCGGGTTGATAGTCACGCCCTTCTTCGGGTTCTTCTTCCTCAACTCCGAGCTCGCCATGAACGCGTGCGCGCAGAAGCGCAAGGCGTACGCCGAGGCGGTCAGGGCGTGACCGGGGAAGAAAGGGTACGGGGGGGGAGCGCGAAGCGAGCGCGAAGCGAGCGCGAGTCGTGTGTACATCAGACAAGAAGTCGTCGAAAAAAGTTTGTCAAGTGTGGTCCGTCGGTGCCGTCTCTCGCGCGCGCTGAAATTCGCCACGCCGGTTCAGAGACGGCCGACGGTCTGTGACTCGAAGAAACGACATCGATGACGCGGGTGACGTGTTGTGCCTGTCGGAGGCGGAACACGTCGCTTTTTCTATCCCGCGATCGCGTCGTCGCGCGCCCCCACACCACCCGGGCGCGTCGCAGACCGCCACCCGACCCCCGTCGCTCGTCGCCGCCGCTTCGACCGACCCCCGCACACTCACGCAGGCGTTCGCGCTCGCCCGCACCTCCGTCGCTCGCGCGTCCGCACGCGAAGCGCGTCTCGGACTCTCGCCGCCGCCGCTCGTTCCGTCGCCTCGCCTCGAAGCGGCGCCTTCAAGACGATGGCGCAGGACGGGTGCCAGCCCATGGAGCGCTTCTCGTTCGCCAAGAACGGGAGCGCGCAGAAATCGTGGGCGTTCTGCCCCTCCTCGCGCCTGGACGGGAGCGCGGGCGCGGGCGCGGGCGCGGGCGCGGGCGCGTACCCCCGGGGCGGCACGTACGAGCAGCAGAAGTACAGCGTCTCGGGCTACGTAAACGGGTACAACCCCAGCCTTCCGGCGTACCCCCCCACGCGCGCGCAGATCGAGGCGGCGGCGAAGCGCGGCATCGCCGCGCCCGGCGCCGGCCAGGGCGGCTACGGCGCCGCCAACCGGAACGGGGGCTACGCCGGCGAGATTGCGGATCAGATGTCGGCGCAGATCCGATTCGAGCAGGCGCGCGCCGCCGGCGGGGGCGGCGGCGGCGGCTCGCGGCCGGCGCAGACGCTCTCTTCGCTGTCGGAGACCTCCGGCGGATTGACGTACTCGGGCCACGGCGCGTGGGACGGCCCCGCGCCCGCGGGCGACCCGTCTAAGCCCAAGCCCGGGACGCCGTATTACGTCACCGCTCCCCCCGAGCCGGCGTTCGACAAGAGCAAGGAGGATATCGACGTGCCCCTCGGCGTCGCCGGCGCGGTGGTCGGGCGCGTCCCTCTGATCGGCGTCGACGCCAAAAGTCTCGCGACGAACGAGAAATTGTTCGCGAAAGTCACCTCCGGCGACATCAAGCACATCAGGTGCCCCGCGAGTTCGTCGGAAAACGCGGATGCCGCGTTTGCCGCCGCGAAAAAAGCAATCGACGCCGCGCGAGCGAAAGACGTCACTCTGTTTGTCTCGGGCGTCGTCTCCGTCGCCGAAGCTCGAGACCCCTCTTCGTTCGTCGACAAAGCGCTCGAAGCGTTGGGCATCACGCAGTTCGACCTCGTGACGCTCGAGTGGCCCGTGTTGGCCACGCTCGAAGACGACTGGTCAAGACTGGAACAACTGGCTCGTTCCGGAAAAGCCAAAGCGATCGGTTTGGCCAACGCGTCCGTTCCGACGATCGAAGCGGTGTGCCGATTCCAGGGCGCCGACCGCGTTAAGCCGGCGGCGAACGTCGTGGAGGCGCACCCGTTGATGGCGCACCGCAAGTTAGTGGGCGTGTGCCGCCGCTACGGCGTCGTGGTGATCGCGTCGGCGATCACCGGTCTGGGAGACCAAAGGCTTTGCGAGCACGAGTCTCTGCGAAAAGCGATTGACATCGAGACGTGCGGCGCGAAGCGTTCGAGCGTCGCGCTCCTCGCGCGGTGGTCCGCGCAGAGAGGCGTGCCGTTCATCATCGACGCGCACTCGGGTGATTGCGCGGACGCCGCTACGGCGCTCGATTTCCGCCTGACCAACGCGCAGAAGGTGCTGGTGGACGCCATGGAGCCCCCTCCCAGGCAGGGCGGCGTGCGCTTCGTGCCGAAGCCCGCCGGGATCGACTTCGAGTGGGACGACCCGTTTTTGGGCGGAGTCGCCCGACCGGGCCTGGACCTCGAGAAGATGAGCCTCTGATGACCGTGATCAGACGCGAGACGTGAGACGTTTTAGTTTGTCAACACAGTAGTCTACGTAGACTACGTTCAATCATCAGCAGGACTATATAGGACTCGGAGTCTTTTAAAGAGTAGTAGTTAATGACCGCTAGTCTAGAGCCACTTCGCTATCTCTATCTCTACGCATATCAGAGCTCCTCCGCGAAAGCTCCTCCGACGAGAAACGCGTCGTCCGACCGCCACGGCGGTCCCGGCGCGTGCGCCGCGAGCCACGCCTCGTCGATCACATCGAACGTCTGCTCTTTCGCCATCGCGGCCTTCTCGATTCGCGGCCACTTTTTCATCGCCATCCTCGGCGCGCGCGCGGAAAAGCACCCCGAGTCGGACGGCGTGGTGACGTGCACGGACCCGCGCCCGGCGCGGTGCGCGGTTTCGATGACGTCGCTCCGCAGGAAAAAAGCCGTCTCGCCCGCGGCTTCGCACCCGACGAAATGGAAACCCCACCGCTCGAGCACGCGCAGGTACGCCGAGAGAGACGCCGAGATTTGTAACGCGGCGTCCGACTCCTCCTCGTCTAACGAAAGTCCAGGGGAGGGTCGTCCGAACGCGGAGCCTTCGCGCCGGTACGACGCGCGCGAAGAAGAAGAAGAAGCGGCTTCGGTCTTCGTACTCGACGAAGACGAGTCCTCCGACTCCTCCTCCTCCTCGAACGCTTTTCTTCCCCCGAACCCCGAACCGGGTTTAGACGCGAGCGCCAACTCAGGCCCGAACGCCGAGTCGTAGGACACGGCGACGAGCCGCGGCGAGACCGTCTCCAGCGCGGGCTGCGCGAGGTAAAGCCCGTCGCGCGCGACGTCGAGGGTGAGCAGGTCAACCTCGACTCGGCGCGTTTTTCTTTTTCCAATTCTTCTCTTCTCTTCTTCGTCCGTCGCGTCCGTCGCGTCCGCCTCCGACGCGCCCTCGAGCGCCTCCAGCGCCTCGCGAATCTCGGCACCGATCGTGGAAGGCTGTAATTCGCCGCGAACGACCGCCGCCGCGCCGGAGACGGTAGAGTCTTGGTCCGAGGAGGACACAAACGCCTTCGCGTCCGGCACGTTTCGGTCGCGGAAATGCGCGCGGCGCGCCTCGGCGGAGGCGTCGAACAAATCCACGAACGCGCCTGCGAAGCGGTGGTTGTGCACCAGGTACGCGCTCGCGCCTCTTTCGGGCGCGTTCGGACCTGCGTCCGAGACGGAAACCAGTAAGCGGTCTGATGCGCTTTTGATCCCTATAAAACCGAGAAGCGCCAACGCGACGCCGTCCTCGTGGTTCCTCGAACACACCGATAAAGTGCTGGCGACGCCGCGAAGGAAATCCGGCGTGTAACACAAAGCGCCGTATTTCTCACCCGCGTTTAAGTCTTCCAGCAAAGCTTCCCAAGGCAAAGAGGGGTTTATAGGTAATGAAGGAACTTCTTTCGCGTCACTCACACCTTTTAACGCGCCGTCACGACTCTGTCTCGTGTCTCGGTCGTTAGACGTACCTTTAGACTGAAACCGAAACGCGCTCGCGCTCGTCGCGTCGCACCGCCGTAGGATTTTGCCCACGCGGAACTTCGTGCGCAATTGCACCATCGCGCCGGTCACGGAGTTCGCCTCGCCGTCCGCCTCGCTGGCGATGGGCGCGCACGCGCGCGGCTGCGATACCGCGAACGCACCACTACCGACGTCGTTCATGGTCAAGTGGCCGGTGCTCGGATCGCGCGTGACGTGCAGACGCGCCACGCGTCGGCGCGCGCTACGTCGTAACGCGCGCTCCGATTCGGCGTCGGCGTCGCCGTCGCCGCCGCCGAAGAAGCGAAACACGCGCGCGACGAACGCGCCGGACGACGAGACCTCCGACGACTCCGTTCGCGCGGTGTTCCTTGTTTCGTCGCGAAGTAAGCTCTCTTCGTCATCGCCACCGCCTTGTCGCCTTCGGTGCTGCTTCACGACCGCGCCGCGCCGCATGCTCTCGCGAATCGCCGAATGGCGAATCGTCGCGCTCCCGGCGCTCTCGTCTTCATCCTCGGCCCCTCCGGCGATCGTCGTCGGGACCGAATCGTCGGATCTCCCGTCACGATCGGCACCGGAAGGAACGCGTTCCTCGTTCGTCTCCCGGACCAAAGAGCTCTCTTCTTTCCACGGCTCAAACGCGTGCGCGTCGTAATCGCCGTCCACACCCCCGTCCACGCGGTCGCGCGCGCCTCTGTGCTCGCGCACCCCCGCGCGTACGATCGCGAACGCCACCAAAAGCGCGACGCACGTTCCCAGAAACAACAACGCGCGATGTCTGGACCTGCGTCTGCGCTGGCGCAGGCTCATGCGGGGCGTGGTCGCGTGAACGTCCTCCTTCCGCAAACCGCGCGCGTCGTCCTCGTCCTCCCCATCGTGGGACCACATCGCGCACCGCGCGCGTGGTCGCGTGTGGCGTCGGGCGTTTGAATGAAAGATGCGCTCACTTCTCGTCTGCACACAAAAGCTCCCGCGCGAAGCTCGACGCGAACGACGATTCGGGTTCGATTTCCTCCCGCACTCTTGCGCGCGAGCGTTTTTCCCGACTGCGTCCCGCGCGCCCCGAACCCGACGGTTCAGTTCCTCGGACGAGCTCGTTTAGGCTCGAGACGCGCGCGCGGAGACGCGCCGCGCCAGACGCCAACCGCGCGACGCGCGCGCGAGGGACGTCGAGGACGCACATGCGCACACCGAATCACTCGCCTCGCGCACGCGCCCCGCGCGTCGCGCTCGCGCTCGCGCTCGCGCTCTGCTCGAGCCTCATCCCGCCGAGAGGCGTCGTCGCGACCGAGACGGAATCGTGGCACGCGCCGGTGTGCGGCGCGCGCGCTCCCGCGACGTGCGTCTCTTCTCTCTCGGCGTGGGAGCGGGACGTGCACGCGCTGCAGGCTCTGCACCACCACTGCGGCGTGGACGAGAGCGGCAACAGGGCGCCCGCGTGGGACGACGCCTGGGGCGAGGTGGCGTCGTTCAGCGGCTCGCTCGATGCGTGGGACTCTTTGTGCCAGGGCTCCAACCCGTACGCCGCCAAAGAAATCGCGCGGAGCAGCCCGATCGTGACGTGCGACTGGACGGGACGCGTCATATCCATCAACATCGACACCGACAGCCACGGCGTGAAGCTTGATTGCCCACACGGCCTCCCCACCGAGTTCGAAGCTCTCTCCGAGCTCGTGGCGTTACGAGTCGCCGGCGCGCTTGGTTTCACAAACGGCGGCGCGGAGATTTCTGAAATCATGTACCCTCTGGCGTCGACGCGATGGCTCGCCGTGGTGTCGCTCCCCTCCAACTCGTTAAAAGGGCGCGTGCCCGACGTGTGCGACACGCACACGGGGTTCGCCTTCGACTCTAACTTAGAGCGGCTCGAGCTGAGCGATAACGAACTCACCGGAGCGCTTCCCGGCGACGGGTTAAAGTGCGCGACGCAGTTGAAAAAACTCGACGTGTCGTACAACGACCTCACCGGCGTTTTGCCGGACGTCTGGGCGGATTCGTTACACCAGCTGAGGGAGTTGAAGTTCAACAACAACCCAAAACTCACCGGGTCTTTACCCACCGCCTGGTTCCCGCCTTTAAGAGACGACGAGAGCGGAGGGGATCCCGAGTTCCTCGAGTACCGGTTCTCGAACCTGAAATCGCTGGACGGCACGGACTGCGACTTGACCGGCGCGTTACCTTCGAACTTAGGAGGCGCGTCTTCTCTCGAGACGCTTAAGCTGGGCGGGAACCGAATCGAGGGATCCGTTCCCGGGTCGGTCGTACGACTGACGCAGCTTCGTGAGTTGAACGTACGGCGAAACAAACTCACCGGCGCGTTACCCGCGAACGTGTTCGAAGCGCTCGCGGACACTTTGCACACGGTGGACCTCGCGCACAACGCGTTGAGCGGCGCTTTTCCGCCGTTCCCGACAACGGGCTACCCCGTGCTTCGCGACGTCGACGTGAGCGAAAACGATTTCCAAGGTTCGCTTCCTTCTTTCGGCGCGGTGTCTCTTTTGTTCCTTAACGTCGCGCACAACAGCCTTGTCGGTTCGTTCCCTGACCCGTGCGGGAACGGGTACATGAACCACCTGGAGATTCAAGGGAACGCGTTTACTGGGGCGTTTCCCGACATCACGTGTATGCGTAGGCTCACTTTTTTGGACGCGTCGTCGAATTCTTTCGACGCGCTCGCGGGGGACGGCGGCTGGATCGCCAATCCGACCAACAAAGTGAGCACGATCGATTTCAAATCCAACGCGTTAAGCGGGAACCTGCCGTCTTCGGGGATCTGCGGGCGGTACACCCGTTTTATCGATCTGAGCGGCAACGCGTTTGTGGGTTCGATCCCCGAATCCGTCGGGGAGTGTACGAGCCTGCGCGAGCTGAGGCTCGGCGAGTTCGTGGACCAAAACGACGGAAACGGCGACGCGGAGGAAAACGAACGACTCGGCGACGCGTCCGACGAGTCCGACGAAAACTCCTTCTCGTTGCCTTCGGAGGCGACGCTGGCGAAGTTGACGCGGCTGACGCACCTGCACCTCCGCGGTATCGGGCTGACGGGTGCTATTCCACAGTCGCTGTTCGCGCTCCCGAGCCTACTCGAGCTGGACCTCTCGCACAACCGGCTGTCCGGCGCGCTTCCCGCGGACGCCGAGAACTTCGCGTGGTCAAACACGCTGCACCGCCTGTCGCTCGCGCGGAACAATCTGACGGGCGTCGTGCCTTCGTCCCTGCTGGCGCTGAAATCGCTGCAGAAGCTGTACCTCGCGGACAACGCGTTCGAGGGGGTGGAGGCGTTTCCGACGCCGCCGCCGGACAATATCGACGAAGCGGACACGATTTCGAACGAGACCGATAATACAATTACGCGAACCCAAACGGAGACGGATGACGAACCGCAAACGAACGCGTTTTCGTTCGCCGCGTACCTGGACCGGCTCGATTTGTCGTCCAACGCGATTTCTTTTTTCCCAAACGCGCTGGAGCGCGTGGGGGGCTTGACCATGCTTTCGCTCGCGAACAACAACATGGCCGGGCTCGTGCCTGTGTGGCTCGGCGAGCGGGACTCGCTCGTGCACTTGCGGCTCGACGGGAACAAATTGAGCGGGCCGTTAGAGAACTGGCTCGGTAACAACCGTCTGCTGGACCTCGAGTCGTTACGAGTGGACGGCAACTCTTTAATCACCGGTCCCCTTTCGAGTCAAGCGATTCGGCCGATGGCGCGTTTGAAGCGGCTCAACGTCTCCGCGATCGGCGCCTTCGGCGCGTTCCCGCACGCCCTGGGCGTGCCCGGCGCGAGCCTGGACGCCCTCACACACCTGCACGCCCGAAAAAGCGGGCTCAACGGGACGCTCCCAAAGTCTCTGTTCGCGGCGCTGCCCAACCTGCGTGTGCTGGATCTTTCTGAAAATTTCTTGGCGGGCGACGTGCCCGACGGCGCTTCCTTCGAGGGGGAACCGTCCTTTTCCCCGTCCTCGGGCGCGCTTCGAGAACACACCTCGCTCACCACGCTGCTCCTCGCGAACAACTCGTTCACGGGCAAATTCCCACGGCTTTCAACGACGATGGAGTCGCTCGCCGAGGAGCGGAAAAACGCGTTCGGTTTAGAGCACATGCGCGACGCGGTGGTGGACTTGAGAGGCGCCGGCGACGAAACGAACGGGTCATTCGCCTGTCCTTTACCGCTCGACGCCGCGGCGTACGCCGACGCCCAGTGCACGTGTCCCGCGGGAAGCGCCGGGGCGGATCAAGGCAGGTTCGAGTGCGATCTTTGCGTTCCGGGGAGGTATTCAAATCAACCCGGCGCGCCCGTGTGCGACCCGTGCCCGGTGGGGCGCTTCGCCGACCAAGTCGGAAGCGTCGGGTGCGATTTCTGCGCGCCCGGATCCGCGGCTCCGTCTTTGGGAAGCGCGTCCTGTGATCTTTGCACGCCCGGTTTCTTCGCGGCTCTTTCAGGTTCCCCGACGTGCGACGCGTGCGACCCGGGGACGTTCGCGGGGTCCGAAGGGAACACCGAGTGTGCCCCGTGCCCTGTAGGCGCCGCCGCCGACGAGCCCGCCAGCGCGGCGTGCGTTTTATGCGCTCCGGGAACCTTCGCGGAGGCGCCAAAACACGACGGCGTCGGGTCCTCTATGTGCGCTCCGTGTTCAGCCGGGACGTTCAGCGACGCGGAGGGAAGCACGAGTTGTTTGGCGTGTGCACCAGGGCACGTCGCGGAAGAAGAAGGCTCGTCAATTTGCGTGCAATGCGACGAAGGGTCGTTCGCGTATACCAGCGGCGCGAGTTTCTGCGTTCCGTGCGCCGCCGGTTCCTTCGCGTCCAATCGCGGCGCGACGTTTTGCGAAGCGTGCGCCGAGGGTTTCTTTTCCGCGGCGGAGGGTAAAGCGACGTGCGACGCGTGTCCTTTGGGCACGTTCGGCGCGGAGCAAGGCAAAGCCTCGTGTGACTCGTGTCCCCTCGGCACGTTCGCGGACCAGGAGGGAAGCACGGTGTGCTCGAAGTGCGTTTCGGGAACGTTCGCCGACGCAGAGGGATCCTCTAAGTGTCTTTTGTGCGCCTCTGGTGCGTTTCAAGAAAACGAAGGCGCGTCTATTTGCGTTCCGTGCGTTTCGGGAACGTTCGCGGACACGGAAGGTTCCGAGTCGTGTAACTCGTGTCCCCTCGGCACGTTCGCGGACACGCCTGGAACGAAACAGTGCGCGCCGTGCAAAGTCGGGTCGTTCGCGAACGATGAAGGCGCCGAAATTTGCGCGCCTTGTCCCGCCGGCTCCGCCGCCGCAAACGAGGCTTCCGCGGCGTGCGCGTTGTGCGCGCCGGGAACGTTCGCGAACGAAACCGGCGCCGAAACGTGCGCTCGGTGTCCCGTAGGGACGGTCTCCAGTAACGCCGCCTCGCAGAGCTGCGACGTGTGTCCCGCGGGCTCATTCAGCGACCAGACGGGTTTAACGAAGTGCACGCCGTGCCTCCCCGGATCCGCCGCCGGCGAAGGCGCGGGGACGTGCGTCGCGTGCGCCGTCGGGTTCTTCGCGTCCAGCGCGGAGGCGGCGACGTGCTCCGCGTGCCCGAAAGGCACGTTCCAGAACAGCACGAAACAATCTACGTGCGTGTCGTGCCCGGCGGGAACGGCGAGCGACGCGGAAGGCGCGGGAGATAAAGGGACGTGCGTGTCGTGCCCCGCGGGCGCGTCCACGGACGGGAAAGAAGGCGCGGCGACGTGCGCGGATTGCGAAGCCGGCGCGTACGCCGCCGCCGGGGCTGAGTCGTGCGCGCTCGCGTCGCCCGGCGCGGTGGCGAGCGTCGCCGGCGCCGCGGAACAGACTCCGTGTCCTCCCGGGACGCACGCGCCAGGCAGAGGGAACACGGAGTGTTTGCCCTGTCCTGAAAATCACGCCGCGCCCGCGCGCGGCGCGGCGACGTGTTTTTCGTGCCCACCCGGCTCGGAAAGCGCAGAGGGCGCCGCGGCGTGCGTCTGCGCCGCCGGCTACCGCGACGCCACGGACCTCTTCGCGTCTTCGGACTTGTTTTTTGAATCGGGCGAACATTCCGGCGGCGACAGTTCCGATGCCTCGCGGAGCTCCCTCGCGACGCCCGTGTGTTTGGCGTGCGAGCCGGGCACGTACGGCGACGGCGGTGAAAAGTGCGTGACGTGCCCTCCCGACCAATTTTCCTCGTCAAACGCCACGGGTTTGTGCGAGAAAATCGCCCCCGGTTTCGTCGGGTCGGATTTCGTCGAGCCGACGACGATGCGCGGCGCGCGCGCGCAGACCCCGTGTCCCGCCGGGTCGAGGTCCCGCGACGCGCTCGTGGGGCTCGCGCTCGCGCCGCAGTGCGAGGCGTGTCCGGAAGGCACGATAGCGCCCCTGG
>ENA-OUOG01003986-OUOG01003986.1-marine-metagenome-genome-assembly--contig:-NODE-3986-length-13154-cov-3.620479_pt1 | contig 13154 bp, 7 predicted proteins | sample MGYA00248635_ERZ508505 | MGnify/ENA primary metagenome ERZ508505 (study PRJEB26176, sample SAMN06267871) | marine metagenome | isolation source: Saanich Inlet, British Columbia, Canada | place: Pacific...
GCCATCCAGTCAATCAATACTTGGTCAAAATCGTCACCACCTAGATGTGTGTCACCATTGGTTGATTTTACTTCAAATACGCCATCACCAAGCTCAAGAACAGAGATATCAAAGGTACCACCACCCAAATCAAAGACAGCAATAGTTCTATCTTTATCAGACTTGTCAAGTCCATAAGCAAGTGCAGCAGCAGTAGGCTCGTTAATGATACGGCTTACTTTCAATCCTGCCACTTCGCCAGCTTCTTTTGTAGCCTGACGTTGTGCGTCGTTAAAATAAGCTGGTACAGTTACTACCGCTTCCTTTACTTCTTGACCAAGATAATCTTCAGCCGTTTTCTTCATTTTTTGAAGTATCATCGCCGAGATTTCTTGCGGGGTATACTTTCTGTCATCTATTTGAACTCTTGGGGTGTCATTATCGCCCTTCACGACTTTGTAAGGCACTCGCCCTGCTTCTTTCTGCACTTTTGAGAATGATTCTCCCATAAATCGCTTGATGGAAGCGATTGTTTTTTCTGGATTAGTAATAGCCTGTCTTTTAGCAGGGTCTCCTACTTTTCTTTCGCCACCTTCTACGAAAGCAACGATTGAAGGTGTTGTTCTTTTCCCTTCGCTATTAGGAATTACTACTGGCTCATTTCCTTCCATTACAGAAACGCAAGAGTTGGTAGTTCCTAAATCAATTCCAATAATTTTGCTCATTGTATATAATTTTAATGTTTTAGCGTGTTTCGCTTTTACTTATACACAAAGTTCATGCCAACATCAAAACAGATGACATAAGTTCAGAAAACAAAGACAGAATGACAGATTTAGGGTTCTAAAAAGTTCAACTGATTGGTTAATTCACCATTCGATAGCTCTATTAAAGAATTGACATCGAGGTATTTACCAGTTTGCTGAGCATGAAGCCTAGACGAGAACACCCCTTTTCCGTTTTCGATATTGGTAAAAGTGGGTGGATCCTGAAAGATTAAGGACGGTAGGTTATTTATTTCAATATACTGTGCAACATCAACTCCGCCAACAAGAAATAGAAAATCGATACCTCCTTGCCAGTAGTCATATTCTACAAAGCCATCTTCTAAGAATTTAGCGTTAATACGCTGAATGTTTATTTCCTCAGATAAAGTGTTTTTAACAAAAAAGTAAAAACTTTCTCCTGTTATGTAAAGCTCCATGTCACTACCACCAGAGGAATTACTAGAATACATTTGAGAGTATGACTTATCAATAAACTTACGTACCACTTCGCCAGTAGTAACGTTACGCTCATAATAGTAAAACCTTAAATACGGCCTATAAATTTTCCCGTTTCTAGATGAAGACCATTGTAGTCTATGGTTTCTATATTCGTTGTTTTTGAAAAATTTAATCTCATCAGTAAAGCCTCGATTAATTTCTAAAGGTTCTATCAAAGCCGTTTTTGAACGCGCCTCATACCCACTCTCAATATTGTGAATGTACAAATGATACACTAAGGATTCATCAAGGGGTTCAGCAGTAACATACTCTACAGAATATTCCGTTGAGAAAATAGTGTCGAAACCCGTTGAAAATCTATTATTTGATAAGTTATACTCTAGCGTTATTGTTTGGATTGTATCGTAATCAGAATTTACACCGTACAATAAGACGTCTAATTGTCCTTCGGCATAATAAAACGAATCTGGCTCTTGCGCCATAGTGTAAGCACTTTCTTGGCCCAAAAACGCTTTATAAATTACTACCTTCTGAGTGTCGACTGTTTGATCTAGTAAACCATATACAATTGCAGTTTCTTTCCATGGTGCATTAACCTCAAAATCGGTTTCACAAGCTGATAAGATTGCCATTACTAAAAAAAATAGTAAATAACTTTTTTTCATAAGTGCAAATTTATACTTTTAATTCCAAATAACACTTAGTACATTTGTGCACACAACGTAATATTTTGCTATGAAAAAATTAATTAACTTATTGGTAGGTTTGGTCTTATCTTTTTCCGCCTATACTCAATCCATTTCTTTGTCATCTTTCGAAGACGAAGTATTTTCCGAAAGCTTCAACGCTGAAAGCGACGCTTTTCTTTCTATTGTAGATAAAGAGAATTATATCGTTATCGACGAAGGTGATTTATACTTGAATAGGAACAATCAGAATACAGATTTTATTACCCTATCTAAAAATATAGATTTACCAAAAGCATACAGGATAAAAACAGCCATAAAAATGGGTCCATCCCTGAAAAGAGACTCCTATTCTGGGATAATTATCAATATGTCTGATGACAATTCTGAATGTCTCGGAATTGAAATTAATGGCAAAAAGGAATATCGTGTCAGAAAAATAATGTCACAAACATCAAAATTTTTGAGTGGCTCAGAGGAAGACATGGGGTGGGTGAAAAATAAGATTGTTAATGATAATTCTGTGTATAATTTCATTGATGTTATCTACACCAATTCATCTTATAGTATCTTCATAAATAATAATTTAGCAGCTACTTATGAAGTTCCTGAACTAAAAGTTGGCAAATTTGGCTTTTTAGTAGGGCCGAACGCACAGTCAAGAATTGACTTCGTTACGATTTTAAAGAAGAGTACAGACAAATCTTCTGATAAGTTTAAAGTCCTCGAAAGTAAAATCGACAAATTAAATTCTAACTCCAAAAAACTTTCCAGATTAGAAAAGGAATATAAACTCGAGGTAGAAAACAACTCCTCTGTAATTGCTGAAAAAACAAAACAGATTTCTGAATTAGAACAAGAAAAAGTAGAGCTGATTAAAAATAGAGATAGGGTAATAAATGATCAATCAAAGAAGATTTACTCTCTAGAAACTGAAAATAAGTTGTTGAAAGAAAATCAAACTAAAAGCATAGCTGAAAAGACAAAAACCATAACTGAACTAGAGAAGAAGAATTCATTACTTACTCAAGAGAATCTGAAAATCAAAGAACTCGAAATTCAAAACAAAAGCTTGGCTGAAAAGACAAAAATCATAACCGAACTAGAGAAGAAGAATTCATTACTTACTCAAGAGAATCTGAAAATCAAAGAACTCGAAACTCAAAATTCAACTTTAAGAAATAAACTAGACAATTACTCCGACTTACAAAAAGAGAATACTGCAATCAATCAAAAATTACTGCAGTACAAAAATGTTTCTGAACAGAATAATACCCTTAAAAGCGATTTACAGAAAAAAACACAAGCGTCTTTAACTGCAAAAAGTGAAATTAATAGCTTAACAAAATCACTTAATGAAACAAAAAGTGAATTGGCAGCCAAAACAGCTTCTAATGCAGAACTATCTAAAAGTAAAAGCGCTATTCAAAGTGAATTAAACAAGCTTAAAAGTCAAAACACTTCCTTGAATCAAAAAGTTAAGCAACTTGATACTGCAAATAAAAATTCGGATGAACTGAGCAAAAAAGTCACTCAACTTAGTGCAGCGCTCACTTCGACAAAAAATGAACTCGAAGAACAGAAAAAAAATTCACTTAGATTACAAAATGAAAATGGTAAATTAAGTAAATCTCTCGCTATTACAAATAGCAAACTCAGTGAATCCTCACAATTGAAAAATGATTTAAATGATTTTAAAAATGGCTTTATCGAAATGGAAAGTGCCAATTCTGTTTTAAACAATAAGATAGCGACTTTAAACTCAAAGGTAACCACTTTAAATTCTGAACTTAGCAAATATAAAAACATCGAAAAGGAGTTTGAACAAAATCAACTTCTACTAGATAAAACAAATGCTAGTCTAGCTAAAAAGACAAAACAGTTAAACGACTTAGAAAAACAAGTAGTATCTATTCAAGAACTGAACGGTCAAATTGCAACTCTAAGCAATAAAGTTCAGCAACAAAACACTAAAATCAAAACTAACGAAGATGAAATTGCTTCTCTAACACAAAAGCTAAAAAGCGCAGAGGAAGAAAGAGGAAAAGCTTTACTTGAAAATAAAACCGTAAAAGTTCAAATAGAACGTCAGAAGTTGATAGCCTCGCAGTTTGCTGAATCGTATCAGCTCGAAAAAGAAAAAAATAAGCAGTACCAAAATGAAATTCTAAACTTCAATTTGGGAGAAATTAGTTCTAAAAGTAATGATAGTATAATTTATAGAGTACAATTAGGTATATTTGATGACTTAATTGATATTGAAGGATTAGAAGACGTATCCACCATTTATACTAAAAACCAACAGATCATTTATATCTCTGGTAAGTTCAATAATTTTAGTTCAGCAAGAACATATTTAGTTAAAATGCGTGAAAAAGGGTTCGAAGATTCCTTCATCGTAAAATTTTAACAATGTCAGTTCATAAGAAAGTTTATAAAAAAATAACGACTCACTCTCTTCTTGAAATGAAACAAAACAAGGAGAAGATTTCTATGCTCACTGCTTACGATTACACCCTTGCGAAAATTGTAGACTCAGGTGGAGTAGATGTAATATTAGTAGGCGATTCAGCTTCTAACGTAATGGCTGGTCATGAAACCACCCTACCCATTACACTTGACCAAATGATATACCATACCGCATCCGTTGTCAGAGCAGTTGACAGAGCGTTAATTGTTGCCGACATGCCCTTTGGTAGCTATCAAGGAAACTCCAAAGAAGCTCTAAATTCTGCCATTAAGATAATGAAAGAGTCTGGAGCTCATTCAGTCAAATTAGAAGGTGGCAAAGAGATTATTGAGTCCATTGAACGTATTTTAACGGCTGGGATTCCTGTTATGGGACACCTTGGACTAACACCCCAATCCATTTATAAATTTGGAACATATACCGTCAGAGCTAAAGAAGAAGCTGAAGCAAAAAAACTCATTGAAGACGCTCTACTTCTTGAGGAAGCTGGTTGCTTTGCTTTAGTTTTAGAGAAAATACCTTCAAAACTAGCTTCAGAAGTTGCGAAAAAACTAACTATACCAGTAATTGGTATTGGCGCTGGTAATGAGGTTGATGGACAGGTATTAGTACTTCATGACATGATTGGAATGACTCATGAGTTTAGTCCTCGTTTTCTAAGGCGTTATTTGAATTTATACCAAGACATTCAATCAGCTGTTGGTCAATACGTCTCTGATGTCAAGTCAAAAGATTTTCCTAACGAAAAAGAACAGTATTAATGATTGAGGTCCTTTATGAGGATAATCATATCATTGCGGTCAATAAAAAGCCCTCAGACATTGTTCAGGGCGATAAGACTGGCGATAAACCCTTGCCTGAATTTGTAAAAGATTTTCTAAAGAAAAAATACAATAAACCTGGCGATGTATTTCTTGGTGTAGTTCACCGACTTGATAGACCTGTAAGTGGTGTGGTTTTATTTGCCAAAACCAGTAAATCTTTAAGTAGGTTGAACAATATGTTCAAAGAAAAAACCATTCAAAAAACGTACTGGGCAATTGTAAAAAACAAACCCAAACACCCTTCAGCCACACTTATCCATTACCTAAAGAAAAACTCAGCTAAAAATAAATCTACTGCTTTTGAGCGCCAAGAAAATGGCAGTTTACTGTCTGAGTTAAGCTATACATTTTTGAAATCTCTGGATAATTATCATTTAATAGAAGTGTATCCTAAAACGGGCAGACATCATCAAATTAGGGTGCAATTATCTAAAATTGGCTCCCCTATTAAAGGAGACATCAAATACGGATTTAATAGAACGAATAAAGACGCAAGTATACACTTACATGCTCGTAAAATTGAATTTATTCATCCTGTAAAAAAAGAAGCCATAAGTATTACTGCCCCTACTCCTAAAGACAGCATTTGGAAAGAATGCGAAAAAAATTAGCTTGGGTCAACATCAATGGTAAACCTTACAGATGTATAGTCGGGCAGTTTGTTCAAGGATTCAACTAAGTCTAACAGGTGTTTTTTAGACTTGTTTAAAGATAAGTTTTTACCTATTTTCAGTACGATATTTTTCAGATATCGATTTTTTACTCGAGAAACTACGGGGTATTCTGGACCTAAAACAGAATTACCAAATGCTTCCCGCAAATGAATTGCTAACTCTCTTGCTGCTTGATTTGTTAATTGATAATCTTTGTGCGAAATAGTAATTGAAATAAGCTTACAAAAAGGCGGATAATTGAATACCTCTCTCTCGGCAATTTCTGCCTCATACATCGACTTGTAATCATTATTCTTTACAGATTTGATTATTTCATGTTCGGCTGAATATGTTTGAACTACTACCTTGCCTTGCTTTGACTTTCTACCTGAACGCCCGGAAACTTGTGCCATAAGCTGGTATGAACGTTCATGCGATCTAAAGTCTGGATAATTAAGTAAACTATCTGCATTGACTATACCCACTAAAGAAACGTTATTAAAATCAAGTCCTTTAGTAATCATCTGGGTACCAATTAGAATATCAATATTTGAATTTTCAAAATCATGAATAATACCATCGTAAGCATGTTTCTTTCTAGTAGTATCTAAATCCAACCGCTTTATTATTGCATCAGGAAAAAATGGTTGTAATTCCTCTTCTATCTTTTCAGTGCCATAACCTTTAATCATTACCTCTAAGCTACCACACGGCTTGCACTTTTTCACTGGCTGTTCAGAATAGCCACAATAGTGGCATTTTAATACTTCTTGATGCTTGTGATAAGTAAGACTTACATCACACGAAACGCATTTGGCTGTCCATCCGCAGGATTTACACTCGCTTACAGGCGCAAACCCCCTCCTATTTTGAAACAGTATGACTTGCTCATTTTTAGATAAGGCTACTTCTATAGATTGTAATAACTTTGGAGAAAAAGCACCCTTCATTTGCTTTCTGTGCGTAACGTATTTAATGTCTTCAATTTCAATCTCAGGCATTTTAACTCCTCCATAGCGTTCGTTTAATTCTACTAAACCATACTTACCCAAAAGTGCGTTATAATAACTTTCTATTGAAGGAGTTGCTGAAGCTAAAAGTACTTTAGCATTTAATAATTGCCCATATTTTATAACAGTATCTCTTGCATTATATCTAGGAGAAGGCTGCTGTTGCTTAAAGGTATTTTCATGTTCTTCATCAACAATAATAAGACCTAAATTATTAAAAGGTAAAAAAATCGATGAACGAGTACCTAGAACTATTGGAAAGCGACGACCGTGTTGTACTTCATTCCAAATTTCAGCACGTTCATTGTTATTGAATTTAGAATGGTAAACGCCTACCAAGTCACCAAAGTGCTTTCGCAAACGATTAATGATTTGTGTTGTTAATGCAATTTCTGGTAAAAGGTATAAAACCTGTTGGCCTTTTTCTATAACTTCTCTTATAAGTTTAATATAAACTTCTGTCTTTCCACTAGATGTAACGCCATGTAATAAGGAGACGTCTTTATCCTCAAAATCAGCTTTAATTTGAGTCAAGGCATGTTCTTGTACTGGACTTAAATCAAAGGAAATCAATTCATCCGAAGAAAAGTGTTCAAGCCGCGACGTTTCTTCTTCAAATATTTCGAATATTCCCTTCTCGACTAAAGCATTTAAGCTTTGATGTGTGGCCGATGCAGATTTTAATATATGACTAACAGCTACAGCGTCTGTTCCTAATTCCTCACCTAATTTTATAAAATGATCGACTATTAACTTTTGTTTTTTGGCATTTTTTAAAGCCAATTCATTAATACCTTCGTCTACCATTTTAACTTTTCGGATAGTTTTCGCTCTATACTTTTCATTTATCTCTTCTAAAAGAGATATTACCTTTCGTTTCAATAAAGTATTAATAGTAGGGAAAATGGTTTTCTTATTTAAAACGGCAGATACCTCCTTAAGTGTTAGTTCTCCTCTTTGCTCTAGGGCTTCTACAACTAAAAACTCCTGATCCGTCAAATCAGATTTTAAAAACTGAACCGACTCTAATATCAACTTAGTTTCACTAGTGAGTTTGAGTGCAGATGGCAATGCCGAATTCATTATGTCTCCCAAACCGCAACAGTAATAAGAAGCCATCCAATTCCATAGTTCAAACTGTGTTTCGGAAACTATTGCTTGAGAATCTAAAACGTCCTGTATTTGTTTTGCGATGTAATTTGACGGCGCTTTATCGTGAATAGAATACACAAGGGCTGTATAAAATTTCTTTGCCCCAAACTGAACAATCACCCGCATTCCAACTTCTATATCTTGGAAATCTTCAGGAACCTCATATGTAAATACATTTTTTAGAGGCAATGGCAGTATGACATCAGCAAAAATCACGCATTACAAATGTAATTTTTTACTTCAATACATTTATACTACCTCTTTGGAATTTATACTTGGCATCTTTGCCATATATTTTAGCAACATAAGTGTATGTGCCTGGTTGCACCACCCTTCCTTTGAATCTACCATCCCAGAACTCTGTAATATCGTTGGTTTGGAACAGAATTTCTCCCCAACGGCTATAAACAGAAAAATCAAAATCAATGATATTATATCCTCTGTAGATTAGCAATTCATTATCGTAATCTCCGTTTGGCGTAAATGAATTTGGAATGTATAAACTTACATCACATCCTACTTCAATTGAAATAGAGTCTGTTTCATTACAATTCTGCGGAAAGCTATAGTACAGCCAATTTTGTCCGTCATAGCCATTTACTGGATTAAAATTATTTTCAGTATCAAGCCCTTTACCATACCATACACCACCTTCGGGAGTAGCTAATAGTTGCACTAAAGAATCAACTTGACACAGTGCTGAATCAATTGATGTAATGATATTTATGTTTTTAAGTTCTTTGAATAAAACCGGCGCCTCTCCAGAATTATCGATGGATTCACAGCCCAAAGAATCTACAATTTTATCCACATTAAAAACATATTCACCCCCAGAATACATTGAAAAGAGATTTGTAGTAGAAACATATCTAATTGTTTCAGCTCCATTATTCAAGTAAATACTATAGGGGAATAATGATGCATCCGTTTGAATAATTACTTCAGAACTATCTCCTTCACAAATTAACCCTCCTCCAGAAATAACAGAATTGAAATCATTTCTTCTGACATGAAAATCACCATAAGTAAAACCCTCGCAGTTCTTATCCTCAATGGTCAATATTGAATACTCACCATCAACATTAGCTACTATTACTTCTGGGTTTGTATAAGTTGTATCATAATAAATTTGATTGCCATTGGTATAACTGTATAAAAATGGCGAAACTCCTGTGAAGTTTACTTCAATTTCAGGCGCTTCTCTTCCTTTACATAGAATACCATTCCCACTGATTTCAGCAGTAGGTCTTGTAAGTCTATTAACAGTAATACTGTCTATACCAACGCAATTATTAGCATCAGTAACAGTCAAAGAATAACTTCCTGATGGCGCCATTATTTCAGCATTAGTTTGTCCGCTATTCCAATCGTATAAATATGGAGCCTCACCTGTAATATAATCTGCACCAATTAAAACACTGTCTCCAGAACAAACAGATAAATCATCTCCAAGACTTAAACCTAAACTATCTTCATCAATAGTAATAGTATCAGAGCGTAACTCACAACCATCATTGGTGGCAGTCACCCAATACGATCCTGGACCAGCACTTATAGACTGAGTAGTTTCATTAGTATTCCATAAATAATCAAATTCATCACCAGGAGTAACATCAGCAGTTAAAGTTACTTCTTCACCGCAATTTGTAATTATGGTTGATCCTTCAAGATTAAGATTGTTTGAAATATTTGCTAGTGTAGAGGTAAAACTTTTTTCTTCTAAAAACACAAACGACGATAATCCAGTATCTGAACCATCGCCAATGGAAATACGAATGTGATAGGTTTCACCACATTGCACAATAAGTTGGGCAGTCATTGAAACGGTAAATCCATCAATAAGCGCTACTGATTCAAAAGTTTGATTATTCACAAAAAACAGAGGATTATATACCGAAGGTCCACCAAAATCATCTGGATAATTACATATTGAAGAAATTGTAATAGGTAATTCTACTCCAAATGAATTTGCTTCTTGGCTTTCAAATGTGGCGATATTAATGCTTCCATTTGGGAATCCTGTTGGGCTTGAGTAGGGACCATTGATGCCAGGTCCAGAGACAAAAAAACCGAACACATCATTGAAGGTAGAATTTTCGTATCCAAAATATTCTTGAGAACCAAACACATAGTTAAATGTAATGGTATCGTTACTAGGCACAAAATCAAATTCAATGATAGCTACATCGTTTACTGACGACACTACAAAATTTTGACCAATCAATGCAGGAACACTATTAGCTATTTGTAACAAGTCTGGGTCTTCAATCGGCGGGGTTTGCGCTACAATCTCTGGAAATCCGGTAAAATTAGGATCTAAAGCAGATATGTCTCCTGTAGAAAGAACGATTCCACCATCCAATCCAATATTAGAATTTGACCCATTAAAATAACCAATTTGTTTTGGGTGACCCTGATAAGAAAAATTTGATGCTTCTACTCCAGATGAAAGCAAAACATTATTAACTAAATGAGTAATATTATCATTTGGACTATCAGTATCAATAGAAATTTGAGAAAATATCGGAATAGTTAACGACAAACAGTATACTAGTAAAAATACTTTTTTCATTGGCTAAATAAGATGAGATTTGTGTCTCTGAATTTGTAAATATACAAATTTTCTATCTAAACAAATTCACAGTCCCTGTTTTATTTAGAATTTGAGCATCTTTTCCATATGCCGATATAATGTAAGAATAGGTTCCTGTTTGAAGTGTACTCCCCTTAAACTTACCATCCCAAAATGAATTAATATCTTTGGTATTAAATACCACTTCACCCCATCTGTTGTAGATAGACATTTCGAAAGATAAAACATTATTGCCTTTTATCACTAGTTCTTCGTTTTCATCGTCTCCATTTGGCGTGAATGAATTAGGAATAAAAATACTTAAATCACACCCTAATTCAATAGCAATAGAGTCAGTTTCGTTACAGTTTTGAGGGAAACTATAATACACCCAATTTATTCCCATAAAAGCGTTTGCAGGGTTAAAATAATTATCAAAACCCATGCCCTTACCGCTCCAAATTCCACCAGGATTTAATGCATCTAGCTGAAAGGGTTCATCAATAGCACATACTATAGAATCGAACGTAAAATTTATTTCTGGATTAATGTATTCCTTTACTGAAATTACAGCTTCACCTTGGTTATCAACCGATATACAACCGTTCGAATCAATCACCTTATCAACTACATATACTGCAGGCTCTTTCATATATAAAGAAAAAGAAGGCTCTGATATAAAACTGAATATCTGGTTATAATCGCCATTGTTAACGAATAAATTATATGGCATTGCATCGGAATCTACCGAGACCCTAATTTCCACACTGTCGCCTTCACAAATTACTCCACCTCCTACTATTGAAGTTGTCGGTAATTCAAAATTTGAAATTATTGCTGAGCCGCTTACGGAACCCGAACAATTGTTATCATTTATAGAAATTAAGCTGTAATTACCGGCTGAAGTGGCCATAATAGAATAGTTAAGGAACATGGCTGTATCAACATAAAAATTTTGACCATCTGTATAATTTATATAAAATGGCGCTTGCCCGGTTAAATCTAAATTTAAAGGCAATTGAAAGGACTGACCTTGACAAATTGTACCGCCACCACTTAAATCTGCGGTAGGCCTGGCGATTGAATTGACATTAATTACATCCTGACCAATACATCCATTGGCATCAGTAATTGTAAGAGAATATGTGCCCGCAGGAACGGTTATTTCTTCTGAAGTCTGCCCTGAACTCCAATCAAATAAAATTGGTGCTAAAGCATCTAAAGTTTCAATTTGAATTGTTGTAACATCCTCACCACACACAAATATATCATCACCTATTTCTAACTCAATTGTATTTAATTCTACAACATAAAATGTATCAGATAATGTTGTGCAATTATTGTCACTGGTTGCCTCAACAATGTACTCACCTTCACCCACAGTTATAGACTGAGAATTCTCCCCATTACTCCATGAATAGGTATAATTACCACTTTGTGACATTTGAGCTGTCAGTTCTACGGTTGTACCACAGTCTAAGATAATATGACTTGAATCTTGACCAACGTTATTTAGTACATCTAATGCAGGTGAGGTAAAACTATTTTCTTCAAGAAATACATACGATGAAAGGCCACCGTCTGATCCGTCAGCAATTGCTAATCTAATATGGTACGTTTCACCACATTGAACAGCCGCAACCGCTCTCATAACAACAGTAAATCCATCGGCATCATCGACAGTCTCTAAAGACTGATTGTTAACAAATAACTGAGGATTATATACCGAAGGTCCACCAAAATCATCTGGATAATTACATATTGAAGAAATTGTAATAGGTAATTCTACTCCTAGTGAATTTGCTTCTTGGCTTTCAAATGTGGCGATATTAATACTACCATTTGGGAAACCAGCAGGGCTAGCATAAGGCCCTACTATACCTGGCCCAGAAATAAAAAATCCAAAAACATCATTAAAGATAGAATTCTCGTAACCAAAATATTCTTGCGAACCAAAAACATATTTAAACGAAACCGTATCACTGCTAGGAACAAAATCAAATTCTAGCACGGCTATATCATTTACACTACTCACATTAAAACTTTGTCCTATTAGAGCTGGAACACTATTTGCAACGTCCAACAAATCAGGATCCTCAACAGGCGGGTCTATATCTATAAAATCACCAAACCCCTCAAAAGTTGGATCCAGAATAGCTATATCTCCAGTACTCATAACGATTCCACTATTTAATCCAAGGTTTGATAATGAGCCATCAAAATAGCCTAATTGAATAGAATCTCCCTGAAATGAAAAGTTAGATGCTTCAACTCCTGAGCCTAAAAGAATATCATTAATAAGATATGCAGGACTATCGTATGGAGCTGTTCTGTCAGTAGTCAACTGTGCAAAAGCCGTTACTGATATGAACATAAACAAAATATATAACTTATTTATCATCATAAATTATTGTTAAGGTTAAGTCGTTAAATCTGTTTGGTTAGTTAGTGTCAATCATTGATCATTAATTTTAGTTGGTATTCAAATCCATCAGATTTAATCATAATAAAATATATTCCTGACGCTAAATCTCTTCGTTCTATTGTCAAAGAATTATTGAACTTGGCCTCACGCAATACTC
>ENA-OUOG01003987-OUOG01003987.1-marine-metagenome-genome-assembly--contig:-NODE-3987-length-13153-cov-3.327241_pt1 | contig 13153 bp, 13 predicted proteins | sample MGYA00248635_ERZ508505 | MGnify/ENA primary metagenome ERZ508505 (study PRJEB26176, sample SAMN06267871) | marine metagenome | isolation source: Saanich Inlet, British Columbia, Canada | place: Pacific...
GAAGTTGGTTCTTTCCTGAATTTTTTCATTAAAAAGTGCCGCTCGATTTTCGTGAGCGAACTGAGACAAATAGTCTACCAAATTAGATTCCATCTTTCTTATTTTATAACTTTCTTGTACAAAGTAATGTATTTTTCTACAATTTCGTTTAAATCAAATTTTGCAGCTTGTTTCAATGCATTTGTTTTAAACTGCTCGTGTCTTTCTTTATTTTCCAAAATATAAATGGCATTTTTTGACATATCCTCCACATCGCCTACATTGCTTAGCATTCCCGAGTAATTGTGTTCATTTACTTCAGGAATTCCTCCAGTATTTGTGCTCACCACAGGAACAGAAACTGCCATAGCTTCCAAGGCTGCCAACCCAAAGCTTTCTGTTTCGGACGGAAGTAAAAATAAATCTGCAATCGATAAAATCTCTGTTGTGTTGTTCACAGTTCCAATGAAACTTGTGTCTTTACAAGTTCCCAATTCTCTGCACAACATCTCCATTTTATCCCGTTCTGGACCATCTCCTACAAGAATAAGTTTACACTTTATTTGTTCTCTTACTTTCGCAAAAACCTTGATTACATCTTGCACTCTTTTAACTTTCCTGAAATTCGAAATGTGACACAAAATAAGTTCATCTTCCTCTGCATATTTATTTCGCTGAATGCTAAATTTCATATCCTTAATGCAAATAAAATTAGGAATAACCTCAATCTCATTTTTGATATTAAAAAACTTAAATGTATCATCTTTCAAACTTTGAGAAACAGTAGTAACCGCATCCGATTTATTGATTGAGTAAGTAATAATAGGTTTGAAAAAAGGATCTCTTCCTACCAAAGTTATATCCGTACCGTGAAGTGTGGTAATGAAAGGAATGTAAATCCCTTCTTCTTCCAAAATTTGTTGAGCCATGTGAGCCGCAGAAGCATGAGGAATTGCATAATGCAAATGCAATACATCTAATTTTTCAAATCGAATTACATCCACCAACTTACTTGTCAATGCCGACTCGTATGGAGGATATTTAAAAAGTGGGTAACTGTTTACTCTTACCTCGTGGTAAAATATGTTTTTGTCGTGAACATCTAACCGAACTGGAAAACTGTAAGAAATGAAATGAATTTGGTGACCTTTTTGGGCCAGTGCTTTTCCTAATTCGGTGGCTACAACACCACTTCCTCCGTAAGTTGGGTACAATACAATTCCTATTTTCATTCGTTTTTCTTTTGGTAGTCTGGTTTGGTTCCACAAACTTACTATTTATTCTCATAACTTTTCAGTAGTTTTGCACTCGCAAAAATCCCACAACTATGCCTTTAAAAAAATATGTAAACCTTTTTGATTTTTCACAAAAAGTGAATTACCGTACCGAAGTTTTGGCTGGTCTCACTGTAGCTATGACTATGATTCCAGAATCATTGATGTTTGCAATTTTGGCTGGATTTCCTCCTTTGGTAGGATTATACGGAGCATTTATTATGGGATTGGTTACAGCAATTTTTGGAGGAAGACCTGGACTTATTTCAGGAGGAGCTGGTGCAACAGTTGTTGTTGTAATGGCTTTAATGATAAGACTTAATGGACTAGAGTATGTATTTGCCGCAGTGGTTGTAGCGGGAGTTATTCAATTAATAGTGGGCTTATTGAAACTGGGTAAATTCATCCGATTGGTTCCGCAGCCCGTTATGTTTGGTTTTGTAAACGGATTGGCGATTATAATTTTCATGGCTCAAATGGATCAGTTCAAGATTGGCTTAGGAGAGGCTACAGAATGGATTTCCGGAACACCCATGTACACAATGGTTGGATTAGTTTTGTTTACTATCGCAATTATCATGGTAGTCCCTAAAATTACTAAAGCAATTCCTGCATCACTCATTGCGATTATAGTGGTGTTTGCCGTAGTTTATTTCTTAGGAATCGATACCAAGCAGGTTGTTGATATTATTAATAAAGATACGCTACCAGGAGAAGATTTGAAATCTTTGAGCGGTTCTTTGCCTCAATTTAGTATTCCCAAAGTGCCAATCACATGGGAAACTCTCAAAATTGTGTTTCCATTTGGATTAACAATGGCCGCTGTAGGACTTACAGAAGGTTTGCTTACCTTGAACTTGGTGGATGAAATTACGGATACAAAGGGAAACAGTAACCGAGAATGTTTGGCGCAAGGAAGTGCAAATATCCTTAATGGATTTTTTGGTGGAATGGGTGGATGCCCAATGATTGCTCAAACTCTGGTGAACTTGTCGGCAGGATCACGCGCTAGGTTATCTGGAATTGTGGCTTCGCTTACAATTTTGATAATTATATTGGTAGGAGCTCCAGTAATCGAATTGTTGCCAATTGCAGCTTTGGTAGGTGTAATGGTTATGGTTGCCATCGGAACATTTGAATGGGCAAGTTTCAAGGCGTTCAGGAGAATGCCAAAATCCGATATTTTTGTTATGGTTTTGGTGACACTCATTACAGTGTTTCTTCACAATTTGGCTTTGGCAGTATTAATCGGTGTTATTATTTCTGCTTTGGTATTTGCTTGGGAAAGTGCAAAGCGAATTAGAGCCAGAAAACACATTGATGAAAACGGAGTGAAGCATTATGAAATATACGGACCTTTGTTTTTTGGATCGGTAACCACTTTCAGCGAGAAATTTGATGTAGAAAATGACCCTCAAGAAGTGATTATTGATTTTGCAGAAAGTAAAGTTTCTGATATGTCGGCAATCGAAGCATTGAACAAACTGACAGAAAGGTATCTGAAAGCAGGTAAAAAATTACATTTGAAACATTTATCAAAGGATTGCATGAAGTTGCTAAAAAATGCCGAAAAGGTAATTGATGTGAATGTAATGGAAGATCCTACTTACAAAGTTATGGCGAATTAGAATTTTTTATATTTCAAGTCGATGCACCATGATATTTTATTTACTAATATTGGTAAAAAAATAGAAGGAATGATTAAAAAAGCATACATAGCAGGGGGTTGTTTTTGGGGAATGGAAGATTTGTTTCGAGTTCGTCCAGGAATTTTGGATACCGAAGTAGGTTACATTGGTGGAGAAAATGAAAAACCATCATACAAGTATCATCCCGGTCATGCCGAAGGAATAGAACTTACTTATGATTCTGACGAAACTTCATTTCGAGATATTCTTGATTATTTTTTTCGAATTCACAACCCGACCACACTCAATAGACAAGGAAATGATTTGGGATCAAGCTATCGTTCGGCAATATTTATCCAAAATGATGAGGAAGAGGCTACAGCTAAGGAAATGATCCAAATTGTAGAAGATTCAGGCAGATGGGTCGGAAAAGTAGTTACTACACTAGAGCCAATCTCTACTTTTTGGCGAGCTGAACCAGAACACCAAGATTACTTGTTGCGAAATCCAAATGGTTACACTTGCCACTTTGAGAGGTTTGGAAGTTTCGTTTAGGAGTAAAAATTTCTATACCTCCCTAACCCTTACTTTCTTTTTCTTTAATCGAGTATTATTTGTTTTCTCAATGAGCGATTGTGCTGCGGAGGAATACACTCCTACATACGATCCGTTTTGTTGAATTTCAATAATTCCTACCTGATCTTTTTCTGCTCCACCTTGCTTAAAAAACAACCCAGCGATATCGCCTTTGGATATTTTGTCTTTTCTTCCACCCGAAATAAAAAGTGTTGTCCATTCAACCAATTTTGGAGATTTCGTTCGCTTTAGCACTTCTATTTCTTCTTGTTCAATGGGCATTTCCTGCAGAAACTCCGGTAACTCTTCTTCTTGCCATTGCAAGATGTAAGCAACTCCCTTTTTGTTCATTCGGGCTGTTCGGCCGTTTCGGTGAGTAAATTCTTTGTAGTGAGGAGGTAAGTGATAATGAAGTATAAATGTGATTTCTGGAATATCCAGTCCTCTGGCTGCCAAATCTGTAGCGAGTAACAGTTGGTTGGTTCCATTCCTAAACTTCACTAGTGATTTTTCTCTGTCTATTTGTTCCATGTCGCCATGAAAACAAGAATGCTTGATGTTTTTGTTATTCAAAAAGTCGCTCACACGATTCAATCCATCTTTGTAATTACAAAATATAATTCCAGGCTGATTCCCTAGAGCATTCAATAATTTCTCTAGGGTTTCAAGTTTGTCTTTTTCTGGCGAAAGAATAGTTTTTATAGCCAGTTTAGATCCACCAGATTGCTGCAAGTAATCAATAAATACGGGATCTTTTAATCCAACAAATTTTGGGATTTTGGCATCGGTTGTAGCCGAAGTCAGAATTCTTTGACTCACAAAAGGAAGAGTTTCCATTATTTCGGTCATTTCTCCTTCAAATCCTATTTCTAGTGATTTATCAAACTCATCAAGAATAAGAGTCTCGATAGAATTTAAATTATAATTATCTCTTCTAAAACGGTCGGCAATTCTACCAGGAGTTCCAATCAAAATTGCTGGCTTGTGTTTGAGGTCCAGTTTATCTAGCGATCCTGCTCGACCACCATACACCGCATTCACTTTGAAACCTGTTCCCATTTTTCGCACAACTTGCTCTATTTGTTGAGCCAATTCTCGCGAAGGAACCAAAATCAAAGATTGAATTTCATCACTTGATGTGTCAAGTTTTTCAATTAAAGGAATCAAAAACGCCAAAGTTTTTCCAGTTCCAGTAGGAGAGAGAAGAACCACATCCGATTTGCTACGAATCGTTTTTCGTGCCCTTTCCTGCATGGGATTAAGACTCTTTATTTCAAATTTATTTAAAATAGAACTGATAGAAATATCCTTTGACATTGAGGTTTGTTTTGTTTGATTTTTTCCTGATTGGAGTTAGGCGCAAGAGTTTAGCATTGCTTTTAATCCAAGTTGAATTTCTTTTTTAAGCTTTCTATGATTTCAACCTCAGTCTGTTTGTTTTTAGCAGTTTTGTTCGTTTCTTTTAACCAATTGTATTGGTTTTGAACAGTTACTGCTAGCTGTGTGTTTTTCCAATCAATAGTGTTTTCTGTAGCATGCTCAGTTACTATTGCCATGAATTCTTTTTGGTATTTGCTTTCGGTTACCTTCTTCGTAAATAGTTGCAAAGTCCATGAAGATACTGCAGGGAAGATGATTCCTTCTGATTCTTTTTCGCCTATCTTCCAAGCTATGGTGTTTCCTAGTTTTTCAACAGGAATTCGGTAAGAAAAGTCTACGTTTGAGATAGAAACGAATAGGATATTTTCTTTTATGGATTGTTTTATCATTGAGTTGTTTTGATGAAATTCGCCAATTATTTGTTACAAAGGTGGCTCATTGTATTTTTCTTTGTTTACAAAAATAGTGTTAAATCGGTTCGTTTTGACAGAAAGGTTTGTATTTAATTGATTAGAACTACAAGTTGGCTCATTGTGTTCTAATAAAATAGATTTTTTACTCAGGTTTTAATTCTTAAAAAGAGTAGTTGACATAAAAAAAGGAGAGAACAAATTTGTCCTCTCCTTTCAATCTTAAGTATTCGATATTACTTTGAAAGCAACATATTTCTTTCAGAATATATTTTCCTGAAAAACTTATCTTTCAAATCATCGATAAAATAAATTGCTTCTCCTGTCGATTTCATTTCTGGACCAAGTTCTTTCGCTACTTCTGGGAATTTTTCGTAAGAAAATACTGGGATTTTTATTGCGTATCCTTCCTTTTTAGGAGTGAAATTAAAGTCAGTAAGTTTAGCGCCTAGCATCACTTTTGTGGCATAGTTAACGTAAGGTTCGTCATATGCTTTTGCAATAAATGGAACTGTTCTCGATGCTCTTGGATTTGCTTCAATGATATACACTTCATCATCTTTAATAGCAAATTGAATATTGATGAGACCAACAGTATTCAATGCCAAAGCTATTTTCTTTGTGTATTCTTCCATTTTGGTCAAAATCAAATCTCCCAAGTTGTAAGGAGGAAGCAAGGCATATGAATCACCAGAGTGAATTCCTGCAGGTTCAATGTGTTGCATCATTCCAATGATATATACATTTTCTCCGTCACAAATTGCATCGGCTTCCGATTCAATTGCTCCACCCAAGAAATGATCTACCAAAATTTGATTGTCTGGCATGTCTCTTAAAATATCAACAACATGAGTTTCTAGTTCTTGTTCATTGATAACAATTTTCATTTTTTGCCCTCCAAGCACGTAAGATGGTCTCACTAGCAATGGGAATCCAAGCTCTTTTGATTTTTCTAATGCTTGTTCTGCGCTTTCTACAACTCCAAATTTAGGATAAGGAATATTTAGTTCTTCTAGTTTGTTTGAGAATCTTCCTCTGTCCTCTGCCAAATCCAGCGAATCGAATCCGGAACCAATAATTTTAATTCCATATTTCTCAAGTTTTTCAGCTAATTTCAGCGCAGTTTGTCCACCTAGCTGAACAATTACACCTTCAGGTTTTTCATGAAGAATGATGTCGTAAATGTGTTCCCAAAATACAGGTTCGAAGTATAGCTTATCGGCTGTATCGAAATCCGTAGATACCGTTTCCGGATTACAGTTTATCATGATGGTTTCATAGCCCATCTCTTTGGCTGCATAGATCCCATGCACACAGCAGTAGTCAAATTCTATTCCTTGGCCTATTCTGTTTGGACCAGAACCGAGTACAATTATTTTTTTCTTTTCCGTCACAACCGACTCATTTTCCATTTCGAAAGTAGAGTAGTAGTAAGGTGTTTTTGCATCAAACTCGGCAGCACATGTATCTACAAGTTTGTATACTCTGTTTATTCCAAGTTCTTGCCTTTTAGAAAACACTTGGCTTTCCAAAGTCTTTAATAAATGAGCAACTTGTCGGTCACAATATCCTTTTTGTTTTGCTTCAAAAAGTAATTCTCTTGGAATAGAATCTAAACTGTATTTTTCAATTTTCTTTTCTGTCTGAATCAAGTCTTCAATTTGCCTCAAGAACCAATCATCAATTTTTGTAATTTCTTTGATAGTTTTGAAAGGAATTCCTAGTTTAATAGAATCGTAAACATGGAACAATCTATCCCAGCTTGCGTGTTTCAAACTGTGCAGTAACTTATCTTGATTTCTTTCTTCTTTTCCGTCAGCTCCCAATCCATTTCTACCAATTTCGAGCGACTGACAAGCTTTTTGCAATGCTTCTTGAAACGAACGTCCAATTCCCATTACCTCTCCTACCGATTTCATTTGAAGTCCTAAAGTTCTTTCTGCTCCCTCAAATTTATCAAAGTTCCAACGTGGTATTTTTACAATTACGTAGTCTAACGTAGGCTCAAATAATGCCGATGTAGATTTTGTAATTTGGTTGTCTAATTCATCTAAATTATAACCTAAAGCTAATTTAGTAGCTACTTTTGCAATTGGGTAACCTGTTGCTTTAGATGCTAATGCTGAAGAACGCGACACACGAGGGTTAATTTCTATGGCAACAATATCTTCTTTTTCGTCTGGTGAAACGGCAAACTGCACATTACAACCACCAGCAAAGTTACCAATGCTACGCATCATATGTATAGCCATATCACGCATTCTTTGTTGGGTTTTATCCGAAAGTGTCATAGCAGGCGCTACAGTAATACTATCTCCTGTATGAATTCCCATTGGATCCATATTTTCTATGGTACAAATAATAACAACGTTGTCGTTTTTATCTCTTAAAAGCTCTAATTCATATTCTTTCCAACCTAAAAGAGCTTTATCTATAAGCACTTCGTGTATAGGTGAAGCTTCTAAACCAGCGGTTAAAAGCTCATCAAAATCTTCTTTATTATGTACAAAAGCAGCACCTGTACCACCCAATGTAAACGATGGACGAATTACCAAAGGAAAACCGAACTCTTGGGCTATTTCTTTTCCTTTTAAAAACGAATTAGCAATTTTAGCTGGAGCAGCAGGAATACCTATTTCTTTAAGTAAATCTTTAAACTGGTCTCTATCTTCGGTAATGTTTATGGCATTAATATCAACACCAATCATTTTTACATTAAAATCGTTCCAAATACCTTTTTCGTCTGCTTCTATACAAAGGTTTAGTGCGGTTTGGCCTCCCATTGTTGGTAAAACTGCATCTATTTGTGGGTGCTCTTTTAATATTTCTATAAGCGACTTTGTAGTCAACGGTTTTAGATACACATGATCTGCCATAGAAGGATCCGTCATAATTGTAGCGGGATTTGAGTTAATTAAAATAACTTCAATTCCTTCTTCTCTTAATGAACGTGCAGATTGTGAACCCGCATAATCAAACTCACAAGCTTGACCAATTACAATGGGTCCAGATCCAATAATTAAAACCGATTTTATAGTAGTATCTTTTGGCATAATAAAAAGTATGTTATAGGTAATTAGGTGAAAAACACCTCTTTTAGTTTTGGTTTTACAAAAGTATAAAAAAAGGCGTTACTAATAAAAAGTAACGCCTTATATAATTCAATAAATGAACATATTATTTTTTGTGTCTTGGTTCAGAAGAAACGGTCAACTTATGTCTTCCTTTAGCTCTTCTACGAGCAAGGACTTTTCTACCATTTGGTGTAGACATTCTATCCATAAAACCGTGTTTATTTCTTCTTTTTCTTTTCGATGGTTGAAAGGTTCTTTTGCTCATTTTGTATATCTTTAAATCTTATTAACTTTATTTTTATAGCTGCGTATAAATCGAGTGCAAATATACAAAGTCTTTTTTCAATTACAAGTACTTTTTTAAAAATATTTTTAAATGATTTTATTACCTTTGCAACTTAATTAAAACAAAAAAACATGTTCCATAAAAACATTAAATTAGCCTTAATAACACTTTTAGTTGCCTTTGCAATATACCAATTTTACGACAACAACATAGGTAACGGGATCTTTATTCTGTTTATTGCGGTATTGGTAACATTGCTTTACTTTAAAAATGAATTTATTTTATTGGCTTTTTTACAACTTAGAAAACAAAATTTTGAAGGTGCTAAAAAATGGTTAGACCGAATTAAAAACCCAGAAGGTGCTTTGGTTACTAAACAACAAGGCTATTACAACTACCTTAACGGTATTATGGTTTCGCAAACCAATTTATCTCAGGCAGAAAAATACTTTAAAAAAGCCATTTCTTTGGGTTTAAGTATGGATCAGGATTTGGCATTGGCAAAATTACAACTGGCGGGTATTGCACTTACTAAAAGACGTAAAATTGAAGCTACTAAATTAATGATCGAAGCTAAAAAACTGGACAAGCAAAACATGCTTAAAGATCAGTTAAAAATGATGAAAGACCAATTAAAACGCATCTAATTTTAATTACATAGAACACAAAAGCCCAACTATTGTTGGGCTTTTTTATATTATTTTAACTGAATTAATCTACAAAAGTTTCTTTAATTACAGATTTACAATTTTGTGTTTCAGATTTTGAAAGCACTCCAAGTATTTTTAAAACCCTTGATTTATCAATTGTTCGTATTTGATCGATGGCAATCATTCCAGATGTATTATTATAACATACACCTACCCTAGTTGGGTATTTCTTTTGACTGGTTGTCATTGGAACAACCGTAATTGTTTTCAAATATTTATTAATTTCATTTGGAGAAACAACAACACAAGGTCGGGTCTTTTTAATTTCACTGCCAACGGTTGGATCAAAATTTACAAGTACAATTGCATATTGATTTAATTCCATTCTTCAAAATTTTCATCTTCAAAAACGTCATTTAACAACAACGCATCATCGTTATTGCTACTCATTTCTTTAAATGATTCTTCCCAATTTTCTCTTGGGACATCAATTGGTCTTAATATTATTTGTCCCTTTTCTAAAATCATTTCGATTTTATCTTTAATGTTGTACTTTTCTAAAATAGTTTTACTTAATCGCAAGCCTTTAGAGTTTCCTATTTTTATAATAGCTGTTTCCATATATTTGTGATGTAATTACAAAGTTAGTACTTATTTTTTTAAAAAATAACATTTACAAACTATTTAATAAAACCTATTTAGTAAAAAATAATTTCCCTGCTACAATTAATAAAACTATTGCAAATATTTTTCGCAAAGCTTTTTGGTCTATATGCAAAGCAATTTTACTGCCAAAATAACCACCAATTATAAACACCGCCGAAATAATTAAAGCGTGTTTCCAATTTACCATTCCTTCTTTATGATAAGAAATAACAGCGAGTAAAGTTACTGGCGGCAACATTGCTGCTAAACTAGTTCCTTGAGCTTGTTTTTGTGACAAGCCTAAAAGCAACAATAGTGGCACCATTATAATTCTGCAACCAATTCCAATTAAACCACTTAAAACTCCAGCTACAAGTCCAATACAAACTAGCATTAATATCAATTGTAATTTCATGCCCTTCATCCTTATTTATTATATCCTTCAGTTGGTATTTCTATAAAAAACTCTTGTCCGTCGTACACTTTCAACATTTTATCTCGTAACCACGGATTATGTGTTTTTAAAATTTTATAGTTGATGCCGTTATTTTTAGCAAAAATTACTAAATCATCAATATCTTCGATAGCCTGAATAGTTTTGGTTTTTAATATTGGATACAACTCTTCCTGTGGAAAGTTAAAATTATACTTTGTTGGATTTTGCATTATTTCTTTAAGGGCTAAAATTCTAAACACATAACGAGAAGTTTCTTCGTTTAACAACAAATCGTAATAACTCTCTACTTCTTGTCGGGTTAACTGCCCTTGAATTCCAGCCATTCCTGCATTATAAGAAGCTGCCGCCAATGTCCAAGTACCAAAATTCTCTTTAGCTTCTAGCAAATACTTACAAGCCGCTTGTGTAGATTTTACCAAATGATATCTTTCGTCAACATAGGTATTTACAATAAGTCCTTTTTCTTTTGCTGTAGCTGTCATAAATTGCCAATACCCTCTGGCACCAGCACTAGAAACAGCATTTGCCAATGCACTTTCAGCAACTGCTAAATATTTAAAATCGTCTGGCACACCATATTCTTTTAAAATTGGCTCAATTACAGGAAAAGCTCTGTTAGCCCGTTTTAAAATAAGAGTTGTACTGCTATGGTAATTTCTATTGGTAATCATTTCTCTATCCAATCGCTCAGCCACTTCGCTATCGTGCAAAGGTGTCGCTTCTCCAGCAAAATTTATACTTTCAATTTTACCGTCTATATTTGTTTTTCCGTTGTTGTTTTTAACTTTTATAGCAAAAACAAATAAACTACAAATTACCACTAAACCAATTACCAACAATCCTCTTTTCATTATTTTCTCTTTATTCATTTTTTATTATTTGAGGTAAATTTTCATTCAACCATTTGTATTTATTCAAAATCATAATATGCGAACCTCCTTCAACTGCAATAAAACCCTTTAAATTAGCGGTTGGAAAAATTTCATCTGCCGTACCATGAATATGTATCACAGTAGCATCAATTGTTTTTCGTTCCCATTGCACCACATTTTTAACAGCCCATTTAAGGTATAATTTATCATTAACCGATAAAAACTTTTCGTACAACTCAACTCTTTTTTTAAAATAATCACCAAAAGGCAATTTTTTTAGCAACTGCAAATGCGAAGCCAAACTATAAGGTAAGGCATTATAAATTTTTAAATCGGCCACCCAATGCATTCGTACTGTTAATTCTGCTCTGCATTTAACGCTCGAAATTATAATAGTTTTTTGAGGCTTACAAAATTGCGCCATCTCTTGTACCAAAATACCGCCAAACGACACGCCAACCAAAACAGCATTTTTAGCAGTTACTTTTAAAGCCATTCGTTTTGCATATGCCGACAATGATTCGTCTAAAGACAAAGGCAATTGCCATTCTAACAATACTGTTTTAAATTGGCTTTCTGGCAGCTTTAATTTCTGAAAAATTAGCGGACTCGCCGCCAAGCCAGGCATTAAATAAACGGTAATTAATTGCATAATAAAGTTTTCGAAAAGTTTAGTATCTTTGCAATAAGAAACTCATAATTTATGGATATCAAAGATAACGAACTTTTAAGACAATTTGAAATTACCGAAGGGGAAACTCTTATAAGTATTGAGTACTCTTTACAAGACCGTACAATATTTTTAACAAAGTTTTGTCCAAATACTAACGAGGATTTAGAATTGCATCAGTCTTTTATTAGTAATGTTTTAGATATTGCAAGAGAACGTAAACTAAAAGTAGTGCCTACTCATGCTAAAATGATTGGTTTTTTTAGAAAAAACAGACCGTACAGAGATTTACTTCCGCCCGGAATAAAAATATAAAATAAAAGCACCTAAAAGGTGCTTTTTTTATGTCTATGTTTTAATTTTTTGCATTAAATAAAGTCAAAACGAAACAAACCGTCTTCGTCTATTTTTGTAAGCTGTACATTATGCAAAGTATTTACCAATTCCGGATTCCATGGTGCTTTAACCTTTACATAGTTTTCTGTAAATCCGTTAATATAACCTTCTTTGTTTTCACTTTCAAACAAAACCGTACGTTGAGAACCCAGCTGACTTTCGTAAAAAGCTCTTCGTTTTTTAACTGATAAACCGCGTAGCATTTTACTTCTTTTAGCTCTAACATTTTTAGGCACTACACCAGACATTTCAGCTGCTTCGGTATTATCACGTTCAGAATAGGTAAAAACATGTAAATATGAAATGTCCATTTCATTTAAAAAATGATACGTCTCTAAAAACAACTCTTCCGTTTCGCCTGGAAAACCAACAATTACATCTACCCCAATACAAGCATACGGCATAACCTCTCTAATCTTTGTAACTCTATCCGTATATAACTCACTCATATAACGGCGTTTCATCAACTTTAACAAGGTATTACTTCCACTTTGCAACGGAATATGAAAATGCGGCACAAATGTGTTGCTCTTAGATACAAAATCTATGGTTTCGTTTTTTAGTAAATTTGGCTCAATAGACGAAATTCGCAAACGCTCAATACCATCTACTTTATCCAAAGCCTCTACCAAATCTAAAAATGTATGCTCGTGTTTTTTGTTTCCAAACTCACCTTTACCATAATCGCCAATATTAACGCCCGTAAGCACAATTTCTTTGATTCCTTTTTCCGAAATTTCTTTTGCATTTTGTAGTACGTTTTCCAATGCATCAGACCTAGAAATTCCTCTTGCAAGCGGAATAGTACAATAGGTACATTTATAATCGCATCCATCTTGAACTTTTAAAAACGCAC
>ENA-OUOG01003988-OUOG01003988.1-marine-metagenome-genome-assembly--contig:-NODE-3988-length-13152-cov-6.990363_pt1 | contig 13152 bp, 5 predicted proteins | sample MGYA00248635_ERZ508505 | MGnify/ENA primary metagenome ERZ508505 (study PRJEB26176, sample SAMN06267871) | marine metagenome | isolation source: Saanich Inlet, British Columbia, Canada | place: Pacific...
GCGGCTCATATGCCATTGCAGCTTCGGCTTGAAATGATTCAGGAGCTGTATTTTTTTTGCCGTCGTAAGTAAACGCTTTAAATTGCTCATTTATTGAATCTTCTTCAAACTTAACTTCCTGTGCAATTTTAGAAGTTTTAACTCCTAGCTCTTGATCCTCAGGTTGAGATGTAGCCCCTAAGTCTATAGCTTTACCTTTTACTATTTTTCTGTTAAAATCTTTAATAAAATTAAAAGCTTGCTTTCCGTTATCTATTTTAAAATTACCAGCCTCCCCAGGGTTTGCAATAGCTGTTAATGAAGATTTTATAGCATCTCTAAGCTTAGATAATAAAGGTTTGTCTTGTTCACGTATAATGTCGTCATTAATAAGATCACTAATTGCTGTAAAAAGCTCTTCTGATTGATCTTTATTTTCATAAGACTCCATTTTAGTTAAAACACTTTTGAGTTGTTTATCAGATAATCTGTCTTTAGCGTCGAATGAGATGTGACTAATTAAATCATTTTTAACATTATCAAAATCTTGTTGTGTTAAACCTTTAGCCATAAAAGCAGCATGCATGTATTCATGTATTGCCGCAGCTTTGTTAAAATAAGGTGCTCTTTGGCTAAAAACAACTACGTTTTTGTTTTCTTTATCAAACAATCCATCAACGCCTTGCTGGTTTTCATATATATTAGAAACCTCAGCTCTATTTAACACCTCACCACTTTCTGTTGTAAAAGACGATTCTTCTCCTTGTAAAAAAGAATCCATATTAGATATATCTTTTTCAGATAATCCAATAACTTTATTTGCCCATTTAGCTTTTTTATTATGCGCTTTTACTTTTTGTAGGTTTGTTTCAGATATAACAACGTTACGTAAATTATCACCCTCAGACAGCCCCTCAACTAATTGTAAAGATTTAAATCTTTTGTCAGCACTTTCAATTAAGTTTCTTTTATTTTGTTGTAATTGATTAAACTCTTCTTCAAGCTCTTTTCTAATAATATCTTTCGAAGCTTCAGAAACAGACGGATCGCTTGCGGTAGCTTTCCATTTTTTATTTACAAATCTTGATTGCCTGTCTAGTTCAAAAACTTCTTTTTGTTGTTCTTTAGATAGTCTTAAAAATCTAGCTGAAGTTATATCTTGATTCTCACTTACAGATTTTACTCTAGTATTAATTATATCTCCAATTTCTTTTTTACGATCTTCTGTAATTTTTGGATTATTTAATTCAGCAGTTAAAGTTGATATTTCATCTAAAGCACTTTGTATTTGTGCTTTTTCTTCTTTGCTTGAAATAACATCAAGCATAGCCGCTCTACCAATAATAGCGCCTTCTGCTACTTTAAAACCTGTTCCAATTAAAGCTCCTTGAGCCATAGCCTCGTCTAAGCCTTCTGTTATAGACTTGTCTTGTCCGTCTATTAATATATCCGCTGCATTTTGAGTAAGTGTTGTTAAACCTTCTGTACCACCTTCTATAACCGCTCCTCCTGGTAGTTTACCAACAGCTTTAATTATACCTTCTGAGTAAGATTGCGCTGGAATAGTTTTAGCAGCTCTTTTTAAATCATTAACTAATTTAACAGTACCCAGTCTTTCAAAAACAGCTTCGCCGGCCCCATATGTAATACTTGTTGCAAGCTTTGCTAAATCGTCGGTATTTATAACTTTATTGTATCTGTCTAGTTCTTTTGTTAATTTTTCACGATTAGCAGGATCTTTAGTTTCTTCTAATTGTTTTGTTATTAAAGGTATATTTTTAATAGCTTCAGCTTCGTTTACAGCAAATTCCGCCATTCTGCCCGAATAACCTGAAGTAAAAAACAAAGGCATTGCCGCTGGTCCTGTCATAGCCATTGCCCCAGAAGGAACAAAGTTTATAAGTGCATCTCCAGCCCATTCACCAAATTGAGATAAATTCGATATGCTAGAAACTTCTATAGGTTTTGCTAAATCTTCTGCTCTATTTTTGGCTAATTCTTGGCTTAAATTAATAAGTTCTTTAGTGTGTGGTCTTGGTTTAGCACCTTCAGCTGTCATTATGTCAGCTGTATAAGACAAACCTAAAGCTATATCAACGCCTGTTTTAGCTAAAACATTTTCAAGCATGTCAATATCACTATAGCTACGTTTAAATGCATCATATATACCTTCTGTTTTACCTAAATCTGCTTGTTGTGTTATAAGATCAGACCCTCTTTTTTTAAGGTCTTCTAGTGAAGCGTTTAAACTATTAATGTCATCCTCTGTAGGATCTACACCCATTTTTACGCTTTCATTTAAATTAGCAATTAAAGTTTCATGAGATTTAAAATTATCATCATATTCAAGCATAGACCGATTATAAGCAGCTTCTTGTTCTTCCTTACGTTTGCCTAATTTTTCTTTTAAAGCTATTTGCGCATATTCTGGAACATTTTCCATAAACTCGCGCTCTTTTGCAACAAACTCACTTTCGCTTTCTTCAAGTATTTGATCATCTGTTATATCTGGCAAACTACCTGTTGCTTTATATTGTTCGTAAGCATCGCGTTGCTTTGTTAAAAATACACCTTTATCAAAATTATTTTTTAAACTTTGTGATAGTTTATTCTTAATAGTTTCAACATCGTCTATTTCTGTAGCTTTATAATATTCGCTTTCTAAGTTAGCAATTGTTTCTTCTTGTTCTACTTGTTTAGCTTCTAATTCACGTTGTCTAGTTTGTTTTCTTACACTTTTACGTGGTGATTCCAAAGAACCATCTTCCGACTGTAAATCCGTATCTGCTTGTGGTTCGGCCACTACAGGTGCAGTCTTTTCCGCAGCGGCCGGTTGAAAATCCGGTGCAGACTCCGTTACTTCAAGCCCATCTTGTTGAGCTGCTGCTAAAAAGTCATTTACCTGATTGTCAGGAATATTGTAACTTTCACCGTTTGTTGTTGTATATATTGGCATAGTTATTTATATTATTTGTTAGATTAAATTTTAAATTGATCGAAGTTACTTATTGTTTGACTAGTTTCACTTTTTTTACTAGATACAGGAATTTCATCAATGTTAAATTCTTCTGCTAAGTTTCCTAAAATTAACCTTAAAGTTTCAGGGTCTTGATTAAAGTTAATTTTTATAGACTCTTTCGTAGAGATACTTGTTTTAGCGTCTTTACCCTTGCCACTAACCCTAACATTACTAATAGGTTTTATTGTCATAATACCTGTTTTAGGATTGTAATCAACGTCTTTAACTTTTGAAGAACCTTTAAATAATTTTACCCCTGGATAATCATCTACAGACTTAGTTGTCATTTCGGGCACAGCTGTTTGCCCTTCTATTATTTTATCTGGCACAAATGTAAAAGCTTCAGGGCTTAGCATAAAGTCAACAACATTTTCTTTCATTGCTTTGCCTTTAGATTGTTGTGTTTGTTTTAATCTAGTTTTTTGTAATTGAGTAAGTCTAGCAGTGCCTTGTCTATCATACACCTGCTGCTGTGGGTAAAGTAAATTCTTTGCTATTTCATAAAACTTTTGTTTAACAAATTCTTTAGGATTTTTACCATTATTAACACTAATATCAAAAAGCTCAGGTGTTAACCCGTCTTTATCAAAATTATTAGGTGAAGCATAAGATCTAACGTCTGATTTATCAAGAAGTTCTGATTCAAACATAGAATCAAGATAAGGCTTCAGTTGTTCCATTGGAAGCATTTTGGTAGTTTTAACACCATCAACTTCGTCTGTGTAACTATATTTGCTGGGGTTTTTTCTTATTTCTTCTACAACATCAGCAACATAATTAAACGCATTTTTCTTAAGAATTATTTTTGGTCCGCCTCCTTCTTGCAGCATCGCTTGCACATTTTTTAAATAAGGCATGCCTCCTCTTGTTTCGCCCATAACTGCTAGCCCACTTTCTGTAGGAGCAAGACCTAATGCCGACCCCCCTTTTAAGAAAGTCATTACTTCATCAGTTGCTTCGTCAGGCATTGCAGACCAATCAATTTGATCATATTTTTCTAAAATATCTTTTCTAATAGATTTTACACCATCAACTAAATTAGCAACTTGTGTAGGAACTTTTTTTAATTGGCTATATTCAGCTGTCCAATTTGCTCCTTCACCTCTTGCAAAAGCTGCTTCTCTTTCTTGAAGTTTTTTAGCTAATCTTTTCTTTTCGCCCATTAAAACTTCTTGCATAGATTGATCAAACAAATCATTTCCAGTTCTACCAACTTCTAAACCTTTAAACTCTTGTTGGTAATAATCTTGCAAATCAGCTTGCACTTGTTTTTTATAATTTTCCCTTTCAACCCCTAAATTCCAACCTTCAATTGCTGCAGCACCAACGCCCATCCAAGAGGGAGCGGAAAGTTTTCTTTCTTTTTCAACAAAAGTACGGCCAGGTGTAAATCTTGAAACCTCGCCTCTGTCTGCCGCTGAGGTATCAACACCTCTAGCGTTACCCATTAAATAATCTATACCTTGCGTAACCCCACCTCTTGCTATTTGTCTTCTTTTTAATGGGTTATTTTTTAATCTTGGTGGACCACCAAGAGGGGGTCCCATATATTCTTCCGGAGAGGGCGCAGCTGTTGAGCCTTCTGTTGGTTTAATAGAAAATGGAATTACATTTCCATCTTTGTCTGTTTTAAAACTAACTATATTATTAGCTAAACCTGCTTTTGTAGGGTTTAGTGTTTTTTTAGTTTCAATATTGTGAGCTTTAGCATCTTGTATAGCTTTTGTTCTAGCCGCTTCTGCTGCGGATATTTGCCCTGGATATTTTTTTAGGTGATTAGCATATACATCGTCTCCAACCATATCGTAGGTCTTAACAACACCACCTTTAGCTGGATCTGTTATGCCTTTATCTCTAAACCCCTTAATAATTTCTTGCGTATTATCTAGCTCATTTTTAGTTTGATTAAAAAGATCAGTTGTTTCAGCATCTAGTATATCTTGCTCTAATTCTAAAAGATCTTCATCTTCATCAAATATTTCGGCTTCTCCTGTTATTTTATTATTTAATTCTTCTAATTTTGTTTTAGCTTCTTCGTCTGCTTTATTTTTTTTAGCTTTAGCTTTTTCAAAAGCTTCCCCTAAAACAGCGCCAATTCCGCCAATAGATTGCCCAACAAGATTAGGTTTGCCATGCGTAGCCGCGTATAATTCTAAATTAACGCCGTGGCCTATTATTTGTCTTCTAGCCATTATTCTTGTCCTCCAAATCCTTTTAAAAATTCACCTGTTTTACCGCCAATAGCGCCACCAGTTGCGGCACCTACTAAGCCCTTACCTAATTGCCCAACGCCCCCTACTAGTTGTTGGGTTGCATCAGCTCTTGCTTTATCTGCGGCATATCTTCTAGCGTTAGACATATTTAGCAATTCTTGACTTCTGCTATATTCTTGTGATTGTATATCCATGTCGCCAGTTGCTTCAAGTTCTTGCAGTGTTGCGGCTTGTTGTACTCTGGTTGCTTGATTAGCTTGTTCCTGTCTAGCTATATCTGCGGAAATTCCTTGTTTAGACTGTAAAGCAGCTTGTGCAATTGCTTGTGCACCACCGCCGCCACCACCTCCAGCTACAATAGCGTCTAAGCCTTGTGCTAAAGCAGCATCAGTTTGTTGTGCTTTAAATTGAGTTGCATCTTGATTAATAGTTAAGTCTTCAGCAACATTTTCTAAACCAGCATATGTATTTTTAAATTGAAAATTCTTAAACTCTTCTTTTTGCCTTTGCTGTTCTGCTATTGCTGCTTTTTGTTCCCTTCTACGGGCACCTCCACCGATCATTGATCCAACTATTTGTGCTGTTCCTCCTATAATATCTCCCATTTTAGTATTGTATTATTAATTCATAACTCGGCGTTTTATCTACCGTGAATCCTGTTTGTTTATATTTTTCTAATAACACGCCTGGTTTTGCCCAAGCAAATGAATATTTACACCCTAGATCTTCTGCAAAATCTGTTGTAAAATCCACCAATAACTGTAATGCGTCACTTCTATCGTTATCCTTATAATCTCTATCAGAAATAACTATAGCTGGAATTGCAGTTTTTGAATTTGTTGTGTAGAGAAACATAGCCGCAATAGGGGCATGTTCTTTACACACCATAAAGCCGCCTAAACCATTATTTGGTAAAAAGTCTCTTTGTGGTACAGCTTGATCGTAAGCTTCCCACCAAGATGGTAGGAAACTCCAATCAGATTCTATTAATTTTCTTACTTTTAATTTCATTTAATTTAAGTTTGACTAATAAAGTTTTCAGTATTTACTGCGAACAATTCTGCTTTTGATGTAGAATCATTTTCTAATTTTATTTTATTATAAAATCCTTTGATTCCTGATTTGTCACGTGTACCTTGTACATACACGGTTGAACCATCATCGGCTGTTGCATATCCCAAACCTTGGTCATTGATACCGTAATAGTTTTCTTGCGACACGATAGGCGCAAAATATTTATTTTCTTTTTTTACAAATGGCCACGTAGATGCTAATGCAGCGTCGTCGCTTTCTGTATCAACTTCACTAACAGTCCATCCTTCTGTGCCTTCATAGCTTAATGTTAAAAACTCTTTTACAGCCGAAGGATTATCGTTAAAAACAACTTCAACTGTTGATGGATAAGACTCTAATATTGTGTTGTTTTCAGAATTTACAGGTAAACCATAAAAATTATTTCTAGGAGTAGTGTTGGAATTATGCATGTACATTTTACCACCTTTCCATGTATAAAATTTATTATTTAAAGTTAAACCTGTTTCTGGTATATACGACACAAAACTTGGCCACCCTTGAGCCTCTTTTTTATATTTAAGCGTTATATTAGAACTATCACCAGATTCACCTGGAACTCTATCGTTTGCGCTGATAGCTGGGTTATTAGCATCATACCCTTGAATAGATATTACATAAAAATCAGAATAATCATCATACATTCCTATTATTTTGTCAGCAGAATGAAGTCTGTCTCTAAAGAAACCATCTAATCCAAAATCACTAATTTCAGTTATTTGACCATTGTTAGGTGTAACCTGCAATACAGCTCCTCTTTTGGCGTCTGAAATCCAAATGTTATTTCCATAAGAAGCAAACGATTCTGGATTTTTACTTATTCCAAACTCGCTTATAAACGGAGTAGTCTGCCCCAATACCCTATTAGAAGCCGCAACATTACCGCCACCATCAGCATTATAAAGCAAGTCTTTATCTGCTAATATTCTAAATATTTTATCCTCGCAGAAAGCAATAACATTAGTGTCACGTGTGTGTAACTTTTGCAAAGAACCATAGTTAGGTTCGAGCTCTTTAGTTATACCTTCAGAATATATAAACTCGTTTAATCTGTTTACTCCAGTCCTACTGTTGTATATGCCAGACCATGTTAATCCATATGGATGAGCCTCCAAAGCATACCTTTCTTGAGGTGTATTAACCCGTACTCCTTTAACTAACTGAACGGAATTGAACTTGTTATTAATTCTAGTAGACTCTAAATAAACACCTGGTACAATATCGCTTCCAACACTTGATTCTAAAACCTCCGCAGAACAGTTATACCAGTCAAGTTTATTAGGGTAGCCGTGGTCTGTGCAAACACAAAATGTTTGTGAAGTTTCCCAAAACAAATCAAGTTGACTATCATCAAGCTCTGGTTCGGTTTCAAACCAAACTTGATTAAGTTGAGCTAGCTCGCCAGAATTATCAAATTCACTTTTAGCAGACGTTAATCCATTTCTAGGAACTTTTACCCAAAATTTACCTTGCAATCTTTCTAATGCTTCTTCTGTTAATTCAGACGAAGCAAATTCAATTTGAAATTTACCGTCGTTTACAGGAGATCCTGGTAGATAATTTAATCCTGTTATAAAATTTCCTTCTATATCAGTTAAATTACCATTAGAATCAATTGCACTAACCCCTTCCGTTTCACTAGGGGCCCCTTCAGTTCCTTCTATAGCCACATTAACACCTAGCTCAAAAGCTAGTTGCGTTCTGTGCTTAGGGGTTCCATCACTATTTTTACCAAGTTTAATTTCGTTTATTCTAGCCCAATAGCTTTTAGGAGTTCCTCCTGTAGTGTCTGCTATTCTAACGTATAAGCTGGTTGCATTGTCTCCTGAAGTGTCTGCTATTTGAAAATCTAGGTTTGAATTTGAAGTTCCCCTTTCAACGCTAAATTTGTCCACCTCAACCCCGTCTTCTGTAATTTCATAATTAGAGTTAGCTATATACTTGTTTAATATTCCCAAAACACCTGTTTGAGAAAAGTCTTCAACCTCGTCTCTAAGGTATAAATGCGTTCCTGCTTCTGGAGGGTATGATCCGTGTCGGTATTGCGTACTTTCAGCCCCAAAAGTATTTTGTAATTCGGTTCTATAATGAGATAAAGCTGGCGATAGTTTTCTACCTTGAGTATTAGACGAAACACCTAATTGATCTTTAATTAAATCAGGGGCTTCGTTTTGTATGTCCTGTACTAAATGCCTTGTTTTTTCTTCCCGAACAATAGCATTGTGTCTTCTTGGAATTAAAACAGTTTCATCTGTTATTTTATTTCTATCAGTAGATAAAAATTCTACCCAAACAAACTCGCTGTTATACTCCGAATAACTACCGTCATTATATATATTGTAAGATATTAAACTATGAAAGTCTTGAGAAACATCTTTAATGTAATATTTATAAGTGTCCGACCATTCAGGCGGATCAGAGGTAATTGTAGATTGTATTTGCTGTCTAGACGCTTGATAAAAGCTAGAAGATAATGGTATTTGCTCAGTAACATTACCGTTAACACTTGTTATTGATCCTGCTTGGATCATAGCGCCTTGTCTTCCGTATGCATCTGCATATACAACACCTATTTCGTAAGTTCTATTGCCTTTTACATGTAAACCATCTCCTGTGCCAGCAGATACAAACTCATTAGTTAAATTAATTGTATTAGGCTGTGTATAGTTTTTTAGATAATTACCATATATTAACCTATTAGCTGTTATTTCTTGAGCCTTAGCTATTCTAGGAACTTCATCAAAATGTCTACTTAATTGATTTGTTCGTAACGCTCTATAAACTTTTCTAGCTGATAATTCATATTTTAAAGGTAACAAAATATAATCATCTGGGTAAGTTGGTACCCCAAAATCGTAAGAAGGAGATATAATAAAATCATAGCCCCTTTGTTCTTCAGGAATTTCTAATGTTTCTAGTACGTAAACTGTAGAACTTATAGATTCTGTGTATAGTATATCTACCTCTACTACGTCTTTCCCACCTCTTGGGATTTTATCTAAAGTTATTTTACCCACATTGTTATAGAGTGTTGTGTTATAACCCTCTACAAAATTAGCCTCTTCTGTTGTTGGTTCCCAGTCGTCATCACCTCTAGTCCCGCTAGAAGTAAGACTTCTTGATTTTGGTAAATATGCGGCTTGTGTAAATGGAGCAAATGGACTATATTGTCCATCTTGGTATCTCCATCTATAACTAAACCTAGGAAAAATATTTTCAAAAGGCGGATTTGGTTTGTTGGTTGTTTTAACATAAGGCTCAAGACTCATCTCCATTGATTTAAAAGGATGAGGCCGTATTACTGATATATCAGATTCAACCAACGTTCTTCCGTTTGGCAATGTAGCGTTATTAAGGTGAGAATAGCCTTTAAATTTATCTATTTCTAGTTTTTTAGGCTCGCTCCTACCATCAGTCCAATAAAGATTATTATCAATAATATTTACACCTGTAATTAAATTATTAGTTGAAAAGTTTAATATACCCATTTATTTTTGTAATAATTAATTAATACCCGTAAGCTAAGGCAAATTCAAGAGCTCTGACAATTTATCCAATTCTTCCTGAAATGCATCCCAATCGGTAATTGGTGGTATTGGTACGTTTATTCTAGCAACACCCCTAGGAAAAGCACCAGGTTGGTCAAATGGTTGGATTGGAGTATACCAGCGCAAGGACAACGTATAATGACCTTTCCCTTTAAATTCCTTTGCTGACTCGGCATAGGTTGACCCAGTGGCGTTAAGCGTAATAACTTCTTTTCCGTTTTCAGCCCCTGGCCCCTCCAAAGTAGCCTCTAATATAGTTATGTAAGAGTCAGCTAATAATTTTCTATCTGGATTATTTGACCAAAACAGACCATCGGGATTAAGCGACATAAGTAATGAAAAATTTCCAGCACCGGTTATTTCAAATTCTTTTGAATCAGTGCGAAGGTCAAGCTGAGGGTTTCCAAAAGTATCAAACCCTAATATCTCACAATATACAGAACTAGGGATCATGTTTGATGGGCCAAAACCAGGAATTGTAACAATAGTATCGCCACCCGCGTCTACAGCACCAGCTTCAAAGTTAATATTAACACTAGCTGTATCTGTTAAAAGGGTGTTGTTGTCTGTTACTGTTGCTGTAACCGTTATTGTGCCCTCGTCTGTTTTTGTGTATAAAGCTTGTCTATCCGCTTCATTAACAGAAAATCTGTTACTAGTTGACCATGCAATAGTGTAGTCTCCTGTAGTGCCATCAGCGTCTACACCCGGCACGCCCACACTAGCTTGAACTTTTACTTTCCCGCCGGCTGTAGCTGGCCCATTGTGATCTAGCTCAATAAATGGAGCGGTAGCTGGGTCTGCTTCAGTTCCGTCTGCAGCTAATGTTCTTTGGTAGTCTTGTACTAAATTATAATAGCACTTTAAACCACCAACAGCTAGAGACACTTGGCCCCTTCTTGCTCTGTTCTCACCGGAGTTTGCGGCCACTGAAAATGTAGCTACAGTTGTTGTAGTACTTAAACAAGCTGCACAAGGTGTTGATGAAATATGGGTAACCCAAGACAAGCCTTCATTTGAAAAAACGGCTGTTTCAAACTTAGCATGAAGTATAGTGACCTGTGTAGTTGTTCCTTCCCATGGTACAGGATTAGCTGCTACGACAGAACCCTCACAAGAAACAATAGATATTCTGGTTCTAGGGGAGTATTCAACCGTACAGCCTGTTAAGCCTATAGTAAATTTACAATAATACTCGCCTGAATTACTAACATCACCTAAAGGGACATTATAGCTATTAGACGTAGCGCCTGCAATTTCTTCATGAGGCTGGCCGTTTAACCTGTCTAAGTACCACTGGTAAGTGGTTCTTGGATAAAGTGGATGAGCTGAGTGTATTTCTTCTCCATTGGAATAAACTCTAGCAATGATGGTTTCTGTGGCACCAACCGCTTTAGCTTTGTATATTGTAGCCATATGTAATCGCTATTTGTTTTTATTATTCGTGATCTCCAGCATATAGTCCTAAATTAGCAGAAGCTATTACAACCCCATTTTGAAGCATTTGAACCGTCCATTCATTAGTACCATAATCATTAGCATCATCGCTCATAGATCTATATTGAACTGTATTGCCAACCTGACTTCCGTTCACTATTTCCCATCCTTCTGTTGGTGTACCATAGTTGTAAGTTATACCTGAACTAGGTACAGTACTACCGTCGCAAGGTAATATAGTGATGGTAACAGTAGAAAGATACTGTACATCATAAAGAGCTTCTGAGCAATCTAAAGTTAGGTTAGAAGTGTAACCTCCATAAGGAGCTACGCCTGAAGACGCTGATAAATCTAGCTCTAATCCTGGAATATTGTAAGCCGGAGCTGCTTGCTCTACATTAAAACTACATGAACTGCCTGATGGTACCCCTCCGCCTGATAACGTTAAGCTAGCGGTACGCGCATTCGGCCCTGGATTAGCACCAGCCGTTAAAGTTAAAACAGTTGCTGAAACTGTAAATGTTAACCAAGAAGGTGCGCCTGTTATAGTAGGTGCGCTTGTGTAGCCTGATAGGCTTAAAGTTCTAGTTTGCCCTGCTGCTGCTAAGAAATTACCAGAAGGAGAAGGACACTGTGCAGTATGCTCTACTGGATTATCCCCAGACCAGCTAATGCTGCGCGTAGCAGTTGGCCCTGTGTAAGTGCCCGTAAGAGTACATGATAATGTTTCCGTTATGTTTGCACTTGGGTTGGTAAGCCCATTAAATGTTAACCCTGCCGCAGCTGCACTTAAAGTCGCTTCAGGAAGTTCATCTTGCCAAATATAACCATCGCTAGGTGCTAATGTACCTGTAAAATTGACAACAACTCCGTCAACATCATTACCGGTATAGGTTATGGAACCGGATGCATCTACGTCAAATAAATCTCCTTCGTTATGATTAATAGTTAAAGTCACTGGATTAGCAGCGGCCGCACTAAACGTTACCGTATGAGTGTCTTGTGGGGATGTTTGCGAAGGGCTTGCATCGTTTGTAACTGTTAACCCAACTGTAACTGTTTCCCCATCTGTTCTATTTGCACCGGACACAACATAGTTGCTACTTGTGGCTACTTGACTACCTCCGATTGTCCAAGACCTAGATGATATATTTCTATTAACACCATTTAAAGAACCTGGTGTTGAAGTACTTGATGATAAAGTTACATCTGTTCCTATGGTAGCAGTCGTGTCTCCAGTTATTCTAGCCACCGGGTCTATAACTACATCCGCATCGCTGAATGTTACGGTGTGAGTATCGGTGTCACTTTGAGCGGGGCTAGCGTTGTTTGTTATAGTTAAAGTAACAGTTACTGTTTCACCGTCAGACCTTCCGCTACCCGATAAGCTGTAGCTTGTTCCAGTGCCAACCTGAGACCCGCCGATTGACCAAACTCTTGATACAATACTTCGGTCTACACCGTTTAATGATCCAGGTGTTGAAGTACTTGAAGATAAAGAAACATTAGTGCCTGTATTAGCGGCTGTATTACCTGTTATTCTAGCCACTGGGTTCACAACAACATCTGGCTCTGCTTCTACACTAAAAGTAATGTTATGCGTGTCAGTAGAAGTTTGTGAAGGATCAGCGTCATTTGTTATAGTTAAAGTAATAGCAACTGTTTCTCCGTTCGTTCTTCCGCTTCCTGAAACCGTGTAGTTTGTACCTGTTCCTACTTGTGTACCTCCAATGCTCCACACTGTAGATGTAATACTATGGTTAACACCGTTTAAAGAACCCGGTGTTGATGAGCTGGAAGATAAAGCAACATTGTTTGGAGCAACCGCTGAAGTAGCGCCTGTTATTATTGCTACGGGATTAACAACATTTGCAGGTATCGCAAC
>ENA-OUOG01003991-OUOG01003991.1-marine-metagenome-genome-assembly--contig:-NODE-3991-length-13148-cov-5.014613_pt1 | contig 13148 bp, 13 predicted proteins | sample MGYA00248635_ERZ508505 | MGnify/ENA primary metagenome ERZ508505 (study PRJEB26176, sample SAMN06267871) | marine metagenome | isolation source: Saanich Inlet, British Columbia, Canada | place: Pacific...
TATTAAAGGAAGCAATAGAAAAGAATCATCCACCTGCACTGAAAGGAAAATTTATTAATATTAAATACGCAACACAACTTCCAACAAAATTTCCATCATTTGCATTCTTTTGTAATTTGCCACAATATGTGAAAGATCCTTATAAGCGCTATTTGGAAAATAAACTCAGAGAAAAGTTTGATTTTCATGGTGTTCCTGTAAGTGTTTATATGCGAAAGAAATAGGGATTATTTGTAAAAATCATCATTATTTACTAGCCAAGATTATTAGCTTCTTAAGCTTATCCTTTTTAAAGTTATAGTGCGTTTACCAACCGCCAGAAGCACCACCGCCACCGAAGCCTCCGCCACCGAAGCCACCACCAAATCCGCCTCCGCCAAAACTTCCGCCAGAACTGCCTCCGCCAAATCCACCAAATCCACCAGAGGAACGTCTTCTGTAGCTGCCTCGTCCCATATTGCTCAAAATAATAGCCTCGAGAAGACTATCGCCACCGCTACCAAAATTATCCCTGCCATTATTACCACCTCCTCGATTTTTTATATTGGTAATAACAATTATAAAGATGACGAAAAATAGAAATAACATAAAGAAAAACACGAAAGGAGAACTGTCATTAGAAGATTGACGTGTGCCTTTATATTCTCCATTTAGTACTTCAAAAATGGCATCTACACCACGATTAAGACCACCAGCATAATCGTTGCGTTTAAAGTAAGGAATGATATCTCGCTCTATAATACGTTTACTTAAAGCATCTGTGAGCAAATGTTCTACACCATAACCCGTGTTAATTCCAATTTTACGGTCATTTTTAGCAAGTAAAATAAGAATTCCGTTGTCTTTTTCTTGACTTCCTCCAATACCCCATTTTTCGCCCCATTGCGCTCCTAAGTATTGAGTGTTTTCCCCATTAGTAGACGGAATTGTAACCAATACAATTTGCGTAGATGTTGTATCAGAATAGCGTATTAGTTTTTGTTCTAGATTTTTTTTGTCAACCGGTGACAGCAGATTGGTGTAGTCATAAATACTAGTTTGGAACTTTGGAACTTCAGGAATTTGATATTGTGCATTACCAAACTTAAAACTGAATACTAATACAAATACCGTCAATAAAATCTTCCAACTTACAACATCCAACTTCATCACTTTATTCATCCTTTAGAGATACTATTATCAAGTTCATTAGCATTACCGTGATACCAAGGGAAATGTTCAGATAATTTTGCTCCAGCCTCTTGAATGCCCTTTATGAGTCCTTCTGCAAACGCTCCATTTTTAAAATATCTAGCAATAGCATCTCTTGTTGTGTTCCAGAAATCTTCTCCTACTGCATTATTGATGCCTTTATCACCACAGATAACAAATGCTTTTTTGTCCACAGCTACATAGATTAAAACACCATTTTGCTCTCGTGTATTGTCCATTTTAAGATAATGAAATACCTCCATAGCATGTTTGTAAACATCACCCTGACAGTTTTGTTCTATATGTACTCGTATTTCTCCAGAAGTGTTTTTTTCAGCATCACGTATGGCATCAACAATTGCTTCTTCTTCTGAAGCTGTTAGGAAGTTTTCAAGCTGAGACATATATTATTTCGATGGATTAAAAATCAAATTCTACATCTGGAGCATTTTCACTACCAGCTTCTGATTTATAGTATCCTTTTTCATTAAAGCCAAGTAAGCTTGCTACAAATTTTGTAGGCATAGTTCTTACATATTTATTGTAAGGCTCTACAGCTTCGTTAAATCGGTCACGAGCCACATTAATCCTGTTTTCTGTTCCTTCTAGTTGGCTTTGCAATTCTAAAAAGTTTTGATTTGCTTTTAATTCTGGGTAACGTTCTACAGTTACTAATAAACTCTTTAATGCACCAGAAAGACCTCCTTGAACTTTATTAAATTCGGCCAATTGTTCAGGTGAAATATTGCTTGGGTCTATAGAAATAGAAGTGGCTTTTGCTCTTGCATTTATTACTGCTTCTAATGTGCCTTTTTCAAAATCGGCAGCACCTTGTACAGTTTTTACTAGATTTCCAATAAGATCATTACGCCTTTGGTAACTGCTTTCTACATTAGCCCAAGATTTGGTTACTGTTTCTTCTAGGCCTACAGCTTTATTATTTACATTCATTCCCCAAATAGCGACAAGTACTATGACAGCAATTGGTAAAATCCACTTTTTCATAATTGATTAATTTTAGAGTTGTGCTTTTATTTTAATGAGTTTTGCTTTGATACCTTCCAGTTTGGCGATAATTTCAAAATTGTTTAAAGCGTCTTGCTTTTCTTCTTTAATATGAATTTTAGCCCCTTCAAGTGTAAAGCCACGTTCTTTTACCAAATGGTAAATGAATTTAAGGTTTTTAATATCTTCTGGAGTAAATTTACGATTGCCTTTTGCGTTTTTTTTAGGCTTTAATGCATCAAATTCTTTTTCCCAAAACCGAATCAAAGATGTATTAACTCCAAAAGCTTTAGCGACTTCGCCAATACCATAATAACGCTTTTCAGGTAAGTCTATATGCATAAATTAGTCTAAAGATTGATTTTCTAGTGAAGCTTTTTCTAACAATTCACTAAATTCTGTTGCAGAAAGGTTACCGTAATAAAAATTAATTGGATTAATTTTTTTTCCATCTTTAAAAATCTCATAATGCAAATGCGGCGCTTCAGAACGGCCCGTACTTCCAACAAAGCCTATTAAATCGCCACGTTTTACACGTTGGTTAATACGCACATTGTACTTGTACAAATGGGCATACAAAGACACATAACCATAACCGTGGTCAATACGAATATGCTTCCCGTATCCAGAAGAATTATTATCTGCCCGCTTTACAATGCCATCGCCAGAAGCATAAATAGGGGTGCCTCTTGGTGCTGTAAAATCCATACCATAATGAAATTTTCTAACCTTAGTAAATGGGTCTGTTCTATAGCCATATCCTGAAGCCATTCGCGTTAAATCACCATTATTTACGGGTTGTATAGCTGGGATAGCTTCTAAGAACTTTTCTTTGTCTTTAGCTAAAATGGCTATTTCGTCTAAAGATTTGGATTGAACTACAATTGCTTTTTCAAGAATATCTAATCGTTTGTTGCTTTCTGTTATTAACGATGAATTATCAAAACCTTCAAATTTTCTGTATCGATTAATACCTCCAAAACCAGCGCGGCGTTGTTCTTCAGGAATAGGGTTTGCTTCAAAATACAAGCGATAAATAGCATTATCTCGTTCTTCAATATTTTCTAGTACAGCTATTGCATCATCCATGCGTTTATTCAAAACAGCATATTGCAATTCCATATTTTCTAACTCTCTTGCTAATTGGCGCTCTTTTGGAGATTCAAAAAAATAACTACCTACAATAACAAAGAAAAAACCAAATAAAGCAGCGCCTAGTAAAAACAACCCAGCATACTTAATAGTTGTACGTTTTTTACGAGTTATTTTTCTATACGATAAGGTTTCAGAATCGTAATAGTATTTTACTTTAGCCATATCTTAAAATGTTCTATTTTTGTGCCGAACTAGAGCAATACACAAATATAACAATACTTTCGTATTTAGGCTAAGATAGGTGATATAGTAAAGCTTAAATAAAAAGTTAATTTTAGTAAAATAGTTAAGAATGAAGTCACAAGACATCCGAAATACTTTCCTTGATTTTTTTAAAAATAAAGGACATTTAATTGTTCCATCTGCACCAATGGTTATCAAAAATGACCCAACACTGATGTTTGTAAATTCAGGGATGGCCCCATTTAAAGAGTATTTTTTAGGAAATTCTAAACCAAAGAAAAATAGAATTTCTGATTCGCAAAAATGTCTTAGAGTTTCTGGTAAGCACAATGACTTGGAAGAAGTAGGATACGATACCTATCATCACACCTTATTTGAAATGCTTGGGAACTGGAGCTTTGGAGATTACTTTAAAAAAGAAGCAATCGCTTGGGCTTGGGAATTGTTAACTGATGTTTATGGCATAGATAAAGACATCTTGTACGTTACTGTTTTTGAAGGAAGTAGTGACGCCGATAATTTAAAAATGGATACAGAGGCCTTTGAAATCTGGAAGCAGTATATCTCTGAGGACCGCATCTTAAAAGGAAATAAAAAGGATAATTTTTGGGAAATGGGCGATCAAGGGCCATGCGGACCTTGTAGCGAAATCCACGTTGATATTCGTTCTGAGGAAGAAAAAGCAAAAGTAGACGGTAAGGCTTTGGTTAATATGGATCATCCTCAGGTTGTAGAGATATGGAATCTTGTATTTATGCAATACAATCGTAGGGCTTCAGGTGATTTAGAAATTTTACCTAATAAGCATATAGATACGGGAATGGGGTTTGAGCGCTTGTGTATGGTATTACAAGGGGTACAATCTAACTACGATACAGATGTATTTACGCCAATAATTCGTGAGATTGAAACCATAACGAATTCAGATTATGGTAAAGACCAAAAGGGAGACATCGCTATACGCGTTATTTCAGATCATGTAAGAGCTGTAGCTTTTTCTATTGCAGACGGACAATTGCCAAGTAATACAGGTACAGGATATGTTATAAGACGAATTTTAAGACGTGCTATTCGCTATGGTTTTACATTCTTAAACCAAAAGGAACCTTTTATTTATAAACTGACAGAGACTTTAAGTAACCAAATGGGAGATGCTTTCCCTGAACTTAAGTCTCAAGTGCGATTGATTGAAAACGTAATTAAAGAAGAAGAGAATTCTTTCTTAAGAACTCTGGATCAGGGATTGTTATTACTAGACCGTGTTATAGATAATGCAACAGATAAAAGTATAGATGGTGCTAAAGCCTTTGAGCTTTACGACACTTATGGTTTTCCACTAGATTTAACCCAGTTAATAGCTCGTGAAAAAGGATTCACTATAAATGAAAAAGGATTTAATATCGAAATGCAGAAACAGAAAGACCGTTCGCGTGCGGCCTCTGCATCAGAAACCTCTGATTGGGTAATTCTTAAAGAAGACGATATAGAAGAATTTATTGGTTACGATACTTTAACTGCTGATGTAAAGTTAACACGATACAGAAAAGTGACGTCTAAAAAGGACGGTGAACACTACCAATTGGTATTTAACAGGACTCCTTTTTATGCAGAAGGCGGCGGCCAAGTGGGAGACAAAGGTTATATAGAAGTACCTAATGGAGATGTGGTTTACATTACGGATACTAAAAAAGAAAACAATGTTATCATTCATATCACCAAAAATTTACCAACTGATTTAAAAGTTACCTTTAAAGCTGTTGTTAGTGAAGAACATAGGCGTTTGTCTTCAAGTAACCATACAGCAACGCACTTATTGCATCAGGCTTTAAGAACAATTTTAGGAACCTATGTAGAACAAAAAGGATCACTCGTTAAACCAACTTCATTACGTTTTGATTTTTCTCATTTCGCAAAAGTAGATGCAAATCAATTACAAGAGATTGAGGATTTTGTAAATGCAAGAATTAGAGAAAATTTGCAATTAGAGGAGTATCGAAATATCCCAATGCAACAAGCTTTAGATAAAGGTGCCATTGCATTATTTGGAGAAAAATATGGGGATAGTGTGCGTGCTATAAAGTTTGGGAAATCCATGGAACTTTGTGGCGGAATACATGTTCAAAATACAGGTGATATTTGGTATTTTAAAATAAAATCTGAAAGTGCTATCGCAGCTGGAATTAGGAGAATAGAAGCCATTACAAATATTGCGGTCGGTGATTATTTTGAGACTGTTGAAAAGCAATTTGAATCTATAAAGACAGTTTTAAAGAATGCAAATGAGCCAGTAAAAGCCGTACAAACACTTCAAGATGAAAATGCAAATCTAAAAAAACAGATTGAAGGATTATTAAAAGATAAAGCCAAAAACCTTAAAGGAAAACTTAAAAGTGAAATCTCTGAGATTAATGGTATCCAGTTTTTAGCTAAGAAAGTAGATTTAGATGCAGGAGGGATTAAAGACTTATGTTTCGACTTAGGTAGTAACATGGATAACTTGTTCTTGCTATTTGGTAGTGAATCTAATGGAAAAGCAATTTTGTCTTGCTATATTTCAAAAGAATTGGTCACTGCCAAAAATTTAAATGCTGGTAACATCGTTAGAGAATTGGGTAAGCATATTCAAGGTGGAGGTGGTGGACAACCATTTTTTGCAACAGCAGGTGGTAAGAATCCAGCAGGTATTGATGCGGCTCTAAATGCAAGTAAATCTTATATAGAATAGATTTATAATGAATCTTCAAACCAAAATCCTATTACAACCTCAGCGATTTAATCAAATTGATTATCATTCAAAAGTTGCGTTGCTAGGGTCTTGTTTTTCTGAAAACATAGGCGAGAAGTTTCATTATTATAAATTTCAGTCATTACAGAATCCATTTGGAATTTCATTTCAGCCATTGGCCATAGAAAAGTTAATTACCAATGCTATAAACCAAAAAAAATACACTGAGGCTGATGTCTTTTATCACAACGAGCAGTGGCATTGCTTTGATGCGCATTCACGATTAAGCCATTCGTCAAAGGATGAGTTATTGAGTCAATTGAACGAGAACATAGTTTTGACTCATAAGTTTTTAACAGAAGCCACACACATTATTATCACTTTAGGAACATCATGGGTTTATAAGTACATTGAAACAGACCAAATAGTTGCCAATTGCCACAAAGTACCACAAAAGAAATTTATTAAAGAGTTGCTTACAGCAGAGGAAATTTCAGAAAGTTTAGATGCTACAGTGAGTATGGTAAAATCTATGAATCCAAATGCTACGTTTATTTTTGCGGTATCTCCGGTACGACATATAAAAGATGGTTTTATAGAAAATACACAAAGCAAATCGCATTTAATTACTGGTATTCATCAATTGTTATCGCTACAATCAAATTCAAAAATGCTCAGTTATTTTCCGTCCTATGAAATTTTGATGGATGAACTACGTGATTACAGATTTTATGAGCAGGACATGCTTCATCCTAATCTATTGGCAATTAATTATATCTGGAAAAAATTTGTTAAAGTTTGGATTAATCAAAATTGCGAAGGTATCATGAATCAGGTTGATACCATACAAAAAGGTCTAAAACATCGTCCTTTCAATGCAGCGTCAGAATCACATCAAAAGTTTGTAAAGCAGTTGGAGAAACGAATTAAAAACATTGAAGCTTTAAACGTCTCGATTAGGTTTTAGTAACGGTCATTTAACACGTACACTATCGGGAACAAGCAACGTATAATCTCCATTGTTTCTTATAACATCACGTACTATAGAAGAGGAGATGTAAGACGTTTTTGCAGCTGTTAAAAGAAAAACGGTTTCAATTTTAGAGAGTTTTCTATTGGTATGTGCAATGGCTTTTTCAAATTCAAAATCTGCAGGATTTCTGAGCCCACGAAGAATGAATTTAGCATCTATTTCTTTACAATAATCTACAGTAAGACCTTCGTACGTGGTGACTTTAACTTTAGGGTTGTTTTTAAAAGCATTTTCAATAAATGCTTTTCGTTCCTCTAGAGAGAACATATACTTTTTATCAGCATTAATACCAATAGATACTACAACTTCATCAAATAGTTTAACGCCACGCTTTATGATGTCAAAATGGCCAAGTGTTATGGGGTCAAAAGACCCTGGAAAAAGTGCACGTTTCATTAATTCAAAGATAGTTATTAATTATTTATAGCTTCTTCAATGGCATTACTAAACAAATCTTCTAACTTAATTCCTGCTATAGAGGCTTGTTGCGGTAAAATACTTTCTCTGGTTAATCCCGGAACTGTATTGACCTCAAGTAGATAGGGTTCGTCATGTTTAAATATAAATTCGCTTCTGCTAAAGCCTTTCATTTTTAATATTTCGTATATTTTTTTAGCCTCTGTACTAACTTTATTTTCGTAGTCTTTAGAAATTCTTGCGGGTGTTATTTCTTGAGATTTACCTTCATACTTTGCTTGGTAATCAAAGAAATCATTTTCCGAGACAATTTCTGTAATCGGCAACACTTTGGTTTCGCCTTTATAAGAAATGACACCAACAGAAACTTCTACACCATCCAAAAATTGCTCAATAATAATCTCGTCATCTTCTTTAAATGAGAGTTCAATAGCTGCTTTTAAATCTTCTTTTTCATACACTTTAGAGATGCCAAAACTACTTCCTGCTTTATTAGCCTTAACAAAACATGGTAACCCTACATTTTTAACGATAGCATCTTCATCAATTTTATCACCAAGGTTAAGGTAATAACTTAGAGCAGTTTTAATACCAAAGGGTTTTAGTGTAGCCAACAAATCTCTTTTATTAAAGGTTAAGGCTGCTTGGTACATATTACAGCTAGTTTGTGGAATACCTAATAACTCAAAATAGCCTTGCATAAAACCATCTTCTCCTGGAGAACCGTGTATAGCGTTAAAAACACAGTCAAAAGTAATTTTCTTATGGTCTAACATTATTGAAAAATCATCTTTGTTTACAGGGGTCTCTATGTCATTTTCATCTACATAAACCCATTTATGCTTAAAAACATGAATGGCATAAGGTTTGTATTTGTTTCGGTCTAAAGTTTCGTAAACCACAGCACCACTTTTTAATGAAATCATGTATTCGCTAGAATAACCACCCATTATTATTGCAATGTTTTTCAATATAATTACGTTTTGAAATTGTTGTTATGTAAATGTATCAATATTTTTATTTCGATACTAAAAATCGATTTGTAATTTATCTACGTATATAAAAAAGTAAAACGCAATCATTCATAAAGCTATAATTTCATTAGTTTTGTCAACAATTAATTAGGGTATGAGCATTATTAAATTTTTAACGAGTAAAGTCTTTCTTAAGCAAATTGGATTGGCCGTAGTTGCCCTCGTTGTATTTTGTTTTTTATTATTAAAATGGTTAGATGTCACTACTAATAATGGTGAATTTGTTACTGTGCCAGACTTAAAAGGTAAATCTATAGAAACTGTACAAATAGAGCTAAACGATAATGATTTAGTCATGCAAATTCAAGATTCTGCAAACTATAATCCTAATTATCCTAAGTTTTCAGTTATAGAGCAAGATCCAGTTGCAGGTGCACAAGTAAAGGAAAATAGAAAAATATATTTGACACTTAATCCATCAGGTTATAGAAAAGTTGCTGTACCAGATGTTTTGCGCCGTACATTAAGACAAGCCAAGCCTAACCTTGAGGCATTAGGATTTGAAGTTGGTAAAAAGGATTACATTGACAACATTGGAAAAGATGTTGTCTTAGGAATAAAACATAAAGGAAAAGAGCTCAAAGTTGGGGATAAACTTCCACTAAAATCTAAAATAGATTTGGTTTTAGGTAATGGCAATAGACCTTCTTCAAATTAAATTATGGATACAACTCCAGAACTTCCAGACGGTAACAACCTTTATGAGCATTATAAATTTGTTGTAGAAAAAGGACAACAGCCACTTCGTATAGATAAATATTTAATGAATTTTGTTGAGAATGCCACACGTAACAAGATTCAAGAAGCAGCAAAAGATGGCAGTATTTTTGTAAATGAGTCGCCTGTAAAATCTAATTATAAAGTAAAGCCAAATGACGTTATACGTGTAAAGTTTGCGCATCCACCCCATGAGAATTTATTGGTGGGTGAAGATATTGCTATAGATGTAATTTACGAAGATGAAGATCTTTTAGTTGTTAATAAACCTGCAGGTATGGTGGTACATCCTGGTCACGGTAATTACTCAGGAACACTAATTAATGCACTGATTTTTCATTTTGAAAACCTGCCAAAAAATTCAAGTGATAGACCAGGTTTGGTGCATCGTATAGATAAAGACACTAGTGGGTTACTGGTAGTGGCTAAGACTGAACATGCGATGAATCATTTGTCTAGTCAGTTTGCCGAGAAAACATCAGAGCGCGAATACATAGCGATTGTTTGGGGAAATGTAAAAGAAGAGGAAGGCACAATTGAAGGCAATATTGGGCGACATCCAAAAAATAGATTACAAAACACCGTTTTCCAAGGCGACGATGCTTATAAAGGTAAACCAGCAGTAACCCATTATAAGGTTTTGGAACGCTTGGGTTATGTTACTTTGGTCAGTTGTAAGTTAGAAACTGGACGCACACACCAAATCCGTGTGCATATGAAGCACATTGGACATACGCTTTTTAATGATGAGCGCTATGGAGGTAATTTGGTTTTAAAAGGAACAACCTTTACCAAATACAAACAGTTTGTAGATAATGCCTTTAAAGTATTGCCAAGACAGGCATTGCATGCCAAAACTTTAGGTTTTGAACACCCAACAACCGGTGAGTTTATGCGTTTTTCTACAGAAATACCTCAAGACATGCAAGATTGTATCCAAAAATGGAAACATTACGCCAAGCATGCAAAAGATTAAGTCTTCAATAGATATGGTTTATAGGTCTATCAAAAATTAGTGTTGTAAAGCTTTTAAGTTAATACGATTAGATTGTAATTTTGAAATAGAAAAATTAATACTATGAAACTCGTATTATCACCAGCTAAATCTTTAGATTTTGAAAGTAAATTACCAACGCCTAAAACAACAGAGAGTTGTTTTTTAGCAGAGGCAGAACGCATCAATAAATTACTAAAAAAGAAATCACCAAAAGCCTTATCGGAGCTGATGCATATTTCAGATAATTTAGGGCAACTCAACTACGAACGTAATCAGGATTGGGCTTTACCATTTACTTCAGAAAATGCGAGACCAGCCATGTATGCTTTTAATGGAGATGTGTATCGTGGATTAGATGCATATTCAATAGACCCTAAAAACCTAAATAAGGTTGAAGACACGGTGCGAATCATTTCTGGTTTATATGGTATTTTAAAACCATTGGATTTAATACAACCTTACCGTTTAGAAATGGGCACAAAATTCCCAGTAGGTAAAAACAAGAATCTTTATGATTTCTGGAGAAGAAAGGTGACACAATCTTTAAATGACGAGTTAGAAGATGACGAGTTATTCTTAAACTTAGCAAGTAATGAGTATTTTAAAGCTATAGATGCAAAAGCTTTAAAAGTGCCTGTAACTCATGTTAACTTCAAAGAATTTAAAGGCGATAAATATAAGACTATTGCCATTTTTGCAAAGCTAGCACGTGGATTAATGGCACGTTACATTATAGATACAGACGCTAAAACTATAGATGATATCAAAGCCTTTAATATAGACAACTACGGTTTTAGCGAAGAATTATCTTCTGATAATGAGTTGGTTTTTGTGAGATAATGTTTCTACACAAGCATCCCTACAAGCCATTTATTCCCAAAGTAGCTACAAAACTTATTGTTGGCACATTACCGCCGCCGAGATTTTCAAAAGGAGATTTACACGAAAACGATGTTGATTTCTGTTATGGTAGTTATCATAATTCACTTTGGAAAAAGATAGATGTTATTCACAATTTAGGATTACGTTATGATAACTCTCAAGAAGCTATAGATGAGCGCAAAGCGTATTTGGTAAAACACAAGATTGGTGTTTGTGATATTGTAGAAAGTGCACATCGCGAAAAAATTGATGCCTCTGATTTGGGTATGCAAAACATTAAACTAAGAGACCTTATCGGTTACCTTAAACGCTATCCAAAAATTGATACGCTTTTATTTACTGGTGGAAAAAGTAAAAACGGACCCGAATACTTCTTTAGAAAACACATTAAAGACTACAACCTTAAACTAGAATTGGTTTCTAACGAAGTGCCAAGAATACATCAGTTTCAATTAGATAATCGTATTATTAAAACCTTATCATTAACCTCAGGTTCAGGTGCGGCAAATATCTCTATTAGTAGAATGCCATTGTACAAACAGTTAAAAGCAAGCAACCCAAACTTTAATACGTTTGATTTTAGAGTATTGCAGTATCGGGAGTTTTTTTGAGTAATCCTTTAACGGTTAGATATAGTTTGTTAAAATGAAATATATCGTTTGTTAAAGGAAAGTTAGAAGAAATTAGTTATAAAGTCAAACAATTACAAGGTAAAGCAAAAATTAGCCCTAACTTCGCCAAAAATAGAGGAGTGACCTAAATACATAGAGTTTGCTTCATAAACTTTATATATGTCATTTAAATCTTTAGGCCTATCTGCGCCTTTACTCAAGGCTGTTGCCAAAAAAGGATACGAAACACCTTCACCCATACAAGCCAAAGCTATTCCGCCAGTTTTAGAAGGCAAAGATGTGTTAGCATCTGCACAAACAGGCACAGGAAAAACAGCAGGTTTTACATTACCTTTATTACATAATCTAACCCAACAACCATCACAAAGGCACAGACCTATACGCGCATTGATATTAACACCAACACGAGAGTTGGCAGCTCAAGTCTATGCCAACGTTAAAGAATATTCGGAGTTTCTAGATATACGCAGTGCTGTGATTTTTGGTGGTGTTAACCAGAAACCACAGGTAGCTACTATAAAACATGGCATAGATGTATTGGTAGCAACACCAGGTCGTTTAATAGATTTAGAAAACCAAGGCTTATTATCTTTAAACCGTGTACAGATTTTTGTTCTGGACGAAGCAGACCGTATGTTAGATATGGGTTTTTTACGCGATATAGAACGTGTGATGAAGCTTATTCCGTCAAAAAGGCAAAACCTTATGTTCTCTGCGACGTTTTCTAAGGATATAAAAAAATTAGCCTATTCTATTTTAAGTAGCCCTGTACAGGTTGAAGCCACACCAGAAAATACAGCTGTTGAGGTCATTGAGCAGAAAGTTTATCGTGTTGCTAAAACTAAAAAAACAGGTTTAATTATTAAGCTTATTTCTGAAGGCGATTGGCAACAGGTGTTAGTGTTTACAAGAACAAAGCACGGCGCAAATCGTTTGACAAAAAAAATGGTCAGCTCTGGAATTACAGCTGCAGCCATTCATGGTAATAAAAGCCAAGGGGCGAGAACAAAAGCATTAGCAGGATTTAAAAGTGGAAAGATTAGGGTTTTGGTAGCGACGGATATCGCCGCTCGTGGCTTGGATATTCCATTGTTACCTCATGTTATAAATTTTGAATTACCAAATATTTCTGAAGATTATGTGCATCGTATTGGACGAACAGGTAGAGCAGGAGCTA
>ENA-OUOG01003996-OUOG01003996.1-marine-metagenome-genome-assembly--contig:-NODE-3996-length-13133-cov-4.212852_pt1 | contig 13133 bp, 16 predicted proteins | sample MGYA00248635_ERZ508505 | MGnify/ENA primary metagenome ERZ508505 (study PRJEB26176, sample SAMN06267871) | marine metagenome | isolation source: Saanich Inlet, British Columbia, Canada | place: Pacific...
ACAGTGACCTTTGAACATCTTTTTTGTTGTAAATATAAAAAATTTGATTTTTCCTTACATTAGATGCGACAGAACCTTATTATTGGATATAATTTATTATTTCGATAATTGTGGCATGACTTATGTTAATTTACAATATATTTTATAATATCATAAAATTCTAAAAATTTAAATAAATGAAATACTTACTTTTCTTAATAGTACTCTTTTCTGGAGTCACGTCTTTTGCACAAAAAGTTTATTCTGTAAAATATAAAAATCAGGCAGATGTAAAGGTATATGTAGTGAACTATGAAAATCAGGCTGACCTAAAAGTATATAAGGTTAAATATTCAAATCAGGCAATAAATAATATCGGTAAATGGTTTTTTACAACCTATCGTAATCAAGCAAGTAAGACTTTATTTTTTGTTGATTATGAAAATCAGGCTGATTTTAAAATTTACTTTGTTGAATACGAAAACCAAGCAGGCTGGCGTAATAAATCCAAACAACATTTTATGTTTTAACCAGAAAATTAGAAAAGATTACTAATTGTAGACTTAAATGGTATATTATTTATTTCTATATTACTGCTAGTTGTATCTTTATTTAATGGATTCTCCCTTTACAGACTAAAAAATTATGATTAATACTGGTTAACATAAATTAACTAGGTTCTATACTACTATTCTAATCACGACCCTATTTAAAAATATTTTAGTTGAGTCATTTACCCTCGATTACTTTTCGTTGATATAAAATATCATTTTATCGATTAATTTTGTTTTGCAAGTAATAATTACATATCTTCATCTTTAATAAATAAATCTATATAATTATGAAGAAATTAATTTTAACCTGTTTTGTAGCTTTTGCTACAGTATCACTTTTTGCTCAAACCATGGCTTTTACATGTATTGAAATAAAAGTAAAACCTTTCACTCAAGATAACATCGCTGAGGCTTTTGATAAGGTATTTGAAGATGTTGAAATGAATCAAGGAGGGGTTGTTTTAGAGCGCTTCTGGAATGGTAGAACTCATGGAATGACTCACAGAATTGTTTTTATGTACACCTTAGGTGTAGATATGGTCGATGAAGATGCCATCGATCCAAATAAAAATGATGCCTTCTGGTCAAAAATGCAGAACTACGTAGAGGAATGGGGTACTTCCTATTCCGGACGAATATTAAGTTGGCAAGAAGGAGATACAGAAGCCAATCCTGATGTTCACATCTGGGACATAAAAGTGGCTGATCAAAATCAATTTAAAAAAGGACACGATAAGATAGTAAGTGAATTTGCCGATGATTTTGCTGGAAGAGTAGTTGGTTTTGGTACATATGATATTGGACGTCCTAATGGAGCTACACATTGGGTAGCCCTAACAGGAAAAGATAGAGAAGATCATTTAATGCTTTATGATAAACTTCAGAAAAGTCCAAAATTTATGGAGCTAATTTTATCACGAGGCGAGGTGGAAGACGTAAAAGATTATGAACTACAAATTTTGAGACGCAAACAATAAGAATTATCATATTGTTAAATAAATTATAAAAAATCCTGATTTTCATTAAAAAATCAGGATTTTTTTACGATCTAATGACAGATTAACAACAATTTGTTATCTTTGTCTGATGAATTTAAATCTTACATGCGCAATAGCGCGATCTACCCATTTACTCGGTGACAAATGGTCTTTATTGGTATTAAGGGACATGCTGTTACACAAGAAGTCACGTTTTAAAGAGTTTATAGAATCAAAAGAGAAAATCGCAACCAATATTTTAACGAATCGGATTAAAAATCTTATTGATGCCGATTTAATTACTCTATTAGATATAAATAGTACTAAAAAAAGCAGGCGCTATATAGTAACAGACAAAGGTATGCTCACATTACCTATCATAATGGAACTTTACATGTTTTCTATTAACGATATAGCTGAATCAAATTTAAATGAACAACAGCTTCACATTAAACAACAAATTTTGTCTAACAGAGAATTATTTGAAAGTACTAAAAGGATTGACTACCTAGCTTTTAAAAAAGGTTTATTAAGCGATATTCGTGAAAAGCAATTAGTGTAATTAATACCACCTCACACATTAAAGTTGTGCAAGCTTTTCCTCTCTTAAAATTTTAAGCTTACCACTATTCATTGTCTTGTTTAACCCTCTCATAAACATAAAATTTATGAATTTCACCATTTTTAATTAAAGCATCATGCACCTGAACTACTTTCACATCTGTACCATCCACAACTAAAGTCAAATCATGACCTGATGTTACCCACTGCATTAAGTTTCCCTCATTGTCCTCAACTTCATTGGCGATATAATATTTAGGGCTCCATTTTGGTTCATTATCTTTAAACCACGCCATAAGGAATTCTGCATGTGCCTGCGACCCATCGATAAATTCTCCTCGTGGACCGTAAGCCTTGAACCCCTCAGCATTCATAGATTTAATTGCCTCTATGTCTCTATTGTTGTGCGCATCTATATATTTTTCCCAAATTAATACTGTAGACATTTCACCTGCATTTAAATCCAAACGCTCTCCTTTATCCGATATTTCTACACCTATTTTGGTATCTTTAGTCTCTTTCATTTTAGAATTACAACTAAAAATTATAATTAGTACCAATAGTAAACTATACTTTCTCATTAAATTATTTTTTAAATTTTTGAATATTTAATTTATAAGTTTTTGTTTTAAAAACCTCGATTCTATTTACCATTTTGAATGGGAGTAGTATCTGGCATCATTCTGTTCAAAATTGCATAAACAGGGCAAAATTTAGTTAATGGGCTCACTATTTGAAGCGCAGCAGTTGCAACTGCGATCCAAATAAAATCTAAACTCACTTGAATTGACAGAATTGCTGAAATTAAATATATAAGACCCACAATACCATCATGAGCTCTTACTTTCAAAATGTCTTTTTTATTTTGCATAATATTATTTTTTGTGTGTTGAAGTGTTAAAAATCAATCATACGAACCATCATGGTCGTTGTTACTACTTTCCTTATACCAGCTACATCTTTTGAAAAAGACGCAAATAAATCATCAGATAATATTTGTTTAGTCTGTCTTAGGGACGATTCTACATCATTAGAACCTATCCATACAAAGTGTGTGTAATCTTTTACTTTACCGATGATTGGATAACCAATGCCATAAGAATTATTTTCAAAACCAAATTTTTTCGCCATAGTCTGAGTGAATTCTTTAAACATGTTTAGATAAGCTTCAGTATCAGAAATATCAAGCTGATAAATCATAAATGCTTGATCATTTGACCAATCATTTTTATACCATAATGGTGTATTTAGTGCTTGATTAATCCCTTCAGTAAATTTTCCTAACTTTTCACCAAAAAGTTGGGCTTCTGTGGACAAACTCCACGAAGTGAAGAAATTGGCAAATGCCGCTTCGTCCGGAAAACAAAATTGAATGGAATGTGTTGCTTGGTTTGGACCATTAAACTGATAAGAAAACAATGATTTTGTCCCTTGAATGTTCTTTCCCCAGCCTGTGTCCATCATACCTTTAAGAGTACTAACTACCATTTCGGGTTCAGTTGCCTTGAAATCAAAGAATGCACAATATTGAGCATTAACAGCCATCGTACATATAGTACAAATAATAAAAAAATACTTTTTCATAATATAAAATTTAGTTTGTAATTATAAATAAATTAAAATGTTGATTTTATTGTATTAGCTTTAGTAATCTCAGTAAAATCTAAAAATCCCTAGCAAATTGAGTCATAGAGGCAATTTTACCATCTAAGTCAAAATAAAATATTTCAAACAACTCTTTTTCCCATACTTTTCCATTTTTAAAGACTCTAGTTTCCTTAGACATTACTTGTACCCCAGAAGCTGCATCTGTGTTATATATTTTTAAAGGAACAATTGCATAAGGAACCCAGTTTACAGATTTATAATCACTAAAAAGACCAGCCATGTCCTTTTTTTTAATCTTAATCACCTTACCCTCATAATCATTTAAAACTGAAATATCTGCAAAAGAGTTTGCAAACTCATCAACATTCATATCATTATAATCTCTTATGAGTTTTTCTATAATCGCTACCTCATTTCTATCAGAAAACACAAGAGGTCTGCCACTATATTCATTCTCTCCCTTTCCAATAAATTTGCCACCATAAGATTTTCCAAAATTTGAAGAATCAATGGATTTCCATTGTTTAAAAGCGTCTACTTTACCATCTTTATTGAAATTAAAAAACTCCATTAAATCTAACTTTTCATAAGATCCATTCTTGTAGTGTCGTTCTTCTTTTGACCAAGCCAATACTTTTGTATCGGGATCTCCTTGAAGTTTTACTGGAATAATAACATAAGGCTTCATACTTATTGAATCCATTGATTCCAGCCATTTCCTTGTGGTTTCCACACCATTTTCACCAAGGAAATCTGTATCATAATGTTTTACTAACTCATCTGTATTTTGCATACTATAAGCCTCTGATAACATCTTTAGTTTTTCAGACATAACATTATCACCAATACTGTAAGCATTGCCATTATTTTCACCATCTCCTAGATACTGGCCTCCAGTTGTATTACAGTTTGTAAATAAACAAAAGATGAAAAGAAGCGCGATTTGTTTTAAAATTGTTTTCATAATAATACTTTTAAAAAATTATTGATTTAAATTTAGTTTATAAATTAAAATTATTGCTACTTGATTTAAAGTGCCCAAATATTAGTGACACGTCCTTGTTCATCCAATTTAAATACTTCAACCGCATCAAATTTTTCACCCGCTTTGGTCGTAAGTTTAAGATAGCAAGTTACATAAGGTCCGTGTTCGGTTATATCTACTAATTCTTGAATAAGTTCCGTTTCTGTCACAAAACCAAAAATTATACTATTGATTTCATCAGCGCCTTTAGCCTCCAGGCCGAGACCTGGAGCAATCATATGATAATCTGATGTTGTGGGAACTTTTGACCATGCCTCAAACCCCTCTTGCCACTTAAAATTTACTTTATAGGTTTTAATAGCCTCAGCTGCAGCTGATAAACTACTTGAAATCTCTTTTGATATTTGACATGAGAAGGAAAAAGTTAGAATTACAACTAATATAATATGTCTTATTTTCATTTCATTATTTATTAATTTATTTATTTAAAATGAAAAATAAAAATATTAATTTTAAAATGCAAGTAATTTAGAAAGATTTGTTAGCATTTTATCGAATTTTATCAAAATAAAAGAGAACCTAAAAATTAGATTCTCTTTTATTTATCGGAGACAGCATAATATAACCTAGCCATCTGAGAATGTCTATTCAGAGACTCAACCCGCTACTTTTAATTTAATAAAGTGAAAAAATAGTGCGGCATGAGTTCTTATTGAACTTAATCGTATTTTTCTATTTTTCATTTACTAAATGAAGAATAATCAGTATTCGGAAATACTGGGATTAAACCTTGTTGCCCTCCAACACAAAGTGCCATAACTTTTTGTGCCAATTTGCTTTCATCATCGTTAAATCTCCAGTCAAGATATTTTTGATAATGTTCATACGATGACCAATCTCCGTAAATATAATATGTGTAGGTCTCATCGTTAAAAAATGCCTCAAGAGATAAACTCCCTTCATAGTCTCTTGTTGTTTGTAAACCGTCAGGTGTATTAAGCAGATCTATCATAGACTGTTTTTTACCTGGCAAAACCTTCAGGGTAACTAAAACAGGATTCTTAGGACCAACAGCTTGCATCATTCCTCCATAGTCAAAAAAGTCTCCTTGAGCGATAACCTTACCATCTGAATCGAAGTTAAAGTACCAATAGCCACTTAGGTTTATCTGTTTTCCTGTAATGGAATTTTTCCCTGTCCAAGTACCATAAGTCCTAACACTTCCATCTGGTTTTAGAGACAATGTGTCAACACCAGGTAGCCATGCTTGAGCATTATATTTAATATTCTCAAAGCTATCATGATATCCTTTTAAAATTGATGCATATGCATCATACCCCATTGGCTCTGAAGACCCATACATTGGTGTATATATTTTAATATCCTCACTCACTAGAGCAAGCTGTTCGTCAATCTTTTCTTCACCATGAAGTTCAAATAATTTTTGAGCTGTTGCTAAGTTTTTTTCATAATTAGGATTACCACCGCATGAAACGAAAAGTATTACTGTAATCGCTAAAATTATTTTTTTTAAAGTTTTCATATTATATAATTTATTAGTTAAAGTGTTTAAAATTAATATATCCAACCACCGATATTACCACGGTAATCTATAGGATAAGCTTTGATACGTTCTCTCAAGCCTTCAGAAGTATTACCGGCAATTACAAAAGATTTAAACGTAAACATTTTCATGAAAGTTGCAATGTTGGGTCCATTCTCAAAATTATCAACATGGAAAATAAAATCTTCTGACGTTCTAAATTTTTCAATTAAAGTAATGCGTTTGCCATCTTCAGAAATAAAATAACTGTAGTCATAAGTGTTGGGTTCATTCGTACGGATAAATTTGTTTAATTTTTCTAAAAATACTTTTACATCTTCTGCAGAGTAACCTGGATTAACCGTCATATCTATATTGGCAACCACTTTTTGTGATGCATTGTTTGCTGCATCTTTTGCGTTCATTTCTTTTTCAATTACTGATGTATCAAAAAATTGAACCTCTTTTATAATTTTATCTCCCTCCCATTGATATGATATATGAAATGGAAAAGCTACACTTTGACCCGTATATTTGCCTGTGGCAGAGAAAGTATTCCAAATATTAGTCCAAACAATACCGTTATTGTAGGTAGCGGTTTCCACCTCTGATCCTAATGCATCCCCATCCATGTTTTCCACCGTTATTTCATCAAACAGATCGTATAGGTTTTCTACCCCTGCAATAAACCCTATCTTATCAAGCTTATTACCTTGTGGATCAATAAATTGCATACTATCAGAAAATATTTCTTTTAAATAATCAATATTTTCCTCACCAACTTTTTGAAATAAAGTTTTTATTATTTGAGATTTTTCATCGTTAGTTGTAAGATTAGCGTAAGGCTCTTTGCATGTATACAATGACAAACCTAGTGTAAGAATAATTATTTTTTTCATGATTAATTAATTAAATATTTTGACACTAGTGAATATAAAAAAATTAATTGCTTTTTGCAACTTAAATCGATAATATCATTTTTTTTTAGTTGAAATGCTCTTAAAAGAAAACACGGGTTAATCGAAAGTTACTTTAAGCACGAGTTCACCGTTAATACAAACGAGCATTCTTCATCAATAGAGACTTGCATACCTATCTGACATCATTTTACGATACAGGGCCAGGCTATTACTTGCAAGAGGGTTATATAACATAAACACCGACCAATCTAATCTACTTACATAATTGCAATACATCATTGAAATTGCAGACGAGATAGAGGGAAATTATACTGGTGATGATTTGATAGATAATATTTAATATTAATTGTTATCTAAATCAAAAAGTTGAACTCTTAGCTTTAGCATACCACCCAAAACAACACACTGCAACTCCACTACTCACCAAAATTATCTTTGAAGATAATTTCTTTTATCATAACCAAATTTACAACATTTAGTTTTTATTTAAACCTTATTAAGAAGATAGCTATTGTACAGGGTTTAATATCGTTAGACTTAAAATAATTTCAAATCTTTCCAAAAATAGTTCGACTTCACTCCTCTTGGCTCCACTTTTTATTCCCAAGAATAATTTTTTATCCTTGGGAATAATTTTTTCTAAAAACAACTAAATCCTCACCAAAATAGTTCGACTTTACTCCCTTTGCCTCCACAAAAAACCCCTGAAATATTAATATTGTAGGGGTTTTTCTTTTTTTATGTTACTTACTTAATTATTTCTTGCAAATAATGTTATGCCATGCTTAGTATTAATAGTGCTAAAAACCAATAACCATGACAAAAATCTATAATTTATCTCTTAAACGTATAATTAATACCAAACATAGCCATTGATGTAGACATCTTATAAGTAACAAAAGTTCCAGGGATTTTACCTAATGGATTATTTGGTGTTATCTGTCTTGGATCCAAAATACGTCCTTCTGTAACACCATCACTATTTCCATAATGGCAAAGGACATCTAGTCTCCAGTTATCATTAATCTCATAACTTAAACCAAATTGGTAAGCATTGTTTATAATTGCTGTTGCTGGAATTGAGAAGAATGCCAATTCCTCATCTATAGGATTACTGCTGTATGTGTAACCTAATCGTAATGGTAATCTCTTAATACCTTTATATTGTAATCCAACAGAAAGAATAGAAATGTCATTCCAACCAAATCCTTTCACCGCGCCTGTTGGAAAACCATTATCACCAATTTCCCAGCCGCTTGCTTCAAAACCTTCTGTATTTTCATAAAGCACACGTCTAAAGTCTACGGCAAAGTCGAAATTAGTAAGTGAGTATCCTAAACTAAGTGATACTATGGCTGGATAATCCATTTGAAAATTAACATCCGGCGCATCGGTTCCATCAAGATACGCGTTATCAAATTCAAATTCACCAAAAGTCTGATTGGTTTTATAGGAAGCACCCAGTTTTAAACCAGAACCAGAATCATAGAAAATACCTACTTGTGCACCAAAACCAAAAGCAGGTGTACTATCTGTTTTTGGGTACCCTTTACCTGTACCTCCCATTGAAGCAGGAAAATCTGGGGATGCTAATGGATTAGGATTTAATTCCAATGCCGCATAATTTAAGTTGGGCTGTATACCTATTGAAATCTTATTTGTTAGCTCATAAGCATAAGTACCACTTACCTGTAGTAACATATAGTCAGATTCAATATGTCCAAAACCGTTTAGCCCTTGTGGCCAATTGATAGCATTAGAGTTGTTTGGATTCCAATTCATGTTAGGGGTACCATTCATATCCATAGGCAAGTTAGTTTCTTGAGGGAATGTCACCCCAAATCCGCTAATACCAAAGGCTGAAATACCAAAAGTATGTTTACTGTTTTCTTTACCCCAAACTATACCAATGGCTGGCATATAAGATACACCTCTATCATCTTTTGTTGTTCCAAAAGTTGTTGGAGAAGCTGGTGAACCAGGTCCAAAAGCACCAGCAGGGTATAGTAACCCAGATGGTAAAGTAGAACTTAATTCTGGAGATGAAAAGAAAAATCCCAAATCTAACTTCAAAACCTTATCATCAAACACTGAAATCGTTGCTGGATTCCAATGCATAGCACCAGAAATATCAAGCGGTTGTGCTGTTGATGCACCACCCATTGACATATTTACAGATCCCACGCCTTGCATTATATGCCCAGTCTGAGCGTATAAACCAAACGAAAATAATAGTACACTAAATTTCATAAATGTTGTTTTCATAATAAGAAGTTTTATAACATTCTATGCATAAAAACAGCTTATGACTAAGGTTGTTTTCTGCATTATTGAATGTTGATTAGTACCTAGCTAATCACAAAATTAAGCGGCAAATACTCATGGAATCATGACAATTATCATAGTTAATATCTCAAAAAAAAAGAAAACTAAAAACATCTTGAAACACTAATAAAAACAAGTGTTTTGAAGCTCATGACTTATGTAACATTAGTTACATTAAGACATGACAAATATCATGCTTAGAATCAAGGTACCCTAGTAACTTTATAGATAGATAATTAGTAATGTTTGACGCATTATTACAAAAATAAAATCCATGAAAAATTTAATAATCTTAGGTGCTGGAACTGCAGGAACAATGATAGCAAATCACTTAGTCAAAAAACTCCCCAATAAAGAATGGCAAATCACCATTATAGATCAATATAAAACGCACTATTACCAACCAGGGTTCTTGTTTTTACCTTTTGATATCTATACCGAAAATCAAGTTAAAAAAGTGGGTAAAAAATTTATTCCTAGTGGTGTAAATTATATTCAAAAAAAGATTGAATTAATAGCTCCTGACAACAATAGAATTACCTTAGAAAATGATGAAACTATAAACTACGACATACTAATTGTTGCAACAGGCTCTAAAATTGCACCTGATGAGATTGAAGGTATGGATGGGCCAGAATGGCGCAAAAGCATTTTTGACTTCTATACGTATGAAGGTGCCAAAGCTCTTAGAGATAAATTACGTACATGGGAAGGTGGTAAACTCGTAGTACATATTACAGAGATGCCAATTAAATGTCCTGTAGCACCTTTAGAGTTCGCATTTTTGGCAGACTCTTATTTTAAAAACAAAGGTATGCGTGATAAAGTAGATATTACCTATGTAACACCTCTAGATGGTGCATTTACTAAACCAAAAGCTACGAAAGCCTTACACCATTTATTAGAAGAAAAAGGTATTTCTGAAGTAACCAGCTTTAATATTGAACGCGTAGATTATAAAAATAATACGATTATAGATTATGCTGATACTGAAGTGAGTTATGACTTGTTAGTAACAGTACCAACAAATATGGGCGACGAGCTCATTGAACGGTCTGGCATGGGTGACGATCTTAATTTTATACCAACAGATAAAAATACATTACAATCAAAAGCCTATGAAAACGTTTTTGTGATTGGTGATGCCACTAACCTACCTACCTCCAAAGCTGGCTCTGTAGCGCACTTTGAGGCCGAAATTCTTGAAGAAAACATATTGAAATATATAAATGGGGAACCTCTTGAAGCCTCATTTGACGGCCATGCCAATTGTTTCGTTGAGACAGGGAATGGTAAAGCCTTACTTATTGACTTTAACTATGAGTACGAACCCGTAGAAGGAACTTTCCCTATTGCAGGTATTGGACCGATGCAATTATTAAAAGAAAACCGGATGAACCACATGGGCAAACTAGCCTTTAGATGGGTATATTGGAATATGCTTTTAAAAGGTATTCCTATTCCTTTTGTATCGGCAAACATGTCTTTGAAAGGTAAAAAACTTGAAACCATCGGATAAAACATTAAAAAAACACATAAATTCTAAAAACATGAAAAAAGTAATTGCCAATAGAGAAATCAATGTTAACGAAGAAGGCTATCTCGTTGACTTTAAGCAATGGGACCGTGAAATTTGTGAGTGTATCGCTGACGAATGCAACGTTATTATGACAGAAAAACACTGGGAAGTTGTAGAATATCTCCAAGATAAACATCACAAGGAAGAACCTTTATCTATTAGAGGAATTAAAAAAAGCGGTGTTATAAATATTAAAGAATTTTATAAGCTATTCCCTGGAGGACCTCTAAAAGTATCTACCAAGATAGCGGGTATTCCTAAACCAAAGAGCTGTATTTAAACAGAATTATAATTAATAAAAGCACATTATTATGGGTACAAAAGTTAAAAAAATGCTTTTCATATTATCAAAAGCTACAATTGAAAATGTTTATGCTGCATTTGTAATGGCTAATGGTGCACGTATGGAAGGTATTGAATCTGAAATATTCTTTACATTCTTTGGCCTTGAAGCCATACAAAAGAAGAAATTAGAAAACCTCCATGTTGCAACCGTAGGTAACCCTGCGATGCATATTCCAACAATGCTTGGAGGATTACCTGGTGTTGAAGCATTGGCAACAAAGATGATGAAAAAAGAAATGGAAAAACTAGATATGCCACCTGTTGGCGAATTCCTAGAAATTCTATCAGACTCAGGGTGCAAACTTTGGGGTTGTAAATTAGCTGTAGATATGTTTCATCTCAAAGAGGATGATTTTATAGAAGAACTTGATGGTATTATTACCATTGGTGATTTCTACAGCCGTGCGGACCAAGAAGGCACACATTTACTATTTATATAATCCAATACTTCAAAATGAATTTTCATTGAGATTAAAAGTAGTAGGTCATTTTGGTAGAATCTTTTTTAAATTGAAAGCCTTTATCTCAATGGCCTATTACCGTTCTCTACTACTGTTTGAATTCGCACTTAAATCTTAAGCTCGTTTTATGAATTGTAAGTTTTAATTTAGATTATCGACTATATTTACAATAAAAATATAACTATGCTAACTTGGAAAGATGTTATCAATTTTTCAGTTAATGGAAATCCAAAACCAGATAAACGCGTTGAAAAAACTGAATCTGAGTGGAAATCACAGTTAACACCAGAGCAATACAGAATCACTAGACAAAAAGGAACAGAAGCACCTCACAGTGGAGCACTCTGTGCAACTTATGACCAGGGTAAATATAATTGTGTGTGCTGCAATACACCATTATTTGATTCTACAATAAAATTTAGCTCGGGCACTGGGTGGCCAAGTTTTACTCAGCCTATTAAAGAGAACGCAATTAAATACGAAAAAGACACCTCTTTCGGAATGGTACGTGTCGAGGTTATGTGTAACATCTGCGATGCGCATTTGGGGCATATTTTCCCTGATGGACCAGAACCAAGTGGCTTGCGTTATTGTATCAATTCAGAATCAATGACTTTAGATAAGGAGACGCCCTAATGACAACTAAAAATATAAAAATCGCTACAATTGGCGGTGGCTGTTTTTGGTGTACAGAAGCTGTATTCCAAGAAGTAAAAGGTGTGGAAAAAGTGGTTTCGGGTTATTCAGGAGGAAATGTGCCAGGACATCCAACGTACAGAGAAATATGCTCAGGATTAACTGGTCATGCCGAAGTCATTCAAATTACATTTGATTCTAATGTGATTACTTATCAGGATATATTAATCATATTTATGACTACCCACAACCCTACTACCTTAAACAGACAAGGTGCAGATAGAGGGACACAATACCGTTCAGTAATTTTTTATCATGATGTGCAGCAAAAAGAAATCGCAGAAATTGTAATTAAGGAATTGGGACAATATTATGAAAACCCAATTGTTACTGAGGTTTCTGAAGCGGTTACTTTCTATGAAGCTGAAAAGGAGCATCAGGACTTCTATAGAAACAATCCTGATTATGGCTATTGTGGTTTTGTTATAGACCCAAAATTGGCAAAACTGCGTAAATTACATTCGGATAAACTTAAATAGCAATCCAAATAATTTAATGGAAACTAAAATTAAACTTTATGGCACCGAAAGGTGCCATAAAACCCAATACTATAAATCATTTTTTGAAACTCGTAACCTTAACTATTCGTTTTACGATGTC